>ERZ773146.1803-NODE-1803-length-15181-cov-9.198400_pt1 | contig 15181 bp, 10 predicted proteins | sample MGYA00580847_ERZ773146 | MGnify/ENA primary metagenome ERZ773146 (study PRJEB29015, sample SAMEA2737830) | human gut metagenome | biome: human gut; feature: human-associated habitat; material: faeces | place: China | collected 2012 ...
TATCGGCATTTACCAACTTATGAAAAGATAATCAGAAATTTAGTAAGTTTTTATTCAAAAAAATTATAAACGAAGTAGTCTCTAAAAGCGCATTTACCAACCTGCAAGCCCTATGGTGCTTCATCTGGCGAAGAATAGACCCTGACTTCCGGTATTGTGGTTTTTTTCGTCCGAAGAAGACCTGCAATTGTCCCATTCTCCCTCTGATACAGATCCATCTCCGAAATCACAAGAAGCTCTCTTCCATCCCGGATGATTTTCTGTGCATGAAGTGCTTCCTCTTCAGAAAGTGTGAGTATCGTGATAGGAGAAGCATCTCCGGTGCAGACCATCATGGCGGCATGAAGCCTCATGCATCATACCGGCATCCGCACATTCTCTACTTACTTATTTAAGGCTCACACCTCAACAACCATTCCGTCCAGCTTCTGCGAAAAGCCATCCTCAAACACCATTACCACCAGTCCCTGAAATTCTTCCAGAACATGCTCCACCAGAAATTTTGCCGTTGCAGAATCCACCCGATCCGCCACACCATCCAGAAACAGCACATCCGCATCCTGATAAAGTCCCCGTGCGATCCCGACTCTTTTTCTCTGCCCACCGGACAGGTTCTCTCCCTTTTTTCCACACCGCTTGAGCAGTCCATCCTCAAAGGTTTTCACATCCTCGACCAGAGCTGTTTTCTCCAGAATGCCATTCATTTTTACATCCTCAATCCGCCCTCCCATAGAAATATTTTCCAAAAGAGAGTCATCGAATAAAACCGGCTCACTCGGTACATAGACGCATTTTTTATTCTTCAATTCTCTGTCGCATACGGAAAATAATGTGCGCAGCGCTTCACTGCTCTTTTCGCCTTTTAATATCACGATTCCTTTTTCCGCCGCATGGAACATTTTCTTTCCACCGCCTGCACCGATCGAAAAATCATATCCGTCTTTTTCCCTGACAGAGCCTGCACAATCTGCTTCCTGAAGCAAAAATCCAAGGCGATCCAGCGATGCGTTGGTCTGTTTCTTTCTTTTTACCAGATTTCCAATTGCATCCGGCAGATATGCCAGAAACGCATAGTAATAGCCAAACATGACAAATTCGCCAACCGAAAAGATTCCGTTCATCATAAACGGCAATGCAATCAGTAAAATAATGCCCAATGCCATATTCGAAGAATTGCCGGAAATACTGCCCAGCAGGCTGTCAAAAATTCTGTCCCGAATCTCGCTTTTCGATCTCTCCTGACATTTTCTCTCATACGCGGAAATCACCCGTTCCCGGTTTCCGATCATATAAAAATACTCGGTGTTTTCAAAAAAGTTATTCAGAAAACTCGTCACTTCTTTTGTGTTTTTCCGGGAATTCGTCCGGTATAAGAAAATTTTCTTGCCAAGAACTTTTACCAGAAAAACCGTCAAAGCGGTCGGGAACAGGCTTACAGCCGCAAAGATCGGGTTGATAAAAAACATCACGATTAATATCGAAACGGATAATACGATTTTGGGAACCTGATAATAAAATTCCAGAAAGAAATTTACGACGTCCTCACATTCATTCCGGTAATAATTTAAAACTGCGCCGTCAGTCTCCCGCGCCGGATTCAGCGATTCCCTCAACACATAGTTTAACAATACACTTTTTACGTTGTATCTCGCCTTGGTTTTCCATTTTTCCACAAAAGCGGAATTGACCTGTTTTACACAATTGATGATCAGTGGAACCATCACGTTGATCAAGATTAAAATGTTTAGGGAATAGATTCCAAGTGTGACGTCTTTTCCTTCAATCACGTTAAAAATGTCTTTTTTTGCAATACCGCTCATTAAAAAACTGAACGTATAAGTGATCGTTTCGACCGCTATCACAAGTAGTCCAAAAGCCTTTATGTCTTTCGTGAAAGCCCAATATAGTTCTCTCTTTTTCATTTTCATAATTTGTCCCTCTCGATTCTCAGCAGGTTTCTACCTGTATCCGACTTTCTTCCATATGTATCTTTTTGTGGAATTTCAAGGCACTCCTGTTTTTATGGGACACCATGATAATCGTAGAACCCGTAAATTCCTTTTCAAGGAGCGTGTCAATCGTCGTGAGGATTTTATCGTCTATGGAAGCGTCGAATTCATCGACCAGCAAAATACGAGGCTTTGCAATTAATGCTGCCGTCCATGCCAAAATCTGCGCCTCATTTACCGTAAAATCTTCCGGTTTGATGGTATCTTCCAGACCGATTTTGGTCTCTTCCATCCACTGATCCATATGGGTGATTTTCAGCGCCAGCTCAACCGACTGCTTCTCGTAATTGTCGTAAAACCGCACCAGATTATTCAGCAGCGTATCTTCGATAATCGGATAAAACTGGGAAATATAGAAAACATTTTCCACATATTTTCTCCGGTTAAACTCCCGGATTTCTTTTCCACCGATCAGAATTTTGCCGCAGTCCGGTACATACAGTCCTGCAATCAGATGCAAAATAGTGCTCTTTCCGCAGCCTGTCCTTCCCTCGATCAGCACATTTTCATTCGAGCCGATCGTAAACGATATATCTGACAAAACCCTCGACTGATTGTAGCCAAAAGAAACGCCAGAAAACTCAATTTCATTGCCGCTAAATTCTGCAGTTCCTTCATTTTTAGCCTCCTGGGATTCCATTTCAAATATGGAATTCACTCTTTTTAAGGCAGCAAGCGACATCGGCATCTGCGCAAACTGATATTTTAAATGAAAAAACGGCATGTTCAATAAGCCAACATAACTCGTCAGCAGATACAGTTCTCCAATTGACAATCTGCCACGATTTAACAGCTGGACTCCGATCAGCAGTGCAATGCCTTCCGCAACATTTAGCAGAGAGAAAAACACCGTTGCCGGCAAATTTCCCCAGAAAGACGCCTTTACCTGTTTTTGCTCAAACTCTGCAAAATCCTTATAGAATCTGTTATTAATATAATCTTCTTTGCCGATTCCTTTTACATCTGCCGCGGCATACACATCTTCGGAAAACTCTCCAAACAGCTTTGTTTCACTCACTCGCGCATCGTTCCATAATGCAGAAAGGCTCTTCTGGGTTCCGATAAAAATGACAAATATCAGAACCGCTATCACACAAAAAATTCCGCCGAGAATCAGCGACTTTGTCAGGAATACAACCAGGATTCCCACTATCATAAATGAGCTGCTCATGATGTCGATCAGCATATTGGAAAAGAATCCAACCATAACGTTGACGTCGCCTTCGATCTTCTCAAAAAAGTCTCCGGTTTTCGACATTTTATGCTGGGAGACGGAAAACTGGAATAATTTTTTCAACAGCTCTTTCCGGATTTCATCGCATACGCTTCTGCCCATCTTTTCGCTTAAATAAGAATTTAAAACTGTTGCAAATCCTTTTACGACCACAATCGCCAGGAAAAACAGAATAAACGCAACCAGCCATGTAACCGTCTGCTTTCCCAATCCGTCAATGATCTTGCTGAGTATGCCCGGCAATCCCAAAGAGATCACCGTCTCCAAAATCAGCGAAATTAAAATGCCAAAAACAAACCGCTTCCTGGTTCGGAAGATCTGCAATAATGTGTCACTCAATATTTTCTTTTTCATTGTAGTTTACCCCTGTTATTACCCTGTTGATAGATTTCTCTTTTTCAAACAATAGAATGCAATACAAACTCCCGATGCTTTGATACTCACCCTTCCAATCTATAACTCGCTCTGCGCGAACGTACTGTTGTCACCAATCAACTGCCTGCGCGAATTATCTGCCTCCCCACACGCACAGTTCATCATAAAATATATCTTATATCGATTGTACCATACTTTTCGGGATTGCAAATAATCTCGTCGAAATTAGCAGCCTGCTCGTAGAAATTGGTAAAAATAGGGGGCGAGTTCCGCGAACATTCTATTGTTATGAAGGGAATTTTCCGCCTGCAAAACAAAAAATACCGATACATCATACGACTTTTTTGCACGGTGTACCGGTATCTATATATTTTCCCAGCTTCAAAATTAACTATACTTAATTTCCAATCCGCTGTTGCTCTGCGATTTTGACTGCATTCCTTTATTCTTTTACTCTTCTGTAGTTTGCAGCCATTTTTTCACTGTTTCCACGTCAAAATCAATCAGCTCCGCGATTTCTTCCGGTGAACGCCCTTTTTTGCCCATTCTGACAGCAGTTATTTTTGCCTGTTCTTCGCGTCCTTCAGCGTAGCTCTCATTTCTCAAATCTTCCATAACCTTGCACATTTCATTCACTCCTTTCGGATTCTCTTTCAGATACCGCGTCTTTTCCGCCAATAGGTCAAAATACATATCTTCCGCATCCGTACAATTAAAATCGTGCATCAGCTTGCCCAAATCCGAATCGCCGCGGTATTCGCCATTTACATATAAAATATGTGTTCCATCCTCAAACGGCTGGTTCAGCGTAAGGTTCATATTCTGAATCGCATACATTGGCTTCCCTGCCTTATAATAATCTTTTTCCGTGATAAAGATCACATAAGTATCCGGCAAGTCTCTGTAATCCTGCTTTTCATCGAGATTTTCCACGTCCATCACACTGGAATGGTATCTCGCACGATGCGGATCGGCTCCATTATCCGACCGTTGAACCTCCATATCGTATTTTTTCCCTGTACTGTCCTCTGCATACGCATCCAGGCAAATCGACCTTGCTCCGGTCACCCGCTTTAAATCCGCCTGTGTTTCACACTTTAACAGTCTCAGATCCTTTTTCCCGGTAATAATCCGAAGAACCAGTTCTGCCAGTGGGAGATTATCTTTGAAAAGTCCCCGCATGAATGTATCGTCAATCGGTCGGAAACTGCGCAGACGCTCAAGATCTTCCTGATGCCGTTTTTCTCTTTTTTTATCTTCCGTTTCACCCATATGCTATCCTTTCCGATTCTGCGGATAGCCTAAAGCCTTTCTTTGCTTTTATCCTACCACAGAACCCTTGCTTTATCAATCCTTATTACTACCATATAATACACTATCATTATTGATAATTATAAAAGCACATCACCTCTCCTTTTCTCAGGGTCAAGCGGAGCCGACGCTTCCTATCCTATTCCGTCCGATTCAGATACCCGTCAGCTCCTGCCTGCTTCTGTCGTTTCTCCAGTCCGATGCAATTTTTCTTTTCCACTGAAAAACGAAATTCTTATTCCGATTTTCCGCCAGCCTGTACAATCAGAAAGTTCATGGTCTCTAAAATCCGCTTCCGATCTGCCCTCGACAATTTCTCCAGCTTTTTGGAAAGAGCGTTCGCTTCCGCGATAAATCCAAAATCCAGTTCGTCCTGCAGAAGTTCATCTGCTGAAACGCCAAGCTGATTTGCGATCGCCACAAAATTCTGCAGTCTGGGCATTTTGATGCCCCGTTCAATACTGGAAATCGTCTCTATGCTGACTCCGATTTTTTCCGCAAGCTGCTCCTGTGTAAATCCGCGCTTCTCCCTGCACCGTTTAATCTGCTCCCCAAGCATATACTTTTTCCCTTCCCCTTATCGTTATAGTCTCGTACTGATAGTATGGGTAAAGTATAGGTTTCCTATCTGTTCCGCTCCACGAGCCCTTAGTTCTACTCAAGAACCTTTAGTTCTATTTTTGGAAATTTTTCAACCAAATTTGTTAAAAATAATGGTATGGTAGAGTAAATTTAAAACTCCCTGAAACTTTTTTCCCGCCTACAACGTCTAATCCTCAGAACAACAAAAGAAGGAGGCGAATTTCTTCGTGATATCATTATCCGGAAAAACAAAAGAAAAAGCGGTAGAAGATCTGCTTTTGCAAAATTACGATCAATATTACCGGCTCGCTTACAGCTACGTCCACAACGAAGCAGACGCAGGAGATATCGTCCAAAACGGCGCATATAAAGCTATCCGAAGCAGCTCTGACTTAAAAGAGGTCCGTTATGCAGCCACCTGGCTGTATCGAATCATGCTCAACGAGATTTTTTCTTTCTGTAAGCAGAAAAAAACGGAGCCGTTGGAAGAAGGAAACGACGAGCCACACTACGAAGACGCTTACGAGAATTTCGATCTGAAACATGCGCTGGAGCTGCTGCCGCCCCGCGACCGCATGATCGTAGAGCTGAAATATTTTGAAGATATGAAGCTGGAAGACATTGCAGCCATCATGGAAGAAAACACAAATACCATCAAAAGCAGACTATACCGCAGTCTCAAAAAACTCCGGTTGTCGCTGGACTGACCGCCCGACACAGCTGCCGACCACCTTCGAGACCCATCAGCGTGCAGCAAGTTCAACACCATTCAAGCGGTGGCTCAGCCCCGCCATCACTCTCAGAAAGGATTTTTATTATGGAAAATCGTGAAAAACAGTTACAGGAATTGAAAAAAGAATATCAGGACATCCACATGTCCGAAGAACAGCTTTTACAAATGAAACAAAAGATCTCTCAGGCAAAGCAGGAGAACAGCCAGCAGGGTTCCAATGCTGCCCACAGCTCTGTCTCCCACAGACGCTCCATCGCACGCCGCTGCGGGATCGCCGCTGCTGCTGCCGCTGCCGCTCTGGTCATCTTACCGAACACCTCCGCTTCCGTTGCCTACGCAATGAGCCAGGTTCCTGTGCTCTCCAGGCTTGTTGAAGTCGTTACCTTCCGGGACTATCACTACGAAGATGACCGAAACAGCGCAGACATTCAGGTTCCGGAGGTAACTGTCGCACCGGACACTGACGCGGATACACAAAAATCCTCCGCCGTTTCCGAACAGACGAAGAAAACAGCAGAGGAAATCAATACAGAGATTCAGGCCATCACAGACCGCCTGATCGCAGAATTCGAAGAAAGCAAGAAAAACGAAGAAGGCTACCAGAATATGACCGTCAAATCCGAAATTCTGGCGACCACAGATCAGTATTTCACCCTGAAACTGACCTGTTTCCAGTCTGCCGGAAGCGGTGCGGAATGGAACTACTACTACACCATTGACCTTTCCACCGGAAAACGCCTGCAGCTTGCAGATCTCTTCCAGGAGGGCAGCGATTATTTAACCACTATCAGCGACAATATCAAACAGCAGATGAAAGAACAGATGGCGGCAGATGAAAATAAAATCTACTGGCTCGATTCCGATATGCCGGAATGGGATTTTACCTCTATCACAGACAACACTTCTTTCTATTTGAATCAGAACAACGAGGTTGTGGTTTGCTTCAACGAAGGCGATGTTGCACCGATGTCCATGGGCTGCCCGGAATTTGTTATTCCTAACGAGGTGCTCGCCGGAATTCGGAAGTAAAGTCAACGAGGTATGCCGTGCCGCGTGTCACAGTGCTGCGCGATCTGTCTGCGTGTCCGCAACATCCTACGTTTTATCATGCCCGACACACCCGCGCCGCGCTTCCGTCACGGCTCCCCGCCCAGCTCGAGCCTGCCGACTTTGGAGATAAACTCCTCTACCTGTTTCAGATGCTCCCGGTTGACGCGGTTTTCGTCCTGCTGAATCTGCTTCCGATACATCGTCGGGGAAACCCCCTTCATCTGCCGAAACGCCTTGCTGAACACAAGCGGATCCTGATATCCGCAGGACAATGCGATGCTTTCCACCGGCAGATGCGGCACCATCAGCATTTCCGCAGCCTTTGTCAGCCGGTACGCCGCCAAAAACTGCTGCGGGGACATACCGAGAGATTTCTGAAACAGAGTATATAGATAACTGCGGTTGACACAGACATAATCCGCCACGTCCGTCACCCGGATCGGGTTGCAGTAGTTACGCTGAATAAATTCCACTGCCCGGCGGACATACTGGTTCGCCCGATCCGTTTCCTCCCGCCTTTCCTCCGGCATACTCTGCGCCACAACCGACAGAAAAATATGCAGCAGACCGTTTCGGCGCAGCTCGTTTGCAACACCGACCGTATTATGATCCATCATGTCCCGGACAATACTGTAAAGCTCGTCCGACTGCTCCGAATGAAACACCGGGTGCCGCGGGGAAATCCCCATGCTTTTGACATATTCTTCCGCGCGCTCGCCCGCAAAGCCGACCCAGATGTACATCCACGGATCTTTTTCATCCGCCTGATAAAAGCTCATCTGCCCCGGCTCAATCAAAAATCCGCATCCTGCTTCCAGCGGATATTCCTCGCCCTCCATTTTGAAAATCCCCCTGCCGTTTAGTACATAATGAATCAGATAATGCGGCTTCATCGCCGGTCCGAAGCAGTGCAGGGGTTCTGTTCGGGAGCACCCGCAGCAAGTCATGAAAAGCTCTCCGCCGGGCTGTCCCCCAAATTCCAGTTTATATGCTTTTTCCATACTGATCTCCATTTTGCAGGCGCTTTGCGCTAAAAATCCCACACAATTCACTGGGACTCTACACGCCTGCGGTACATAACTGCCAGCAATCCACAGTTGCTTTACAGGCACTTTACTCCCGATACCCCGTCTGCAGATTCACAAGATTTCCAATCGGCTGTCCTGCAAAATACCGTTCCAGATTGTCTGCAAACAGTCCGACGATCTTTTCCAGCGTCTCCGGAAGGGAAAAACCTCCGGAAACATGCGGCGTAATCAAGAGATTCGGCGCATTCCAGAGCTGATGGTCTGCCGGAAGCGGCTCCGGATCTGTGACGTCCAGCGCGGCCCCCGCGATTTTTCCCGCATACAGCGCATCCGCAAGGGCATCCGTATCGATCGCCGTTCCGCGTCCGACGTTTAAAACAACCGCATTTTCCGACAACAACGCAATCCGCTCCCGGCTCAGCACATGATACGTCGATGCATTGCCCGGCAGGCTCATCGCCACGATATCCGCCTTTGGAAGCAGTTCTTCCAGACTGTCCATGCCGTACATACCCTCCATCCATTCCGGGCAGTCGCTCTTTTTAGAAACTCTTCTGCGGATTCCGCTCACCCGACAGCCAAGTGCATTCATCTTTCTGCCGAACGTCATTCCGATATCACCGCAGCCGATCACCAGTACATTCGATCTTTCGATTACTTTTACATGCCCTTCCGAATGCCAGCAATGTGCTTTCTGGTTGTCCCAATACAGCAGCAATTTTTTCCGCAAGGCAAACAGACAACCGATCATATGCTCCGAAATCGCCATTCCATAAGCACCCGTCGCATTCGCAAGCTGTGCACCCTCCGGCAGAAGCCCCGGTTCACAATAGCCTTCCGTCCCGGCATTATTCAACTGAATCCATTTGAGGTTTTCACACTTTTTTAACTGCAAAGGACTCTGCAAATTGCCAAGGATAATGTCCGCGCGCCGCAGCTGTTCTTCTGTCAACTCCGGCTTTTCCGTAAAGAAAAACTTCTGTCCCGGCGCAGCCTGCAAAAGCTGTTGCTTTTCTTCCTCCGTCACTGGCGGCGTGACCAGAATACAGAGTCTTTCCCGCTTCCGCACCTCTGGAAGCAGCATCTGCAGCTCTTCCAAATAAATGCAATGCGGAATTTCGTTTTTCTCAACCAGTCTCAGACAGCTTTCAAATTCAAACCAGCGCACTTCCTCCAGTTCTTCTTTCTGCAGGACAAAATCCTCCGGCCTTCGATCCAGCCATAGCGCATAAACGTTGCTGACCTGCCTGTCATGAAATTCCTTTCCATGAAAAACGCCGTCATAGGAAAATCTGCGCTGTCCGCAATAAATCAACTCATTTTCCGAAACACTGCAGCCCAGTTCTTCCTTTAACTCCCGCAGCGCAGACGGAATGAAATCTACCCCTGCAGGGATATGTCCGGCGCTGGAAATATCGTAACAGCCCGGAAAGGAATCTTTATTCTGACTTCTTTTCTGCAGCAGTACCTCGACTTTTCCTGCCCGTTCCCGCAGGATCCAGACATGGGAGGTACGGTGCCGCAGTCCCTGCTTATGCGCAGCTGTCCGTTCTGCTGTTTTCCCGGTCGGTACTCCATTTTCATCTACGATATCCAAATATTCCATACTCTACTACCCCTGTTTGTCGTCTCTTTCTTTCTATTTTAACGGAATCTATCGCCATGTCAATCTTATGTGAACCCTCCATGTCCGGGATAAAAAGCCAACCCGTCCGTCTGTTTTCTCCTATATCTTAGACACATTTCAAAAACTGGGAAATTTTTCTACACTCTTTCAATTCTGTGAATTGAGGAACCTCATTTCCTGCGATATGATACAGCTATAAAACAAACAGAGGAAAAAATTTCTCATTGTTTCCCGAAAATTCGGGCATCCTTTTACTGACAAATTGGTATTGAAAATCGAAAATGGAGGATTTTATCATGGCAAAGAAACATTCCGGTCTTTCAAAAGCAGCTGTCCTCGCAGCAGGCGTCGGCGCAGCGGCATTTGCAGCAAAAAAACATACAGACCGTCTTGCAGCGGAAGGTCAGACCTTGTCCGGTGAGATTAAAGAAGCAGTCGCAAAGACCGCAGAAAAAACCATCAAAATGCCTGCTCCTGACCCGAGCTATCGCAACACAGAGCGGGGCAAATATGAGAAAAACAGCAAGGGCATTTACTACACCAACGGTAACTACGAAGCATTCGCCCGTCCCGAAAAACCGGAAGGCGTTGACAACAAAAATGCATATCTGGTAGGCAGCGGACTGGCTTCTCTCGCAGCAGCGTGCTTCCTTGTAAGAGACGGTCAGATGCCCGGCTCCCACATCCACATTCTGGAAGCAATGGACGTTGCAGGCGGCGCATGTGACGGTATCTTTGATCCCTCCAGAGGCTATGTAATGCGCGGTGGACGTGAGATGGAAAATCATTTCGAGTGCCTGTGGGATCTGTTCCACAGCATTCCTTCCCTGGAAAAGCCCGGTGCATCCGTACTGGACGAGTATTACTGGTTAAATAAGCACGATCCCAACTACTCCCTGTGCCGTGCAACCGTAAACCGCGGTGAAGACGCACACACGGACGGCAAGTTCAATTTAAGCCAGAAGGGCTGCATGGAAATCATGAAGCTGTTCCTGACAAAAGATGAAGACCTGTACGACAAGACCATCGAAGACGTATTCGATGACGAGGTATTCAACTCCACCTTCTGGTTATACTGGCGCACCATGTTTGCTTTCGAGAACTGGCACAGCGCACTGGAAATGAAGCTGTACTTCCAGCGTTTCATCCACCATATCGGCGGACTCCCGGATTTCAGCGCACTGAAATTCACCAAATACAATCAGTATGAATCCCTGATCCTTCCGATGAAGAAATACCTGGAGGACGCAGGCGTACAGTTCCAGTTCAATACCGAGGTTACCAACGTTATCTTTGATTTCCATGACGGCAAAAAGGTTGCAAAGACCATCGAATGCAAGGTAAAGGGGAAAGAGCAGAAGATTGCCTTAACCGAAAACGATCTGGTATTCGTAACAAACGGCAGCTGCACAGAGGGAACGATCTACGGAGATCAGAATCACGCTCCGGTGGGCGATGCAGAAGTTCGCAACAGCGGCGTATGGGATCTGTGGAAAAATATCGCCCGTCAGGATCCTTCCTTTGGTCATCCCGAGAAGTTCTGCTCCGATATTGAAAAGACCAACTGGGAATCTGCAACTGTTACCACTCTGGATGATAAAATCATTCCTTATATTGAGAAAATCTGCCAGAGAGATCCCAGAAGCGGCAAAGTCGTTACCGGCGGTATCGTAAGCTGTCAGGATTCCAGCTGGCTGTTAAGCTGGACCATCAACCGTCAGGGTCAGTTCAAAGAACAGGATAAGAAGCAGGTTTGTGTATGGGTATACAGCCTGTTCACCGACGTTCCCGGCGATTATATCAAGAAGCCCATGAAAGAATGCACCGGTAAGGAAATTACAGAAGAATGGCTGTATCATCTCGGCGTTCCGGTAGACGAAATTCCGGAGCTGGCAGAGCACAGTGCAGTCTGCGTTCCTACCATGATGCCTTATATTACCGCATTCTTCATGCCCAGAGCAAAGGGTGACCGCCCTGATGTTATCCCGGACGGCTGCGTAAACTTCGCATTCCTGGGTCAGTTTGCGGAAACCCCCAGAGACACTATCTTCACGACAGAATATTCTGTTCGTACTGCTATGGAAGCCGTTTACGGACTGCTTGGCGTAGACCGTGGTGTTCCGGAGGTATGGGGCAGCGTTTATGATATCCGTGAACTTCTCGACAGCTCCGTAAAGCTGATGGATGGCGTGTCTCCGCTGGAGATCGAACTTCCCGGACCGCTCAATAAGCTCAAGAAGCCTCTGTTAAAAGCAATTTCCGGTACAGTGATCGAAAAGCTTCTGCGCGACCATAATATTCTCAAAGAAGGCATGATGTAATTCCATTTCCAAAAGGGGGCAGCGCCTGGGGATTTTCCCGGGCGCTGCCCCTGATTCATGACAATAGAATGCTCGCAGAGCGTGCATTCTATTGTTTTTTATCAATCTGCTTCTGTCCGGACTGCTTCCTTCAGAATCCGCACCATCAGCTCCACACTTCCCACATGATATCCGCAGCTTCCGTAAATGCCAGTGCCATCCGGTCTGACAGCTGCCAGAACCGGGAGCTTTTCGGCAAGCCTCATTCTCTTCGCAGTTTCCTGCCAGCCACAGAGGGTACCGGACGCTGTGTCACCAGTCGCGGTGCGCGGTGCGGCATTGGCATCCGAAGCACCGCCAGATATATCGTATAAAATTTCTATCTCAGATTCCGCATCCAGCGCCAGCACTTCCTGCAGCGTTTTCTGCTGCAGGTCTTTTTCCTGCCGCAGAACAAAAAGCAGCTGACAGCCAATTCCTTTGGAATTTCCTTTTGCGCTCTTTTCCAGTGCCAGAACCTCATTCAGCACATGCTCTGTCGGCTCTGCCCCAATTTCCAGAAATGCCAGAATACTGCGTTTTCCGCTTACCAGCTTTTCCAGACTGCAAAGCATTCCATCTGCTCTCTGTAAAACGATATCCCGAAGCAGGCAGCTTTGTATTTCCTCCCGGAGACTGTTGTTTTTGTTTTGCAGCTTCCGGCAGCTCTGGCTTTCATCCGGTACACTGTTTTTTTCCCACGGCATCACACCATCCGTTTTTTCAAAATCCGGCATATAAAGCTCGGTCTGTTTCTCCTTTTCGATCGCAAACAAAAGCTCTGCTGCCTCCTGATCCCCGTTCAATAGCCGTTTTACTGCAATCAGGCGATAAATTCCCACCGGAAGTAAAAGCTCTAACGTTTCCTTTTCAAATACCAGTCCGGCATGATTCATTGTCACGAAATGATCCTTTTCCAGACGCCCCAGCGTCCAGTGCTGCGCATAAATCCATTCTTTTCCCGGAATATTTCGCAGCAGAAGCGTTCCTTTCGAGGCCTGCGCCCTGCTGACCGGTACACGGAATGCGCCGTCCGCCCAGTATTCCGGAAGCATCAGGCTTTTATCCAGTTTCGCCGGGATATTCAGGCTTCTGCAAATCGCAATAAACAAAATCGTCCGGGAAACTGCACTGCCCATTTTCAGCTTCAGACAGCCGATCGGCGACGCACAAAGAGTATTATATTCTTCTTCCTGGATATCGGTAATATTTTGGTTTACATAATTCCATATCAGCTCTGGATTGGAGGCAAATGCTTCCTGCTCCTGAGCAGTCAGCACACTGCAAATGTAACTTCTGTACGCGCCGATTTCTTCCAGCCAGATTCTGGGACACAGCAGATCCTGTACATGTATATCTTCCGGCCAGCTGCCGCGCTTTGCTGACAAGTGGTCTTCCAGCACTTCTGCCCGCAGATCTTTATTATCTTTTTTCGTCAGACTGTCCAGCAGCTTTTTGCGATCCGGGTTATCATCCTTTTCCAGAAAAGCTGTCAGCTCCTCTGCATTCTCTCCCGCAACGCGCATCCTCTCTTCCTCCTCCGGATGCACTGCAATCGCGTGCCGGGTCAGCTGATCGAAGCGTTCTTCCCGCAGCTTCACTGCATCTGCCAGTCTCCGCGTGCCGCGCGACACTTCTTCCTCACTCAATACACTTTCCCGGACAACGACTTCTTTCGGAGCGCAGAGCTTCGCCAAATGCCATTCGCAGGCAGAAACGCCAGAAAGCGCATCTTTCATTCCCGCTTCCGAATCCTTCAGCACAAGCGTAACAGCGCAATCTACATCTGCCGCTCCGACGCCGTCCTCTGCCAGATTACAATAACGCTCCACAAACTTTCCCTCTGACCGCGCCTGCAGCCGGATGTCGCCCAGCCCAAGCCTGATCGAAGTCTCGCCCTGTTCGTCGGTTTCCAGCACTGCTGCCGGAAAATATTCCGCCATGTTTAGAATTTCCACCGAAATTTGTGCGTGCGCTGCCGGGGTGTTGTCCTGTTTTCGCACCTGAATCCGGAGCTTGCGTGTCTTTGTATACGAAGCGGTGACATTGTGGCAGACAACCGCGCCATCCCTGCCGATTACCTCTTCCCGCTTTCCCGCCGCATAATCGCCGAATGTGCGGCTGTGAATCAAAAGCGCCTGTCCGGCAGGTCCTGTAAACCAGCCGCGATCCAGTTTTTCTTCCGGCTCGCAGGCCCCCAGAAAGTGCCATTCTCCATTTACCCAAACCTCGACCCAGGCATGGTTATCGTCGCAGTGCGCCCAACGCGGCGTGTATACCTGACGTGCTGCAAGCCCGACACTGCGCAATGCCGTCACCGTAAAGGTGGATTCTTCTCCGCAGCGTCCTTTTCCGCTCCGGTACATCGTCATCGGCCCCGCCGTTCGGTCATCCGCCATTTCATACGTTGCATGCTCTGCGCACCAGTAGTTGATCTCTACCGCTGCCTGATATTCGTCCAGTCCCGCAATTCGGTCTTTTAACTGCTCGTAAAAAAAACTGCGGCAATCGCTGATGTCCTCCGAGTTGATCCGATAATACAGTACGTCGTGGACAAACAGATCCTCCGGCAGCTTCTTGCACCAGTCTATCGTTTTCCGCAGCCAGAGGGCATGGCGCACATAACTCAGAAATATTTCAAACGGATATTCCCCGGCATCCCGCAGCGGCATCGTCCCGTAAAAAAATTTTATCAGCAGGGCCTCTTCCTCGCTGCACAAAGACAAGCCTGCCTCTATTTCGGATAAAATCGGCGCAAAATATTTTTTTCTGTTTTCAAAGTGCGTTTCCGCATATATTTTTAATTGTTCTGAAAATTCCATGTTTCCTCTTATTTCCGCGCACGCTTTTTGCGCATACCGAGTTTGTGTCAAGTGCGCGCAGACACAAATCT
>ERZ773146.1804-NODE-1804-length-15179-cov-8.293110_pt1 | contig 15179 bp, 12 predicted proteins | sample MGYA00580847_ERZ773146 | MGnify/ENA primary metagenome ERZ773146 (study PRJEB29015, sample SAMEA2737830) | human gut metagenome | biome: human gut; feature: human-associated habitat; material: faeces | place: China | collected 2012 ...
AGCGGGTGTTCGGCCACGGCTGGCTGCTGATGAACGGCGGCAAGATGTCCAAGTCTGTGGGCAACGTGGTAGACCCCGTTATCCTGTGCGACCGCTACGGCGTGGACGCCATCCGCTACTTCCTGCTGCGCGAGATCCCCTTTGGCAACGATGGTATGTTCACCAACGAGGCACTGATCAACCGCATCAACAGTGATCTGGCGAACGACTTGGGCAACCTGCTCAGCCGCACCGTGGCCATGTGCGAAAAATACTTCGGCGGCACTGTGCATAACGTGGCTGGTACCGAGGCCATCGACACCGAGCTGGAGACCATGGTCAATGAGCTGACCGCCAAGGTCACTGCCGATATGGATGACCTGACCATCCCGCAGGCACTGATGGAGATCTTTGCGGTCATCCAGCGCGCCAACAAGTATATCGACGAGACCGCACCCTGGGCACTGGCCAAGGACGAGGCCAACAAGCAGCGTCTGGAGAGCGTGCTGTACCACCTGTGCGAGGCACTGCGCGTGTGCGGCATCTTGCTGAACGCCTATCTGCCCACCACCGCCCCCAAGATGATGGAGCAGCTGGGTCTGGACGCTTCCGCACTGGATCTGACCAAGACCACCTACGGCGCACAGCAGACCTATACCGTGCACAAGGGCGAGGCATTGTTCCCCCGCATTGACGTAGCAAAGGAGATCGCTCACCTGAAGGAAGAGGACGAGAAGCGCAAGGCCGCTGCCGCTGCTGCCAACAAGGCCAAGGAGGAAGCCGAGAAGAAGGCTGCCGCCCCCGCAGAGGAGAGCACCGTGGACTTCACCCATGAGGAAGAGATCGACTTTGACACCTTCTGCAAGGTGGAGCTGCGCGTGGCCGAGGTGCGCGCCTGCGAGAACCTGAAGGAGAGCAAGAAGCTGCTCCACCTGACCGTGTTTGACGGCGAGCGTGAGCGCTGCATCCTGTCCGGCATTGCCAAGTGGTTCAAGCCGGAGGATCTGATCGGCAAGAAGATCGGCATCGTCTGCAATCTGGCCCCCCGCCCCATGCTGAAGGGCAAGTATGTCAGCGAGGGCATGATCTTTGCTGCCGACACCGCCGACGGCGGCTGCTCCATCGCCTTCTACGGCGACAACACCCCCGTTGGCAGCCGCATCCACTGAGCCATGGAGACACAGCTGAGCCGCGCCGAAAAGCTGGACCGGCTTTTCGGCACACCGGCTTTTGCCGTTATCATTGCCATCCTCTGCAACGCCATGGGGAGCCGCTGTTCCGGTGGCAGTATCTGGGGGCGCTGGTGCTGGTCTGCATCGGCATTTGGTTGGTAAACAAGGCCCCCGCCAAAAAGGAGCGTGCCCGGTAATATGGAATACCCCATCTTTGACACCCACGCCCATTATAGCGCCCGTGCCTTTGACTCGGACCGCCTTGCCCTGCTGGACAGCCTGCCCGGCAAAGGGGTGGTGGGCGTGTGCGAGCAGGCCACCCATTCGGGCGATGCACCCAAGGTGCTGGAGCTGGCCCACAAATATCCCTGGGTGTACGCCGCCGTCGGCATCCATCCGGAGAGCCTGCTGGCCCCGGAGGATTGCGGTGAGGAAGGCCCCGCCCCTACTGTCTCGGTATACGGCGGCGACTGGGCCGCAGAGATGCGTGCCCTTGCCCTCTATTACGAGGACCCCAAAGTGGTGGCTGTGGGGGAGTGCGGACTGGATTACCACTGGCCCGTGCCCAAGGATGCCCAGCTGGCGCTGTTTGAGGCCGAGATCCGGCTGGCGCTGGAACTGGACAAGCCCATCATCGTGCACGACCGCAGCGCCCACGCCGATGTCTACGCCCTGCTGAAAAAATACCGGCCCAAGGGCATCGTCCACTGCTATTCCGGCAGCGCCGATGACGCACTCTGGCTGGCAGAGCAGGGGCTCTACATTGGCTTTGGCGGGGCCTGCACCTTCAAGGGTGCCAAGCGTGCCGCCAAGGCCATTGCCGCCCTGCCGCTGGAACGCATTGTCTTGGAAACCGACTGCCCCTATATGGCCCCGGAACCTGTCCGCGGCACCCGCTGCGACAGTTCCCTCATCCGCTATGTAGGCGAGTATATCGCCAGCATCAAGGGTGAGGAACCGGAGCAGGTGTTCCGGCAGACGGCAGAGAACGCCTGCCAGGTATATAACCTCTCCGTCTGAAACCGGCAGCAGCCGTGCATAGAGGGCAGGTTGGACAGAGCAGGGTCTATCCGTTATCTACAAAAGCATTATGCTTCTGTATAAATCAAGTAACAAACTACAAATTGTCAATTAAGGAGATATCACTTATGAAAGCTCGTATTCCGCAGCACCGTGAATTCATCATCAACTTCCCCGACACTGTTGACAACGCCAAGGCCAACGAGGGCTGGGCAAAGCTGCAGCAGATCGTGGAGGACTACAAGAAGGACCACAACGGTGCTTCCGTCTACGCACCCAGCTTCATCGAGGACTGCGAGCCTGCCGTCAAGAAACTGCAGGAAGAGTATGGTTTCGAGTACACCGTTGAGTATGTGAAGTAAGTTCTGAGTTTTCAGTATATTGCATTAAAAAGAGCAGAGCGTTCCAGCCAGCTGGCTGGAGCGCTCTGCTCTTTGTTTTATTCCAGGTACTGCGGCAAATTCCATGAGCCGCGCAGTACACGGTGAATCTCCACCACCTTGACGTTCTCATTGACATGGTAAAACACCAGATACTGGTCTGCCACCAGCTTGCGGTAGGTCGGGTCAAGGGCATAGACTTCACACATCCGTGGGGTATCCCCCAGCTTTGTGATCTTTTCCCGCATTTCTTTCAGCACACGGCGGGCCGTTTGGGGGTAGAAGCCGGACAAATACCGGGCAATGTCATTCAAGTCCTGTACAGCAAGGGGCAGGTATTTGATCTTATACGTCATACTGTTCGTGGAGCGTCTCCCATACGCTTTCATGCTCTGTCCACTGCGTGTTGGGGTCTGCCGCCTGCTGTTTTGCCTTGGCAAGCTCCTCGGCAACATACCGCTGGTGCATGAACTCCTCGTACTTGGCGTAGTCCTCAATGTTGATAAGGACGGATTCCCCACGACCATGATTTGTGATAATAACATGATTGTGGTCTTTCAACATCTCTGAAATTTCAGCGTAGTGGTTGCGCAGATCACGGGATGGGCGAACAAATGTCTGCATCATAAGTGACACCTCCTGTCAAAAGCATTGTATCACATTATGACTACATATACAAGGATAATTACAATAGTTTTATTTCAGCTCCATATTGATGGACTTCTCCGTAAAGCCATAGTTCCGGTACATCTCATACGCCATTTTATTTTTAGCGTTCACCTGCAGTTCAATGGTGTCGCATCCCTTTTCTGCTTTGAGCTGCTTCACCTTATCAAAGAACTGGTGTCCGATTCCCTTGCCCCTGTATGCTTCCTCCACCGCCATGGTACTGACGAACAAAACATCCTTTGTTACCTGCGCCGGGCCTTCCACATGGCGCTTGAAGACTTCCAGAACACCAACAACGATGCCGTCCGTCTCGGCAATATACCAGCTGTCCCCTTTCAGGAGTTCGCCAAACAGTTCCTTTGTGATCAACGGGCTGGCCGGTTTGTAGACATCCGGTCGCCACTCTACGTGCATCTGCTGCACCTGATCCATAATAGCAGAAAAGCGGTCATAATCCTGCATCTGCGGGGTACGGATCGTAATTTTCATCTCGTTTTCTCCTTGTTGTATCAAAAACACCCTGTCTGACACGGTTTCGGGTCCAGACAGGGCATTTTAAGTTACTTTTCAGTTGCCCGCTTCCACCTTGCTCAGCAGGATGCGGTCATTGTCCAGGGCCTTACCGGCGTTCTCGCGGAATTTTTCCAGCAGGTCGTCCACGGTCATCTTACTGCGCTCCTCGCCCTTGACATCGAACACGATGCGGCCGCCGTCCATCATCAGGGTGCGGTTGCCCAGCTCGAGGGCCTGATGCATGTTGTGGGTGACCATCAGGCAGGTGATCTTTTTCTCTGCCACGATGCTCTTGGTCAGCTCCAGCACCTTCTCCGCCGTGGCAGGGTCCAGGGCGGCAGTGTGCTCGTCCAGCAGCAAGAGCTTGGGGGTAACGAGGGTGGCCATGAGCAGGGTCAGCGCCTGCCGCTGGCCGCCCGAGAGCAGACCCACCGGCTGCTTCATCCGGTCCTCAAGGCCCATGTTCAGCAGGGCAAGTTTTTCCCGGAACAGCTCCTTATCCTTGCGGGAGATGCGGGAGAAGATGGCGTGGGGGGCGGTTCCTGCCCGGAGATAGGCCAGCGCAAGGTTTTCCTCAATGGTCATATTGGGGGCCGTGCCCTTGAGGGGGTCCTGGAACAGGTGGCCGATGACCTTGCTGCGCTCATACTCGGGCGCAAAGGTAATGTCCTGCCCGCCCAGCACGATGCTGCCCTCGTCGGCAATGAAACCGCCGGTGATGGCGTTGAACATGGTGGATTTGCCCGCACCGTTGGAGCCCACGATGGTGGCAAAGTCGCCTGCCTCCATGTGCAGGCTCACACCGTTCAGGGCCACTTTTTCGTTGACGGTGCCGGGGTTAAAGGTCTTGTGCAGGTTGTTCAGTTCCAGCATTTCCATCTCAGTGCACCTCCTTCCGGGCATTGTGCTTGCGCTGCTCAAAGGCAAACTTTGCCCGGATGGCGGGCATCGAGATGGCCACAGCCACGATGAGGGCGCTCACCAGCTTCATGGCGGCGGCGGGCACATTGAAGCGCAGGGCCACGGCCACGATAAAGCGATACAGGCAGCTGCCGAACACCACGCCCAGCACCCGGCGCACCATGGTGCGCTTGCCCACCAGCGTTTCGCCGATGATAAGGGAAGCCAGTGCAATGGTCACCATGCCGGTGCCCACGTTGATGTCGCTGCTCTTCTGATACTGGGCCAGCAGGCCGCCGGAAAGGGCGGTCAGCGCGCCCGAGATGCACAGGCCCACTGTGATGGTGAAGGCCGGGTTGATGCTGGAGGCCCGCACCATGGCGGCGTTGTCGCCGGTGGCGCGGATGGAAAGGCCCAGCCGGGTGCCCAGGAAACCCACCATGGCGGCACAGGCGATCACAATGACTGCTGCCGCGATGACCAGCTTATACCAGCCGCCCATAAAGGCCAGCGCGGATTTTGCCAGCGAGAATACCGTATCGGTCTTGACCAGGGACATCGTGGACGAAAAGCCCATGACCGCCAGATTGATGGTATACAGGCCGGTGTTCACGATGATGCCTGCCATGATGCTCTCAACGCCCAGACGTGTCTGCAAAAAGGCGGTGACAAAGCCCGAACACACACCCGCCGCCATGGCCGCGAACAGGGCCAGAATGGGGTGGCCTGTCAGCGCCACCTGGCAGGCCACGGCACAGCCAAGGGTGAAGCAGCCATCGGTGGACAGGTCGGCAATGTTCAGGATCGAATAGCTCAGAAACAGCGCCAGCGCCACCAGACCGTAAATGCAGCCCAGCTCCAGCGCCGTCTGGATCACGTTGAGCGAAAAGATACTCGCCAGCATGGTTGATGTACTCCTTTTTAGAAATTCTCCTGCGTGGTCGCTACCACAATTTCGGTGCAATAGGGCTTGAAGGCTTCCTTGACGGTGTCGAGGTCAAGGCCCAGTGCCTCACAGCTCTCGGTGTTGATGGTGACGATGCCGTTGTCGAAGGTCTGGTAGGGCAGGTCTGCGGGGGTCTTGCCGCCGCAGAGCAGCTCCACCACCATATCGGCGGTGGCCTCGCCCAGCTGGACGTAATCCACGCCGTAGCCCACAAAGGCACCGTTCAAAGCAAAGCTGTCCGCACCGGTGAAGTGCTGGATTCCTGCCTCCAGGAAGGTCTCATAGATGGACAGCTCGGCGGTCATCACGGTGTTGTCGGTGGGGGTAAACACTGCCTTGACACCGGCGGCCACAAGGGCCTCGGCAGCCATCTGCACCTCAGCCGTGGTGGTACCGTTCTTTTCAATGTACTTGATGCCCTTGCTGTCGCAGAACGCCTTGGCATCGGCGATGGCCTGGGTGGAGGCATCCTGGCTCAGGTCGTACAGCAGGCCGATGGTGTCGATGTCGGGGTTGATTGCAGTGATGAGGTTCATAATGGCCTCGGTGTTCAGGGCATCGGAGGTGCCGGTGATGCCCTCCTCCCCGTCAAACCCGGCGGAAACAGGGTCGGTGACAGCAGAGTAGACCACAGGGATGTCGGTATCCTCCACAGCGGCCAGCATGGTGGCGGCGGTGGGGGTGGCCACAGCTACGATGACATCCACCTGGTCGGCCACGAGGTCGGCACCGATCTGGTTCAGGTTGGACTGGTCAGCCTGGGCGTTGGCGTAGTAATCGGCATAGTCGAAGGTCACGCCCTTCTCCGCGCCCACCTCATCCAGACGGCTCTCAACAGAGGCCACGATCTGGTTCAGGGATGCATGATCCACATAGTTGACGATGCCCACCTTAAAGGTCTGGCCTGCTTCAGAAGCGGCGGCAGCGGAACCGGCAGCGCTGGAAGCGGTGCTGGATGCTGCGGCAGAAGAGCCGGAGGAGCCGCAGCCGGTCAGGCCCAGTGCGGATACGACAGCGGCTGCGGCGGTAGCCTTCAGGAAGCTGCGGCGGGAGATCATGTTCATGGTTTTCATAGCGGTTGCTCCTTCCCTGGAGCGGGCGGCATGTAAAATAAAAACCCGCTCCACTTGCGGGACGGGCTTTTGTTCTCAATATAACAAAACGACCCTGTCCCTGTGTGTTCATCCACAAGGACAGAGTCGAGAAATTCGAATCTGCGGTGCCACCTTGCTTGCTCCGCTCGTCTTCCCACCATGGAAAACTGCAGGAGCCCCTCAACGGAGAGCCAACACTCCCCTGCCCTGTAACGGAGGCTTCCGTCCCAAGCTACTAAAGGCACTGCCCTGTTCGCCCGGCCCTCGGCGGCCCACGAACTCTGCCCCGCTCTCTGCCCGTTTTCACCATTCGGGCTCACTGTAAGTGCGCTTGCAGGTTCTCTTCCGCCTCATCGGTTTGTTGATTGCATTATACGCTTTATTTTCATAAAGTCAAGAGGGAATTTTTCATTTTTTCGGCCGCAAAGATGAAATGCTTCTTGGATGCCCCGCAGCAGCCTTCCTGCCCAAATCTCCCCGATGCGGCCCGGGCAGCTCTGCCGGGGCAAAAGAAGCCTTCTTCCAGCCATAGGTCATACTTTCTCTCCGCTCCGGAACGCATTTCCACTTTCAGTATCCCCGTTGCTGCGCACAAAGTTCGCAGTTTCTGCCACGGATTCCACACTATTTTTATTCTTTTCCCAAGTTTTGCCCTAAATTCTCTTCAAAGGGCTTGACAGAAAAATGTTTTTTGCGATAAACTAATCCTATGAAATATTTTCGTTGTATCCAACGATGTCAAACATGCAACTCGGAGAGGACACTACCACCATGTCGATGACCCTGAATCCCGTCAACGAAGCCGCTTTTCAGAAAGCTGTACAGTCTCTGGAGACCCTGAACCGGGCCGCCGTGTTCCATCCCACCGGCACCGGCAAAAGCTGTATTGCCTGGAAGGTGGTGGAGGCTCACCCCCAGACCACCTTTTTCTGGCTGGTGGCCGGTGCACAGCGTCTGGCCCTGCGGCAGGCAGAGCTGACACGCTACAACGGCGGCACCCTGCCCGGCAATGTCCGCTTCTGTGATTGCGAAAAGCTGGCCGCCGCCACCCCGGAGCAGTGGGTGCGGCTGGGGGAGCAGAAACCCGGCTGCATCGTGCTGGACTGCTACCATGAGTTGAGCGCCGTGTGTTGGGCACAGTCGGTACAGAAGCTGCTGCGGATGTGCCCCCAGGCAAAGGTGCTGGGGCTGGGTGTGCCCAACGGTGCCCCCGTCTGCGCCGCCGCGCAGGAGCTGTTTGCCGACTGCATCGTCTCCCACATGACTGTGGCCGAGGCCATGGCCGCCGGGACCATGCCGGTGCCCTCAGCCTATGCGGCCCTGCTCTGGCCTCAGGAGGAGGAGCTGGCCACCCTGCGCGCCCGGATCAAAAACCTGTGTATGCCCAAGGGCGACACCTCCCTGCGCGTTCAATATGAAGAGCTGAGCTGGTCTCTGCGTCAGGTGGAGAACCTGACCGTTCTGCTGCCCCGCCTGCTCAGCGATACCAGCGGCCATTATCTGGTCCTGTTTGAATCCGCCGCCTATCAGGAAAAGCTGGGCGCGGAGCTGGAACAGCTGCTGCGCACTGTGGACCCTGCTGTCCGCTTTTACGCCGCGGATCACGCCTGCTTTGCGGATTCTGCTGCCGTGGAGACCTTCCTCTCCGATACAGCCCCCGGCCCCAAGGTCCTGCTCTGCGTCAACGCGCCGGGGGTCCAGCAGCCGCTGGAGGGGCTGGCCGGGGTCATTCTGGTGCGCCAGTCCAGCCTGATGTCCACCTTCAAGCAGATGCTCTGCCGCGCTTTGGTGGCTGCAGGCAGCCGCAGCGTGCCGGTGTTTGACCTTGTGGCGCAGTTCGAGGGGCTGGGCAACGGCCGCACCCTGCAGCGGGACTGCACCGAGGCCATGACCAGGGCCGGCAGCAAAACGCCGGGCTTCCGGCAGGAGCGCCCCATGCAGCAGACCTACCGCCTGTATGGCAAGCTGCGCCGGGAGATGGAGGCCCGCTGGGAGGTGCTGTGCCAGGCCGCCGCCGATGCCGCTGCCAAAGAGGGCACCCTGGAGCTGCCCCGGAGCTATACCATCCACAGCGGCGTGCCCGTGGGCAAGTGGCTCGAGCTCCAGCGGCAGGTACAGGCCGGGCAGCGCCCGGGCCGCCTGACAGCGGAGCAGGCCGCCAAGCTGGAAAAACTGGGCATCCGCTGGAACCACCGGCTGGAAGCTGCCTGGGAAAAGGGCTTTGCCTCCGCACAGAAATACCGCACCGAGCACGGTGACCTTCTGGTGCCGGTGCGCTACCGCGATAAAAATGATTTTGCACTGGGCGAATGGATCGTCTACAACCGCCAGCGCTATCTGGGCGGCAACCTGACCCAGAACCGCATCGAGCGGCTGGAAGCCATCGGCATGGTGTGGAGCACCTCCAACGATCTGTGGGAGCAGAACTATGCCGCCGCCACCCAGTATTATCTGGAACACGGCGATCTGGAAGTGCCCATCAAGTACGAAACTCCCTCCGGCTTCGGTCTGGGGGTCTGGCTGGGGGCCCAGCGCGCCGCTCACAAGGCAGGCGAGCTGCCACAGGAACAGGTGGAGCGGCTGGACGCTCTGGGCATGGACTGGACCAACCGCAACGACCGCAAGTGGATGTCCCTGTACGATGTTGCCGCCGCCTACTACCATGAGCACGGCAGCCTGAACGTCCCCTCGGAGTATGTCACGCCGGACGGAGTGCTGCTGGGCAAGTGGGTGGCGCGCCAGCGCTATGCCTACCTGAACCCGGACCGCTCCAGCGCCCGGGTCACCCCTGAGCGCAAGGCCCTGCTGGACAAGCTGGGCATGGTGTGGGAAAAGTACGACCCCTGGCAGGAGCGCTATGATCTGGCTCTGGCCTACAAGACAGCGCACGGCGATCTGGAGATCCCCTCTGTCTACAAGACCGCCGACGGCGTTTGGCTGGGCAGCTGGGTCAACCGCCAGCGGCAGACCCTGAACTCCGGCAGCAGCGCCCTGAGCAGTGAGCGCCGCAAGCTGCTGCGCACCCTGTTCAAGGGCGAGCGCCGCCCCAGTGATCCCGCTGCTGACCACGGCACCGTGCGCGAGGCCAACTGGGAGCGGAACTTCCGCAGTGCCGCCCGCTACGCCCGCAAATACAAGCACCTGCTGGTCCCCGCCAGCTATGTGGACAGCGATGGTGTCCGGCTGGGCGTGTGGATCTCCAACCTGCGTGCAGCCCGCAAGAACCGCCCGGATTCCTATCAGGTCACGCCCGCCCACATCAAAAAGCTGAACAGCATCGGCATGGTGTGGGATGCCCGGGATGCCAAGTGGGGAACCGCCTATCAGCAGGCAAAGGCCTACTACAAGGCACACGGCAACCTCCACGCCGCCGCCAACTACAAATCCGACGAAACCGGCTTCTGCCTGGGCGACTGGCTCCGCCGGATGCGGAAGTGGGATACCACCCACGACCCCAAGCTCACCCCTGAGCGCCGCGCAATGCTGGATAAGATCGGGATGGAGTGGAGCGAATAAGAGAAAAAAGCCACCGGTTTTTGCCGGTGGCTTTTCTGATACAGATTACAGCTGATCCAGCTCCTGCTGCAGCTGGGCCAGCGCATTGCGGATGGGCAGATGCTGGGGGCAGGCCGCCTCGCACTTGCCGCAGCGGACGCAGTGGCTGGCCTTTTCGGCATCGGGGAAACGGGCTTCCCACTGGTGCTTGATGGCCTCGGGCTGGCCGAACATCCCCAGCTTGTTCCAGATGCTGAAGTTGTCCGGGATGTCCACCCCCATGGGGCAGGGCATACAGTACCGGCAGCCGGTGCAGCCGATCTTGATGCGGCTGTGCAGGAAGGCGGCGGTCTGCTCCACCGCGGCGGTCTCTGCAGCGGTCAGCGGCTCAAAGCGGGCAAAGGTGGCCAGGTTATCCGTGAGCTGATCCTCGGCGCTCATGCCCGAGAGGATGACATGGACGTTCCGGTGGCTGCCCACCCAGCGCAGGGCCCAGGAGGCATCCGAGGCCTCGGGCCGCAGGGCCTTGAGGGGTGCTTCGGCCTCCGGGGGCAGGTTGGCCAGTGTGCCGCCCTTGATGGGCTCCATGATGATGAGGGGGATGTTCAGCTCCTCGGTCAACTGATAGCCGCGGTCACCCGAGATCTCCTCGGCACGGTCATCGGTGTCCAGATAGTTATACTGCAGCTGGCAGAAATCCCAGGGCTGATCCCGCAGGATGTGCTCAAGGCCCGCCGCGTTGTCGTGGCAGGAGAAGCCGAAGCTGCGGATGCGGCCCAGCTTTTTCTGCTCCCACAGCCAGTCCACGATGCCCATTTCCTTGGCCCGGTCGTACCGGGCGGCGTGCAGGGAGTGCAGCAGGTAGAAGTCGATGTATTCCACGCCCAGCCGCCGGAGCTGCTCTTCAAAAATATGCTGGGCCTCCTCCAGGCTCCCGCACTGCCACAGCGGCATCTTGGTGGCCAGATAAAAGCTCTCCCGGGGCCACTTTGCAATGACCCTGCCCACAAAGGGCTCGCTCTGGCCGCCGTGGTAGGGGTAAGCGGTGTCAAAATAGTTCACGCCCGCATCCCGCGCGGCGTTCAGCAGCGCTTCGGCCCGGGGCTCGTCAATGGCTCCCTCCGGTGTGGTGGGGAACCGCATACAGCCGTAGCCCAGCAGGGAGGTGCGGATGCTCTCCCCTGCGCCGTTCTGCTTTTTCCATGCTCTGTATTCCATCTCTTTTGTGCAGCTGGCTGCCGTGTTCCAGCCGCTCCTCCTTTTGTCCCCAGTATACCGGAAAAATCCCGCGCTGACAAGAAAGATGTTCCGCTTCTTGTTCTGCCGCCGGAAATATGGTATACTTATAATCCAAATTTTATCATGTTATCAACTAAATCAGATAGCGCTAAGGAGTATCATGGAACCTTTCAACACCCCTTTGAAGATCAGGGAGATCTCCCTGCCCCACCGGGCAGTGTTCGGCCCCATGGCGGGCTTTACCGATGCCCCGGCCCGGCGGCTGATGGCCCAGCACGGAGCCGGTTTTACCGTCAGTGAGATGGTGTCCAGCCGGGCGCTGGTATACGGCGACCACAAAACCGTCAGCCTGCTCAAGGCCGAACCCAACGGTGCCCCCTACGGCGTGCAGATCTTTGGCGAAGTGCCCGAAATCATGGGGCAGGCCGCTGCCGCCGTGGAACAGTACGCGTTCGATTTTCTGGACATCAACATGGGCTGCCCGGCCCCCAAGATCGTCTCGGGCGGGGCGGGCAGCAAGCTGATGCTTGACCCCGACCGCTGCGGCCGTATTGTGGAGGAAGTGGTCAGAAACACCTCCCGCCCCGTCACCGTGAAGATGCGCAAGGGCTGGGACGCGGAGCACGTCACGGCCGTGGAGTGTGCCAAGGCCTGCGAGCAGGCGGGCGCGGTGCTCATCGCCGTCCACGCCCGCACCCGGGAACAGATGTACACCCCGGGTATCGACCCGTCCATCATCGCGGCGGTAAAGGATGCTGTCCACGTTCCCGTGCTGGGCAATGGCGATATCCGCACCGCCGAGGATGCTGTGCGGATGGTGGAGGAGACCGGCTGCGACGGCGTGATGATCGCCCGGGCTGCTCTGGGCGACCCCTGGCTCTTTGAGCGGGTGAACGCCGCGCTGGAGGGCCTGCCCGCCCCCAAGGAGCCGAACCTGCAGGCCCGGATGAACGCCCTGCGCCGACAGGTGGAGGAGATGGTGGAGCAGAAGGGCGAGTTCGTTGCCATGCCCCAGGCCCGGGCCCAGACCATGCACTACATGAAGGGCCTGAAGGGAGCCGCCAGCCTGCGGCGCTACTGCTGTGAGCTGAGCCGCCTTTCTGACCTCGACACCCTCATCGACGCGGTGTTCGAGCAGCAGCGCAGGGCCGCGCAGGACCCCGATGACACCCGCGAGGTGCCGTTCCCGTAAGCGGGAAATTTCCGATACTGAAAAGAGGACTGACGCATGACTGCATTTCATTCTTCGCCCCGGATGCTGGGACAGAAGCAGGACAAGTTCTGGCTCACCGTGGGGCTCTGCGCCCTGACAGCCGCCCTCATCTTCCTGCCGTTCTATCTGCTGGACGGCGGCTTTTTCCACTATGCAGGCGATTTCAACAGCCAGCAGATCAGCTTTTACCGCTACATGAACGGCTTTCTCAAGGGGGCAGGCTACCCCGCCGGATACGGAGGCGTGAAGAACACCTTTTCCTGGGCAACTGACCTGGGCAGCGGAACCATGAACGCCTATTCGTTCTACCTGTACGGCTCCCCCTTCTTCTGGTTTTCCCTGCTCTTCCCGCAGAACTGGCTTCCCTACCTCATGGTGCCGCTGCTGGTGCTCAAGTTCGCGGTGGCGGGCGGCGGCGCGTATCTGTACCTGCGCCGCTACGTCAAAGACCCGAACTTTGCGGTGCTGGGCGCGGCCCTCTACGCCTTTTCGGGCTGGGGGCTGTACAACATCTTCTTCAACCACTTCATCGATGTGCTGGCCCTCTTCCCCTGGATGCTCTGGGCACTGGATGAGACCATCTACGAGCGCCGCCACGGTTGGTTTGCCTTCTGGGTGGCGGTGAATCTGCTCAACAACTACTTTTTCTTTGCCGGGCAGGCGGTCTTTCTCATCATCTACTTTTTCTGCATGCTGGCGGGGCATGCTTACAAAATCGGCCCCCGCAAGTTTGCATTGCTGGCAGGGGAGACCCTGCTGGGCTGTGCCATGGGCTGCGTGCTGCTGCTTCCTGCCGGGCTGTCACTGCTGCAAAACCCACGCACCATCGACCCATTCAACGGCATGGGCTACCTGGTCTACGGCAAGGCCCAGCAGTACGGGGCCATTTTTTACAGCGCCTTTTTGATGCCCGACGCCCCCTACTTTAAAGATATGTTCAGCGAAGGCATCCTCAAACATACCAGTATGACGGCCTACCTGCCGGTGGTGGGCATTGCGGGCGGGCTGGCGCTCTGCCGCGGGCGGCGCAGCCACCCGTTCACCTACATTTTAAAGGTGTGCGTGGTCTGCGCCTTTGTGCCCATCCTTAACAGCCTGTTCTATGCCCTCAATTCCAGCTACTACGCCCGGTGGTACTACATGCCGGTGCTGGTGCTGTGCGGGGCCACGGCGTCGCTGCTGGCACGGCCCCACCTGGCCCGGCGGGAACTGCCCCGCGCCTGGGGTTTGACGCTGGCCGTTACTCTCTCGGCGGCGGCGTTCGGCCTGGTGCCATATACCGATGATGACGGCGTGACCACCCTCGGCGTCACCGAGGAACCCGCCCGCTTCTGGGCCATCCTGGGCGTATCGGTGCTGGGATTGGTGATCTTCGGCGTGCTGTGGCACTTCTTCCGGGATCGCCAGCGTTGGCCTACCGTACTGTTGGCCGCCGTGCTGGTGTTCAGCTTTGTCTATGGCAGCGTGCACCTTTCGTTGACCAAGTACGCCCAGTGGGATACCGATAGCGACCTGATCGCGGAAACGTATGATTCTGTGCAGGAGGTCAAGGAAGCCCTGCCGGACGATGCGTTCTACCGCATCGATGCCTACGGTGCCCACAACAATCTGGGCCTGTGGTTTGACAAAAGCTGTTTGCAGTTTTTCAATTCCACGGTTGCCCCCAGCATCATGGAGTTTTATCCGGAAGTGGGCGTCAAGCGGGACGTCAACTCCAAGCCGGAGGTCCAAAACTATGCCCTGCGCGGGCTGCTCAGCGTGCGGTACACGCTGGTGGCTAAGGATGCCGATAGCAACTGGCAGGGCGAGGACATGGACGGCTGGGACCTGGTAGGCAGCACCAGCGCCTACCAGATCTACGAGAACAAAAACTGGGTGCCCATGGGCTTTGCCCAGCAGTATTATGTCACCGCCGATCAGCTGGACCAGGTAGGCGAGGACAGCCGCGCCCAGCTATTGTTGCGGGCGGTGTTGCTGGACGAGGACCAGATCGCCGCCTATGGCGACCTGCTGCAGCCTATCCCGGACGACAGGCTGACCAACTGCACGCAGGACACCTACGCCGAGGATTGCACCGCCTGCCGTGCCGAGACCGTGGAAAACTTTACCGCCACCCGCACCGGCTTTACCGCCGAGACGGACTACGACACCGACCGGCTGGTGTTTTTCAGTGTGCCCTACGACGACGGCTTTACCGCCGCCATCAACGGGGAACCGGCCAAAATCGAAAAGGTCGATAATGGCCTGATGGCCCTGCGAGTCCCGGCGGGGCAGACCAGCATCACCTGCACCTACCACACCCCCGGCCTGCGCACCGGCACCATCATCAGCCTGGCCGCGCTGGCGGTGTATGGGGCTTATTTGGTGGTGCTGAAAAGGAAAAAATGCCTGTAATTTGCCGGTTCCTATGATATTATTGAACGTTCGTGTAGGGGCCGTTGCAAGCATCCGCCCCTGCAGGCAGGTAGCCAATTTCTTATCCGATCCTATAAAACTGAAAGTGAGTATCCCATGTCTGATTATGCACAGCAGCTTGCTGCCGAATTGAATCTTTCTGCT
>ERZ773146.1805-NODE-1805-length-15172-cov-7.213138_pt1 | contig 15172 bp, 10 predicted proteins | sample MGYA00580847_ERZ773146 | MGnify/ENA primary metagenome ERZ773146 (study PRJEB29015, sample SAMEA2737830) | human gut metagenome | biome: human gut; feature: human-associated habitat; material: faeces | place: China | collected 2012 ...
TGACAAAATTGGACTTTAACAATTTCCCAGTTCTTTTTCTGCAGGTTTGAAATTCTGAAACGGTAAAAAGAAAAAAGAGGGGTTTTATCCCCTCAGATTTTTCATCTTTTTTTCATGTTTTTTCGAGTTTTTCACCATAAATCTGACAAGTTTTTTCATGTTTTTTTTCAAGTTTTTCAACTTTGATATTCATGTTCCATCGAAGACCGTTCAAGTTGGTGGCGACACATATGGCAAGTATGAATCACATGCCACAATTGACCCTCATTTTGCCACATTTAACCCTAAATTTGCCATAATAACATCCGGGAAAGTGTATTTCGCTTATTGCCCTTTGAAAAGGGCAGCCGCTGGGCTACCCTAAACTTTGATTCCTCGCCGGAGGGCATCCCCAAACAAGATGTTTGGAGAGCCTGTCAGGATACTCCGTGTCATTCCATCAAGGTCGGGTAGTATTTTCTTGCGAAAATCTCCACCCTCTGCCTTGATTCCATTCCCGCTCCCCTAGCGTTCCTTTTCTTTACGGCTGATGCTCCGGCTGTGTTGCTGTTCCTGCTTCCGGATTTCCGCAGGAGTCGGCAGGTAGTCCTTTGCAACTCGCTCTACTGTTTCCCGGGTCGATGCATCTGTATCCCTATCTCCCATCTTGAGATTCCATACATCAGCCCTGAGAAGCTCTCTGGCGGTTTCTCGATGTTCAAACGGGATTTTCCTCGCCTCTTCCCGAAAATGCTTCTCACAGGCTTCTACGCGCGCCCAGGACGGTTCTGGTATGTTATCCGGTCGTGCGTCCGCAATGGTACGCCGGAGTTCCGACAATGTGTCGCGGATTTTTTCTGCCACATCTGGCTTTGGTTCCCCAGTGTAAGAATCCAATGGAGAATAGCGGATAAACTCGTTTCTACCGGAAATTGAGGTGAAATGCATATAGTCAGCCACTTTTTCCCCCAGCTTATTTGCAATTGCTTCGGCATGGTGGTAGTTATCCAGTGCTTGCTTTTTCTCGGAATGGTGCAGAAAGCCCTTAATTCCGCTATATTCGCAATAAATGCTCCATAGTGACCATTCCTCTGCCTTTGCCTTGAAAAACGCGTCTACGGCGTTCTGGAAGCGTTCAGGGGCATCCGCGAGTGATGGATTCAGTGGCTTTCGTTTATCCCTCCACGCAAATAAGGCTCTGTAGTAGTCCCTCTGGGCTTCCAGAATAGCTGTAAAAGAGAATGTAGGCTTTTCTGCAGGTGGATTCGGCTCTGGCTTCACAGGCTGTTCTACAGGCAATTTTGCTTTTACAGGCTGTTCTGTAGGCGGTGCTGCATTTGTGGGCTGTGAAGTACGCGATTGAAGCTTTGTCGATTTATGATAATAAATTCCCAATTCCTGATTTTGCCTATAGGATATTATGACATTGTTCCACTCTGGTTGAGTTTGCTTGATGAATTTTAGTGCCCTGCTGGGATTAGAAAAACTCACGATCTGGAATTTCTCGTCTTTGTAGCATGGGACAACCAACTGGTGGTGGTCTTTGAGGTATGGTTTGATTGCTCCCATGAGATAATTGTACCATAAATATCCCACCGATAGCTGAATGTCCTTTAAATCCGATAGCCTACTGTTTATGGTCTTGATGACCTCATTTTTGGCGTGTATGGTAGGAGCATCCTTGCCTTTCCCTTCGTGGAACTGGTGAAGATATTCGGGTTCCTGAATGTTGACATACCAGCGTTCTTTGAAGGTCTGCTTCAATCGTTCTTTAGTGTCGGCATACCACTTCTTTGAAGCATAGTTCCTGTCTTTTACTGTGAAACCGCCTTTTTCATCGCCTTTCCGGTGAACTGGTGGTTTGTATGTACCGTCCGGGTTCTTTGCCCGGTCAGCTTTTTTTCTGGCTACCTTACCGTCTTCGGTCAAATAAACATCCCTGCTCCATCGACTTGTGGATTTTTCTCTTTGCCGCTCAGAGAAAATCACATGGATATGCAGATTGGTTCTGTCGTGATTCCAATGGACTGCCCATTGCAGGTCAGTGGTTTTCCCGACAGCTATCTGAGCGATAGTGCTTGCCCTGGCATGAAGTTCTTTCTGGGGGAGGTCTGCCCAGCTGTTTGGCAGGGCAATTATTAGCTCTCTCCCATCGTTATTTTTGACGGAAGATTTCTGATTATTCCGCTCAAATTCCTGATATGGTTTCCAGTCAATTTCTTCTGATTTTGCGAGAATACATTCCTGCTTTTTTTCATTGGTTATATAATCGGCGCGACCACCGATATTACTCAATTTTGTTATACGCACAAATTGCTTCATTCATTATCTCCTTTCCATCGAATTGTCCAAATAATTGTGACCTGTCCTTACAATCCAGTATAGCCCTCGGCGTTTGAGAGCGCAAGACACGCTTTCACAAATTTCTGCGAAATTTATGAAAGCCCTTGCGCCCTGCCGGGAGCTAAAAACCAAGAATCATTGTGAAACGTGCATCCTCACCGTGAGTAGTGTAATGAGCATGAGTTGGTAAGGGTACAATGCAATATATTATAATGCATCTGCAATTGTGATTATCTTCACTATTGTGCATATCTTCACAATATCAAAAGTAAACTACAGCATTGCGGATTCGACAAAATGGGACAAAATAAGACAAGTGCCATGATGGAAATTATCTGACAACTCAGGACTGCAGTTCTTGAATTGTGTGCGAAAAGGAAACAATTCAAGAAAGCGGAATACTTGAAACGAATGGCTGCATATGCTATAATGCCAGTAGGCAAAAAGCAATAAGTAGTCCGTAAGGGCAACAAAAACCCCGGTAGTTCCAGCTACCGGGGTTTTCTATTCCGTTTTGTGGCAAGGGTGGCTTAATCCCTAGGTTGGTTGCCCGAATTGTCTCTGTCCAACCATTTGCAAATATAATGGCAAGCTATATTTGCCGCAACCGAGACAAAAAAAGCAATAAGTATGTCTTCCGTAAGTCAACCCCCCCTTTCTCTGCCTGTATAGGGGTGGCAACGTTGACTATTATATCTGCCGGGAGCAGGTGTGTCAAATTATGTAAAAATGGGACACACTGCCCCATTTTTACATAGAGAACCGTTCAATTTCTCACAATACCGTCGGAAAAGCTACATTTTCGGAGTGAGAATTTTATGCAAAAAAGGGACAATTTGTCCCCTTTTTGCATAAATGGTGTCTGTGATCAGAAACGATTAGTCCTCCCGGCGAGGTGTGGATTACTTCAAAAGTTGAGATTCTAAATTATTAAAATCATACTTCCTGCCTTCAAAGTTATTGAATGTATTCTTCTTTGGCTTCTTTTTCCCTTCCTTCACATCCTGAGCAATTCTTAAGTCTACTGGGTTCTCCTGCACATCAATAATGGTTTCCGGTTTGATTGCACGGGGATATTTGTTTATGGTATACATGAGTTCGTATCCCTGAACAAGACCATGCTTCTTGATTTTGGCGTAATATATTCGTTCTCCATTTGGCTTCTGACCACGTTCATGAAGCACTACATGTTCACATGAACTGAGCATCTTTAATACAGGCTCTATAACATACTTTTCAAAATTACTCCTGTTAAATACATTTTTGCCTTTTTTTGCATCGTATTGCATGTAGGAACCTTTGCCGTCTTTTGGTATGTTAAACAGTTCCTTGAAATCTTTAGTGGATATAATGCGAGTATTGGTTCGGCGGCTATCGCTGTTCATCCGCAGATACTCGTACAAGGTATATGCCCTCAGACCGTCTATATTAGAGTCAAATCGTAGAATATCCCGTAAAAACAGGGTGATATATTCACATTCTAAGCCTTGAACGAGGTCGGCTGCGCCTTGATAGAGTTCCATCATCAGCTGATTTTTGGTTGATTTTCTTCTGGTGAATAGGGGCATATCTTCCCATTCGTCCCTGTCTTTGCCACTAAAATGTAGTTCGCTGTGCCGGACAGTCTCCTGCGCCAGTTTGCGGAGATACGCAGACTGGTCGGAGGAATCTATTGTACTTCCGAGCAGTTCCATGATTTCTTTTTTATCCATCCATATTTCCAGATTGTTTGCGACATTTTTCCATTCGATTTTGGATAGGCAAATAGCCATTAATTTCTTTTCCTGCATACTCATACCATCTTTTGCCCTGGCAAGGGTTTTGGATATGGCTATTAGTCCCTTATTTTCTTGAGTTTCTTTTGTGTTTGCGCCCATAAAATACCTGCTACTAAAAACATATACAAATGTGTATATGCTAGATGATTCGCTACAACCTCACGATTTGTAGTTACTGTTTCAACGTGTATGCTTTGGCGATTGTATACAATACGCTACTCACAAGTTCATGTACACTCCACAGTCGTAAATTCCCGACTAAGCCATCGGTACATACCTATAAATTCTTTTTCATTGATTAGATATAGGTTTTCATCTAAATAGCTTTTCCTTTCTTAATATTTTTACTACTTGGTTTTCGTAGGTTTCTACCATTACTCAATCACTACCATCAAGGTTCTACCCTATAGTTAACAAGACTATTTCAACTTGTACTGGCTTATCTTTCCTGCGATTTCAGTGGTTTTAAGTTACCAACTAACACTCTGGATTTTGAGCATCTTCGAGTACGTTTACTCACATTTAATTGTGTTTTCAGTTACTTATTCTTTCTGCCACTCAAAATGTGTTGAAATATACTCAAACACATCGAGAAATTGAAGCCCTTGCGGATACTTCTTACTGCTTCGATGTGTATGCTTTGGCGATTGTAAACAATACGCTACTCACAAGTTCTTGTACACTCCACAGTCGTAAATTCCTGCGATAGCCCGCAGTACATACTTACGTTTGCGTTGATTATGCAACTTCGTAAGTTAAAGCATCTCTTAGATTAAGAGCAGCATTGAAATCCCTATCCTCGACATAGCCACAATCACAACGGTATATTCTATCTGAAAGCTTCAAATCTTTCTTGATAGCACCACAGCAATGACATATTTTGGATGATGGATACCATCTGTCTACGACTCTTAATTCAATACCATTTTCATCACACTTAGCTTTGAGCTTAGTTCTAAATTCATAGAACTTTTGTGACGCAACGGCTTTTGATAGATGTCTGTTCTTCATCATTCCTGATACATTCAAATCTTCAATCGTTATATAAGATGGCTTGGTTTTCACTATCTCGGCTATTGATTTATTGATATAATCAGTACGGATATTATCTATTTTATGATGAAGTCTTTGCACTTTGAGCTTTTGCTTTTGTATATTCTTTTGAGTGGACTCTCCTTTCTTTAAATTTTCATACTTGCGTGAGAGGCATCTTTGTTCTCTGCGCAATTTCTTTTCCAATTTTTTAACTCTTGCTGACTTATTGATATTTTTATAAGTTTTACCATTAGAAACAATCGCCAAGTCTTTCAAACCCAGGTCAATTCCTATACCGTCATTGCTATTATTAGCAATCTTAGCATCGGGAATTTCTACAAGAACTGACACATAATATCTACCTGCTTTGATGGATACTGTACCGCTTTTGATTTTCCATCCCTCTTTAGTTGTTGGTATATAACCTTTTTCTTTAATGCGTACCCAACCTAAAGTGGGTATGTTCAACCTATGTCTCTCGCATCTACAATCTTTAGGATTATTCTTTACGAAATACATTTTTACATCAGACTTACCTTTCCTTTTGAAATTAGGAAAAGCACTTTGATGTTTAAAAAATCTTGTAAATGCAATACATCCATCTTCAATGGACTTTTTTACAGCTTTTGAATACACTTCTTTCATCCATACTTTATCAGGATTATTAGGAATGTACTCATTATTGAGCCATACGCTAAAACTCTTGCCAGTCATAAACTTTTCACCCTTATCGTATAAAGCTTTGTTGTGACCGAGATAGAAGTTGTAGACGTATCTACAAGTGCCGATCGTCTTGTTGATCTTGATTTTTTGCTCGACTGTCGGATTTATTTCCGTTTTGAAGCTCTTTAGCAATTTCCTCATCCCTTTCTATTTGTTTTTTATACTTACGAAGTCCATACAACCTGCAAGAGAACACATGAAGTATAGAAACAATATCCTGTACGAGTTCTTCCTGTGGTGATAGTTCTTCATTATTCACTACCACTATGTTTGTATTAAACTTCATACAGAATTTTTCAAACCAATCATAGCCAAATCTGACAAATCTATCTTTATGTGTAACTATAATAGTTTTGATTTTTTGTTCCATTACTTCATCTAATAATTGATTCCACTTTTTACGATTGTAGTTAAGCCCACTTCCATAATCTTCAATACATTGATCTACAATGATACCTTTAGCATTGCAAAACTGACGTAAAAAAGTTACTTGGTTTTGTAAATCATCTTTTTGGTTTCTTGTAGATACTCTGGCATAAATAACAATCTGACGATTATCGTTTTCAGTATTTATACCCTTAAACTGAAGATATTGGTCATAAGTATAATAACGCCTATCAGTCGGAGTCCGATTTGCTTTCAGAATCCCCTCTCTATCCCAACGTTGTAACGTTTTGACTGAGACACCCAATAATTCAGCAAAATCTTTTGGTTTGTAATTAGTGATATTAGATGTGTTCATAACAATGCCCTCCATGAGTATATTTTAACACATTTAATCACTATTGATGGTGATTTCGAGTACTTAAAGCTTCCTCCTATACAAAAAGATCGGCTCCGATCACAAGCCGTCCCTTTTTGGTTGTGTTTTTTTCACCCCGGAAAATAAATTTTCCGAAACCTCTGACCGATACCGTGTCCCCGTCCTTTAACATCTGGCTGCCGTTTTCCGTCAACCTCCCGTTGACAAAGACCTTTTTCTGTGAAAAAAGCGTCTGCCCCTGGCTGCGCGACAGTCTCCAGACCGCGCTCACAATTCCGTCGCAGCGCAGGCTCGCCACATGCTCTTCCCGGTAAGAAAGTTTTTTCTCCGGCAGCGCCTCCAGCTCTTTTACCGGCACGCAACGCACCTTTGTATGGCGCACCTGTTCGAGAGTTTCCTGTAAAAATACAGACATCGCAGACGTACAGAACACATACGCGCATTTGCCCTCCACACAGATATCCCCGATCGTGCTCCGGTCGATCCCAAGATTTAGAATCGCGCCCATAAAATCCCTATGGCTGAAATTTTCCGCAAATTTTTCCGCCAGCGGCTCGATTTTTACCGCACAGATCGGAAACGGCTCTTCATATCCGAATTCCTCCGGATCTCCGAACCTGCCCATACACCGCTCTGCACCATCCATTCCGCCGTATAATTCGATATGTACTCCCGCCTTTGCAGCGCTTCTCCAGAGCACCTCCTGCTCTGCCAGCGATAAAAAGCCGGTAAAAACAAACAGATTCTGCTGCCAGGCGCGGTCTGCAAGCTCTGCAAACCGCTTCTCCAAAAGCTGCAGTTCCTTATCCCTCTCTGCCATAACCGTTTCCTGCCGATCAGGTAAAGCTGATAACCGGCTCTTTAGGCTGTTTTGCCTTTGTCACAGACTCTGCGTACAGCACAGGACCTTCGCCTTCATAATCCGCAAAATATTCTTTTTTGACTACTGCGGTCACTTTTACCCAGTCGCGTTCCTGATACAGATCGATCTTATCGTAAACGCACGCAAAGCCGAGGAAGGTCATATCCTCTGCACAGCAGGTCATTGCCATACGTCCGGGCACAAAGTAGCCTTTCGGGAATTCCTCCGGCTTCATCACCATGCCGATAAACTCGATCGTCTTGCCGACATAGCGATCCACATGATCCAGACTGTCCAGATACCAGATGCCGTAGGTATTGTCATCCAACACGATTTTATCCGCCTTTAAGTCATATGGGAGATCCTCTTCCATAATCTCGTCGATTTCCCCATCCTGATCCTCGAAAATAATCTCTGCAGTCTGGTTGAGTGCCTTGACATTTCTCTTATAGGTATTGAGGTCTTCGATACCATCACAGCGGTTGAAGATAATCATTTCGGATTTGCGGATCATGTCTGAAACCATGGATTTCATATTCGTAAAATACATAGGGAAGGTGGATGCATCGATCGTTGTGATCTGCTGCTCCACCTTCCAGTGCCACGGCAGGCGCAGGTCGCGGAACTTCCACATACCGTTATATTCTATGATAATGCGCTCCGGATGATACTTCTTTTCCAGCTCGACCATCTTTTCCGGAGTAAAATCCGCCTCTTCCTCGATGGTTTCCACGATCGTCTTGCTGCGCTTTAAAACGTAAGGATCGTATTCTTCCTCGCCCTCCTCGCACAGCAGAAGCAGGGTTTTGCCGGAGCTCTGGAAATACGGCTGATCCAGTGTAAAGTTAATGAACTCTGTCTTCCCGCTCCCTAAAAATCCGTTGATAATATAAACCGGCTTCATACAGTTCTCCTCTTTTTATTCTTGATAACAGAATGCTCCCAGAGTATTCTATTATTTTCTGAACAGGTTTTCCAGCTCTGCTTCCTTTAGCTTCGAACCGATGACGCAAATCTTACCGGTTACATCAGGCTTACCAGCACGCACATTGCTCTCTTCGGGAACATAGTCGAAATAAATCCATGTGCCGTCTGCCGCCGGAATCATACCCTTTGCACGCAGAACGATGCCGTACTTTTCTTCGTTGTCCAGCTCTTTTAAGAAGCCCTCAACCTCTTCTGTCGTGTAGGTTGCAGGAGTTTCAAAGCCCCAGCTGGTGAAGATTTCATCGGCATGATGGTGATGGTGGTGGTCATGATCGTGACAGCCGCAGGTGCAGTTTTCGTCGTGCTCATGATGATGCTCATGTTCGTCTTCGTCCTCATCATGGTGATGATGGCAGCAATGCTCGTGTTCGTCTTCTTCTTCCTCATCATGGTGATGATGGCAGCAATGCTCGTGTTCGTCTTCCTCCTCATCATGGTGATGGTGGTGCTCATGCTCGTCATGCATTGCCTTTACCTGCTCCATCAGCTCTGCTTCCAGATCCTTTGCCCCCTCAATGGTAGCAAGAATCTCTCTGCCTTCCAGCTGTGACAGCGGTGTTGTAATAATGGTCGCTTTCTCGTTATGCTCCCGGATCAGCTCTACCGCCTGCTTTACCTTTTCTTCGGATGCAACGTCTGTACGGCTTAAAATAATCGTTCCGGCGTGCTCAATCTGGTTGATGAAGAACTCACCGAAGTTCTTGATATACATTTTGCACTTGGAAGCGTCTACGACAGCAACCGCGCTGTTTAACTCAACCTCTGTGCCAAGTCCCGCATTCTGGACTGCTTTCATAACGTCAGAAAGCTTGCCGACGCCGGAGGGCTCGATCAGAATACGGTCGGGATGATAGGTGTTTAAAACTTCCTTTAAAGAAGTTCCGAAATCGCCTACCAGGGAGCAGCAGATACAGCCGGAATTCATTTCTTTGATTTCGATTCCAGCGTCCTTTAAAAATCCTCCGTCGATGCCGATTTCACCGAATTCGTTTTCGATCAGGACGGTCTGGGTTCCTGCCAGCGCTTCCTTTAACAGCTTCTTGATCAGGGTTGTCTTACCGGCTCCAAGGAAGCCGGATACAATATCTATTTTTGTCATGTTTTCCTCTCATTTCTGCGCACGCTTTTTTGCGCATGCCGAGTTTGTGTCAAGTGCGCACAGACACAAATCTCGCGATTGAAAAATTTTATTTTTCAATCGTAAATCTCCGTTTCTTTGCTTTGACTGCTTTCTACAGGATTCGTCATTCCTAACCAGTCATCCTTATATTCTGCGCTAAAACGGGATAATTGTCAACACCTCATTGTGGGACAACACCGGCAATATGAGACATAGAATACTGTCTCATTGTGGAACACCCACGACAGCTTTCACCAGCCGGAACGCCTCTTTGCAGGTATCCGTCAGATTTTGCATCGCAGCGTCCCGATCCATCGCCTCTTCCAGGCTGACTGCCCTTTTCTGAATGCAAAACGCTGCGTCGATTCCGATCTCATGGCAGACTGCAAAGCCCTCCTGCAGTGCTCCGGCAAAAGCGATCACCGTACAGCCATGCTTTTTCGCGAGCTTTGCCACGCCCGCAGGGGCTTTCCCCATCGCAGTCTGTTCGTCCATCCTGCCCTCTCCGGTAAGGACAAAATCCGCGTCCGCCATCTCGCGTTCCAGCCCGGTCTCTTCCAATACAATCCGGATTCCCGGCTCGAGCCGCGCACCTAAGTAGCTCTGGAATGCAAATCCAAGACCGCCAGCAGCACCCGCACCCGGACAATTTTCATCTGCCTGTAGAAAGTGCTCTTTCGTCAGCTGTGCATAGGAAAAGAGCCATTGATCCATCTGCCGGATGCTCTTTTCATCAGCACCCTTTTGCGGTCCGAATACGCTGCTGCAGCCAAGCTCTCCGCAGAGGGAATTTTCCACGTCACAGGCAACCCGAAACGTGCACTCCTTTAAAACCGGCAGTACATGTCCACTCCGAATTTCCGCAAGATCGGCTAACCCGGCCGCCCCGTTTCGCACCGGCTGACCACTTTTATCCAGAAATTCAAATCCAAGCGCCGAAAGCATCCCAACTCCGCCGTCGTTTGTCGCACTGCCGCCGATCCCGACAATAAAATGCCTGCAGCCTTTCCGAATCGCATCCCGGATCAGCTCCCCAACGCCATAGGTCGTGGTATGTAGCGGATTGCGTTCTTCTTTGGAAAGTAACGGCAGCCCCGCAGCTGCCGCCATTTCTATTACCGCTGTTTTATTTTCTTCCAAAATACCGTAGGACGCTGAAATTTTCCTGCCGAGCGGGTCGCTTACCAGCGCTGTTTCCATGCGTCCGCCCATTCCGGTTGTCAGTGCTTCCACCGTGCCTTCCCCGCCGTCCGCCAGCGGACGCACGACGATCTCAGCGTCCGGGAAAACTGCTTTCACGCCTGCTGCCGCCGCGTTTCCAGCCTCCATCGAAGTCATGCTTCCTTTAAAAGAATCGATTGCAATTACTGTTTTCATCCTGGACTCCATCCTGACTGCATTATCCTTTTCTTCGCACCATTTTCTCACAAGCGCTGCCACTGCTGCTTTTTCATTTTCCATCCTTGCGCCAGGCCTATTTTCTTGCCGCCGGCAGCCTTGTCCGAAACAGCTGATGCCCGAGCTGTTTTCCATGAAACGGCACCAGTGGATACAGATAGCTTCTGCTGCTCACCGTCCGGTTAAACAACAGAGAAACAGCCAGAATCACGATTCCTCCAACATATCCCCAGACGCCAAAAATTGCCGTCAGCACCAAATTGATAATCCGCATAAATTTCAGCGCATAGCCAAGCTCCAGGCTGTTCTGTGTGTAGTTGGCAACTGCGACGAATGCCATGTACAACATGACCTCACTATTAAACCACCCACTCTTTACGCTGAACTCTCCCAAAACCAACGCCGCCATGACCGACAGCGGTGTGCTGAGCATATTCGGGGTGTTGACCGCCGCAAGCTTCAGACCGTCGATTGCAAGCTCCAGCAATAAAAGCTGCCAGATCAGCGGAATATAGACCGTATCCCGCACTGCGATGAACTCAAAGCCTTTGGGAATCCACTGTGGATATTCCATCAACAAAAGAAACGTCGGTGTCAGAAAATACGTTACAATGGCGATCAGCAGGCGCGACAGTCTCAGATACGTTCCCGTGATCGGCGGAAAATAATAATCGTCCGCTTCCTCCAGCACGTCAAACAGGGAGGTCGGTGTAATCAGCGCCGACGGCGAGTTGTCCACCAGAATGATGATATTTCCCTCCAACACCTGTGCCGCCGCGGTGTCCGGACGTTCAGAAAATCGGAACTTCGGAAACGGATTCCACCAACGTCCCTGATACAGGCACTCCGCAAGGCTTTCCTGGTTCAGCGTCAGCGCATCCACCTGCAAGTTCTGAATCCGGTTCCGGATCTTTTCAAGGAACTGCTGATCTACCCGATCCTCCATATAGCACAAAACGATGTCGGTGTGGGACGTTTTTCCTGCCTGCAGCATTTCCATCCTCAGCTGTGTACTTCGGATCCTGCGGCGGATCAGCGCCGTGTTAAAGACAATGGTTTCCACAAAACCGTCCTTCGAACCGCGCAGCACCTTATCCTTTTCCGGCTCACCGACACTTCGCGCCGGATAGGTTCTGGCATCGATCAAAATGCCCTGCTCATATCCCTCCAACAGCAGGGCGGTCACGCCGGACATCACCTGCCTGCAGATTTCATCCAGATCGCCGCATAGATCGACCTCTCCATAAGGCACAAGCTGCCTGCTCATCTCTGCCGCGTCCTCCGGCATCTGCTCTTTCGTGATTCCGATAAAATGCTGCAGCAGCTTCTGCATCACTTCATCTTTACAGAATCCGTCGATCATATACAAAGCTGCATTTTTCTTCCCGATCTCCACATTTCGGTACAATACGTCAAAGCTTTCCCCAACGCCCAGCTGTCGATCCAGATAGTCTCTGTTCTTCGCCAGATCGCCGCTCACTTTTTTCATCGTCATGGAAATCTTCCTCCCGGACTTTTTGCTTTAGTCTGTCCAAAAGGGTTCCCTTTTATTCTACCTCTGTCTGAAGCTCCTGAAGCATTTTTGCAATCCGCTCCTGCGCCCGGGCGATCGTCTCGTTGACCGTATTCACATGCTCTTTATAATAAGTATCTTTTTCCTGCTGCTTTTGTTGCGCATCCGCATTCTCCGAATCCTGCGTTTTGGCTTCCTGTGCCGCCTGTATGTCCTCGCAGGCTTTTGCAGCTTCTGCGATCGCGTCGTCGGCCGTCTTATTGACCGTATCAGTCAAGCTATTTTCATCCGGTGCGGTGGGCGCCGGAACTGTATCAGATGTGGTGTCGAGTGCGACATCGGAAATTGTGTCGGACGCAGGGTGGACTGCAGCCGTAACGGTCATGTTCTGTCCTGCAGCGGGCGCGCCCTGCTCTGTGACTGCCGTATCGTTTTTTTGACTCGCATAGTCCGTTTTTACGATTTCCTGCGATTTTTCCCTGTAGTCATCTGCTTGTCCCTGCGTTTTTTCGGCACGGCTAGGATTTTCTGCATATCCCCACTGCGTTCTTTCTTCGCTGTAGCTGTCTGCATCCCACTGCCGCATCGCTTCGCTGCGTTTTCCAGCACTATTTCTGCCTGCATTTCCTGTAACCTTAAAGAGCATCTGTCCCAGACCATTCTTCAAGCCGTCCAGGCTACTCTGTCCTGCACTTCTTGCATGATCTGACTTTAAAGCTGCCAACTGCTGTTTTAACTGCCGAATCTCCTGCTGTTGTTTCTGGAAAATCGTCTGAGTCTCTACCTTTTTGCGCTTTAATTCTGTTTTCAGGCTGTCCTCCCGGCTCTTCCATTCTGCCAGCCGTGCTGCAGTGTGTTCTTTCTCCTTTGCAAGCGCAAGTTGCTGCGTTTCCAGCTGGACACTCAGATCGTCAGCTTCCGCTTTCAATTCCTGCTGCTCTGCACGCAATTTTTCTGCTTCGGTTTCCAGTTTGACTTTCTCAGTCCTCAGACTTTTCAGCTCTGACAAAGCTTTCTCTTTCTCAGCTTCTAAAACTTCTGTTCTTGCCTGTAATTCGTCCTTTGCCTTCTGCAGCGCTTCCATTTCTGCCTGCTGTCCGGCTTTTTCTGTATTTAAGGTTTCAACTGCCGCTTCCAGCCCGCTCTTTTCTTCCTGCAGCTTGTTCAACTCGGTCTGCAGTTCTGCTTTTTCTGCGCGCAGACTTTCTGCTTCTGCTTGCAGTGTGCCAAGTTCCGACTCCATCGCATTCTTTTCTTCTTCCAGCTTCTCCGTGCGTTCCTGTTCATCCGAAAGCTGCTGGCTCAGTTTCTGCCGCATCAGGTTTTCCTCTTCCAACTGCTGCGCATATTCCTGCTGTGCGCGTTCCGCAACCTGGCGTCCCCCTTCTATCTCCGCCTCAACCTCCTGCATGTAGTTCCATACTTCTTCTTTTTGAAATCCGCCGAATAAAACTGTTTTAAATAATTCCTTATTTCCCATCTGCCGATCCCTCTCTATATAAAATAAATTTTTAGTTCGTTATAAATATATAAGAAGGCTAAGTTTTCTCACATACTCTTACAGTATACCATACTCAAAACAGAAAAATCTATATGAAGCAGCACAAGATCTTTTCGTTAAAAACTTCTTTTTGCTATTTTAGGTTATCGTTCATCTACACCATTCGCCAAGCTGCATCTTCAATGCTTTCCGCAGCTTCCCATGTGCCTTTATTTTATGTTATACTGTTTTGTAAATACCAGGATCAAAAACAGGAAATCAAAGCGAGGTTATGTATGGATCAGTTGAATGATAGGTCCGTTGTGGAACAGCAGTATGCTACTGCAACCAATTTGCAAACGAGAATTTCCATTCATGATAAATATTCGACAAACAAGATGGGATTCGGAAACTGGATTTTTTCCAATTATAAAATTGACCCCGGAATGCGCGTTTTGGAATTAGGTTGCGGGACGGGCGATATGTGGAAAAACAAAGAAGATTTGATCCGTCTGTGTTCCAGGCTGATTCTTTCAGATTTTTCAAAAGCGATGATCGCAGCTGCCAAAAGCAATATCGGCGAACACGAAAATGTCGAATATAAAGCGATCGATATTCAGGAAATTTCCTATAAAAATGAAACTTTTGATGTCGTTATTGCAAATATGATGTTGTATCATGTACCCGATCTCGCTAAAGGTCTGGCAGAGGTACGACGTGTCTTGAAAAAGGGCGGCTTTTTCTACTGCGCGATCTATGGCGAGCATGGCATGGTAGAATATCTTTCCAAAATTCTCTCTGTCCCCGAAAATGACACAAACAAGAATTTTACGCTGCAAAACGGATCTGAAATATTACATAAAACGTTTTCCAACGTACAAAAATTAGAGTATACTGATTCGCTGTCAGTTACCAATATCGATGACATGATCGAATATCTTTATTCACTTTCCAGTATGACGTCGATCACCGGCATTCCCAAACAGGCTATAAAAGATATTTTGATCGCTCATTCTGCAAATGGAATTTTAAACGTGCCAAAAGAATATGGCATGTTTATCGCATCATAGAACAATTGGAAGTTATGGAGGAAGTAAGTATGCTAAACAACATAGAGTTCGACCTTTGGGCTGATGGTTATGACAAAACTGTCGGCATTTCTGATGAGGAAAACACATACCCTTTTGCCGG
>ERZ773146.1823-NODE-1823-length-15102-cov-5.129926_pt1 | contig 15102 bp, 15 predicted proteins | sample MGYA00580847_ERZ773146 | MGnify/ENA primary metagenome ERZ773146 (study PRJEB29015, sample SAMEA2737830) | human gut metagenome | biome: human gut; feature: human-associated habitat; material: faeces | place: China | collected 2012 ...
ATATTGATGCTGGTAAGACTACACTGACAGAGCGTATTCTTTACTATACCGGTGTTAACTATAAGATTGGTGATACTCATGAAGGTACTGCAACAATGGACTGGATGGAACAGGAGCAGGAAAGAGGTATCACAATTACTTCAGCCGCTACAACATGTCACTGGACATTGGAAGAGAAGACAAAAGTGAAACCGGGCGCTTTAGAGCATCGTATCAATATCATTGATACTCCGGGACACGTTGACTTCACTGTAGAGGTTGAACGTTCACTTCGTGTACTGGATGGTGCTGTAGGTGTATTCTGTGCTAAGGGTGGTGTTGAGCCTCAGTCAGAAAACGTATGGCGTCAGGCAGACACATACAACGTACCAAGAATGGCCTTCATTAACAAGATGGACATCTTAGGTGCAAACTTCTACAACGCTGTAGAACAGATTAAGACAAGATTGGGTAAGAACGCTATCGTTCTTCAGTTACCAATCGGTAAAGAAGATGATTTCAAGGGAATCATCGACCTTATGGAAATGGAAGCTTACATCTACAATGATGACAAGGGTGATGACATCACAGTATGTGAAATCCCGGATGACATGAAAGAAGATGCTGAGCTTTACCATACAGAACTGGTCGAAAAGATCTGCGAATTGGATGACGAACTTATGATGATGTATCTTGAGGACGAAATCCCGACAGTAGATCAGCTCAAAGCAGTTCTTAGAAAAGCTACTTGTGAATGTACAGCAGTACCGGTTTGCTGTGGATCTGCTTACAGAAACAAGGGTGTTCAGAAGCTTCTGGATGCAATCGTTGAATATATGCCGGCTCCGACAGACATCCCGCCAATCCAGGGTGTTGACGAAGATGGTAATGAAGTAGTAAGGCATTCTTCAGATGAAGAACCTTTCTCAGCACTTGCATTCAAGATCATGACAGACCCGTTCGTAGGTAAGCTTGCATATTTCCGTGTATATTCAGGAACTATGAATTCAGGTTCTTATGTATTGAACGCTACAAAGAATAAAAAAGAACGTGTTGGACGTATCCTTCAGATGCATGCTAACAAGAGAATGGAATTGGATAAAGTATATTCAGGAGACATCGCAGCAGCGATCGGATTCAAGTTCACAACTACAGGTGATACAATCTGTGATGAACAGCATCCGGTAATCCTTGAATCTATGGAATTCCCAGAACCAGTTATCGAGCTCGCTATCGAGCCTAAGACAAAAGCTTCTCAGGGTAAACTTGGTGAATCTCTTGCAAAACTTGCAGAAGAAGACCCAACATTCCGTGCTCATACTGATCAGGAAACAGGTCAGACAATCATCGCCGGAATGGGAGAACTTCATCTTGAAATCATCGTAGACAGACTTCTTCGTGAATTCAAGGTAGAAGCTAACGTAGGTGCTCCGCAGGTTGCATACAAAGAGTCCTTCACAAAAGCAGTTGATGTTGACAGCAAGTATGCTAAACAGTCAGGTGGACGTGGACAGTACGGACACTGTAAAGTTAAATTTGAACCAATGGATGTCAATGGTGAAGAAACATACAAATTCGATTCTACTGTTGTCGGTGGTGCAATTCCGAAGGAATACATTCCGGCTGTAGGCGAAGGTATTGAAGAAGCCATGAAAGCTGGTATTCTTGGTGGATTCCCTGTAGTAGGTATTCATGCAACCGTATATGATGGTTCTTACCATGAAGTCGATTCTTCAGAAATGGCATTCCACATTGCAGGTTCTCTTGCATTCAAAGATGCTATGAAGAAATCTGACCCGGTACTCCTTGAGCCTATCATGAAAGTTGAAGTTACTATGCCGGAAGAGTACATGGGAGATGTTATCGGTGATATCAACTCTCGTCGTGGACGTATCGAAGGTATGGATGACCTCGGCGGTGGAAAGATCGTTAGAGGATATGTTCCGCTTTCAGAAATGTTCGGATACTCTACAGACCTTCGTTCCAGAACTCAGGGACGTGGTAACTACTCAATGTTCTTCGAAAAATATGAGCCAGTTCCGAAGTCTGTTCAGGAAAAGATTTTATCTAACAAAAACGCATAAAAAATACGAAAAAGGCTTGAAAAACTGTACTTTATGAAATATAATCAGTATTAGCCGAGTTAAAACATCGTAAACTAAAATGCCCTATTGGGTGGTATATTTAAGGAGGATATTCAAAATGGCTAAAGCTAAATTTGAAAGAACAAAACCGCATTGTAATATCGGTACTATCGGTCACGTTGACCATGGTAAAACAACTCTTACAGCTGCTATCACAAAGACACTTGCAGCAAGAGTACCAGGAAACACAGCAGAGAACTTTGAAGATATCGATAAAGCTCCAGAAGAGAGAGAACGTGGTATCACAATTTCTACAGCTCACGTTGAGTACCAGACAGAGAAACGTCACTATGCACACGTTGACTGCCCAGGACATGCTGACTACGTAAAGAACATGATCACAGGAGCTGCTCAGATGGATGGAGCTATCCTTGTTGTAGCTGCTACTGATGGTGTTATGGCTCAGACAAGAGAGCACATCCTGCTTTCTCGTCAGGTAGGTGTTCCTTACATCGTTGTATTCATGAACAAATGTGACATGGTTGACGATCCAGAGCTTCTTGAGCTCGTTGAGATGGAAATCCGTGAGCTGTTAGACGAGTATGAGTTCCCAGGAGATGACACACCGATCATCCAGGGATCTGCTCTTAAAGCTCTTGAAGATCCTAACTCAGAGTGGGGAGACAAGATCATGGAACTCATGGATGCTGTAGATTCTTATATCCCAGATCCAGAGCGTGATACAGATAAGCCATTCCTTATGCCAGTAGAGGATGTATTCTCTATCACAGGACGTGGTACAGTTGCTACAGGTAGAGTAGAGCGTGGTGTTCTTCATGTATCTGACGAAGTAGAAATCGTTGGTATTCACGAAGAGACTAAGAAGACAGTTGTAACAGGTGTTGAAATGTTCCGTAAACTTCTTGATGAAGCTCAGGCTGGTGACAACATCGGTGCTCTTCTTCGTGGTGTTCAGAGAGACGAAATCGAAAGAGGACAGGTTCTTTGTAAACCAGGTTCAGTAACTTGCCACCACAAGTTTACTGCACAGGTATACGTTCTTACAAAAGATGAAGGTGGACGTCATACTCCATTCTTCAACAACTACAGACCACAGTTCTACTTCCGTACAACAGACGTAACAGGTGTTTGCGAACTTCCAGAAGGAACAGAAATGTGCATGCCTGGTGATAACGTAGAAATGACAATTGAACTGATCCATCCAGTAGCTATGGAACAGGGACTTCGTTTCGCTATCCGTGAAGGTGGACGTACTGTTGGATCAGGACGTGTTGCTACAATCATCGAGTAATACAATCTGAAAATAGATTTGTTATCGCAAGATAACTTGTGTCCAAACGTAAGATACCCCAGAAACCTTGTGTTTCTGGGGTTTTTCTGTACTCTAAGAAAAGGATTGTTTGTAAAATTATCAGATTAGAAACAGTGAAACGTTTATCAGAAAGATGAAATACGGATAAATTTAAAATTGAAAAATCAGTCTAGCGGTGCCAAAACGGTGCCAAAAAGAAACTCCTGCGAATGTTTGCTATTCACAGGAGTAATTTTTTTACCAGCCTTTGATCTGTTTGATCTGTTCAGCACGTTCCGGATCACGATGATATTGCAGTTTCAGACGGATTGTTACCACAATATCCAGCTTTTAAAAGATGACAAGGAGCAGGCAGTTAAAGATAAAGAGGAAGCTGAGAAGTGTGCGGAAAAAGCCGAGAAAGATCTGCATAGCCTGGAAGAACGCAGAGAACGGTTACAGCCGGTAATGGATAATGTCAGCAAAGAAATAAAGGAATATGGAACAGTGAAAACTCTACTTCCAGAAGCTGGTGCATTGGAACGTGCAACAACCTACCGGGATAAGAAAATAAAACCACTGTTTACTCAGGTGAAAAATAAAATTGCTGCGATGGCTGCACAGGTTAAAGAACTTGCCGAAGAAGTAGAAAAATGGAAACACAAATATCAGAAAACAAAGCAAGCATATAACCAAATACAAAGAGAGTTAGATGCAGTGCGTGAAGAAAAAGAGCAGTTATTTGATGAAAAACAACAATTGCAGGATGTTTCTGATAGATATGACCGGGTAGTGCGTGTTCTTGGAGAAAATGCTGTAGATGATGCGGTACAACAGGATATACAGGAGCAGAAGGCATTAGAAGAAAAGCGACAAATGGAGCAAATGCCAACAGGAAGTATTCACGAAAGACTTGCCTGGGGAGCCAGAAAGAGCAGTCGGAAGGCTGCTCTTTGGCAATCTAAGAATAGAGTTTTGGGGTAGAATATGATAGAATGTAAGAGAAAAATCTATATTTATTTAGAAGGATGAAGTATCAATAACTATGAAATGCTAAAAAAAATAATGATGTATAAGAAAGGCGGTCTATATGGGAAAAAGAATAATTTCTGTGTTGTTAATTGTCGGGATTTGCCTATTTGTGACTGCTTGTTCGCCAGTGGAGAATCTTTTTGATATTATGGATCAGATTACTGATAATGATAATCCTTTGAGTGGAAAAAGTACAGATGAAAGAATTATTATGTCCTTGGAAGATACATACCCGGAACACACTTTTTCAGCAATAAATTCGTTTGACAATGATAAAGGAGAAGGCTCTTTTTCTGACGAAAACGGAATAGAATTCAGAGTACATAATCTTATTTATAATAATGCATATCACTTTGGCTGTGAAGATGACTATTTGGAAACAATTTTAAATGAGCAAAATTATATTAGCCAGGCATCAGATATAGCTACAAAGTATGGATATGTTTTAGCATATGATGAAGAAAACGAAATTGTATCTATTCAATATTCGGCAGATTTTCAGCAAACAGATGATTTTTCATATTATTCAAAAATGGTGTATGAAATTCTAAATGTAGTGGAGACACCAACGGTTGTTGATCCGGATACTGAGTTTTCAACAGGAGAAGTTAATTATTATAGTCGCCCTTGCATGGGAACATTGTTGTGTGATATTACCTATAATACTTCCAAAACAAGTTTGAGGATTAGCTTTGAAGATAAGGATTTATCTGAAGAACAGATTAAAACAAAATTTAAGGAAAAATACCAATGGCTAAAAGAAACATAAAAATGACAACTCAGTATTATGGTGAGGATAGACGATGAAAAAAAGAAAAATATTTATGCTGATACTTTTGGTGTCTACAGTATTGCTGTCAGGTTGTGGGAAAACAATTTTGAGTAGATTATTTAAATCAGAGCTTGTGAAGTTTTAGGAGATGAAATCATTAAATTAGAAGTGTGTAATGAAGAAGTGATTGAGACGATTTATGAAAAAAATGCTGAAGAGAATTAAATTGTAAGTTGGAGGTATTATGAATGGAGACTATGAAATTCCCATTTTCAGATGCGCCTAATACAGCGTGCTTTACTTGTTGTCATGTATTAGAAGAAAATAAGCCTATATTATATGTTTCGCATGATGAAGATGGATATTGGCACTTCTTATGCGGTGGAAATCATAAGGAAGAAGATGTAAGAGTGGTTTCGTTAGCATCTATTTTAAGGATTGATGAAACTAGAACGAGGTTTCCGCTGTCAAGAAATCAGGAAAATAAAAATAGAGCATGTAAATCAGCCGTTTTTCACTGGTAAAAAATGCAGGTAAGAATGTTTTCATACTTACCTGTTTTTTATTATATGCCCTAAGAAATTATGTTATGATATTAATAAATAGAGATCTAACCATAAGACATTAATAGGAGAAGAGGAAATATGCAGAATCCAGAAATCCTGATTATAGGAGCGGCAATCATAGATATACTGGCCAGACCGGTGAATACCAAGGTGTTTGATACAGGTTCCTACCCTGTCGAAGATATTCATATGACAACAGGAGGGGATGCGCTGAATGAAGCAACGATTCTTGCAAAGACAGGACATAAAGTTCAATTAGAAACAGTAATTGGAGAGGATGAAGCAGGAAAATTCATATTAAATCACTGTCGGGAATGCGGTATAGTCATCAGAAATGAAAGTGTAAGGAATGAGCAGATAACCGGTATGAATGTGGTGCTTGTGGATGAAAACGGATCAAGAAGTTTTTTGACGAATCCGTATGGGACACTCAGGAGTCTTAGAAAGGAGTATATTCGGATGCCGTTTCCGGATAGTGTGAAGATTGTATGTTTTGCAAGCATTTTTGTGTTTCCTGAGATCGGACCGGTTGAATTAAAGGATATATTTAGGATCGCAAAGAGGCAGGGGAAGATTGTCTGTGCTGATATGACAAAACGTAAGAAAGACGAGACAATAAAAGACATGGCAGATGCTTTTTCATATATAGATTATTTATTCCCGAATGACGAAGAGGCCATGCTTTTGACAAAAACCAGAAATGTAGAAGAGGCTGCAGAACAGATTAAACATACCGGTGTGGGGAATGTAGTCATTAAATGTGGAAAGCGTGGCTGTTATGTAAGGACAGATGAGGATAAATATTGGATTCCGGCACTAGAAGATGTGGAATGTATAGATACTACAGGGGCAGGAGATAGTTTTGCAGCGGGATTCATGAGTGCATTGCTGGCTGGCAGAAGTGTAATAGAATGTGCAGAAGAAGGCAATAGATATGGAGCAAAAGCAGTTCAATACGTAGGATCAACAGAATGGTTAAGACATGAAATTTTAGATGGTAAATAGCAAAATCAATCTGAAAAAATTCAAAACCGATCATATTTGGATGTCTATTTAGCATGCGTGTGTTTTTCTATGTCAAAATATATGCATTTCTGTCTGTTAGTATCAATCATGTAGAGTATTTTAAAGGAAAGTACGGAATGATTTACACAGAAAATATCCTTAGAAAAGGAGTTCAGATTCTTCAGGAATCTACAAAAGAGGATGTGAGGATCTGCAGGGTATCAGAGAATATTTTTTGCTTCTGGCTAATGGAACCGGTAGAATTAGAGCTCTACATACAACAACTAAAAGAGGCATTCAGAAAAAAAGGGGAGGAAGAGAATCTGCCATTTTCTTTCTCGATAGGTGCAATATACAATAATACAATAGGAAAAGAAAATATTGACGAATTGATTGACCGGTGCGGAAAGATGCGGCTTCTGGATGAAAAGCATGCAGAAGCAGAATTTATAGAAGGAAAAATGAAGATGTTATAAAAATGAAGATATCTGACAGATGCACTGGTGCAGGTCGATAGAGATATTCGCAGTATTTGATGGCGAGATGGATTTTATAAAATTAGGGGAGTTATTGCTCGGGTAGTTTACTTTTGCAATAGCCCCCCTTTTTGCAAATATGCATGAAAAATAATGCTGCAATTACTAAATTCTACAAAAATAATAAGAAGAGATTAGAATTTAATGTATCTGCAGGTCTTTCATTGCGAGGCGATATGCACCCTGTGCAGCAATCGGGATTTCTTCAGAGTTATCCAGTACGATATTATGGAATACAGGATCGTCTTTTAACAGATCATAAAGGGCATGGCTGAAAGCACCGTTTCCATGGATGATAATACGTACATTCATGGTATCTTCAAAAAATGCTGCATTATGAAGGGCAGAGAGATCACTTTCCAATACAACTCCGAGAACATAGTTCTGCAGATTATATTTTGACTGCTTACCAAACCGATCAAAAAGTCGTGTGAGGAAGAGTGCACGTCCAATTCCTTCTTTGCGATGCATTTCACAGCCATACTGTATCATTTCCAGATTGTAGTGTTCCATTGTCGGAAATCCATGATCAACAGAACTGGCTACAATCGTGTCATTGATAATTGAATTTAATAATTCTCCGGAGAGTGTGGTGCTTGTAGCTAGTATTGTAGAGTTTTTGTTTACAAAAACATACTTATTATGAGACCCAGGCAGAATATAGATAGTATTCTGACCGGTGCCATACTGTTCGATCAAAGCATAAGTTTCTGTTTCTTCGCCTCGCATAATGTCAAATTTGCGCAGAGAATCTAGAGATTCAGAACTGGAAAGTGTATTTTTTATACCGGGAATCAGAACAATCTCTTTTGAGAATACTTCCGGCAGATGTACACGGATCAGATGCTCCTGGTAATTTTTCATGCAAACAGGGGCAGTAAGATGTGGCACTTCAAGGATGCCAAGGTCGCTGGTCAGCATTCCGGACATATAGATTCCTTGAATATCATTATCGGAAACTGCACATTCAGTAAGCATGCTTTCAATCATATTGTGAATTGTTGTTTTCCACACTTGGTTGCTGCCATTTATCGCAGACATTTTGGCACCGATTGCTTGTGAGCGTTGTGTAAGGACTTGACCACTGGCAGTCCAAAGATAAGTTCTGGTATTACTTGTTCCACCATCTACAGTTATTATATAATTCATGATTGACCCTCCTTGATAATGAGTATGAGTATATTGCTATTATACTTAAATGAACGGATGAATATTTAATGTGAAATGGCAGTACAGTATCTATGTGCGATTTTCGTTAATTCACTGTATTTTTTTTCATTGGCTAATTTAGAAAACTCTCCGGCAATGCCGTAAAAGTCTGCACCGGATTTTTGCCATACAGTTATATTTTCAAGATTCACTCCTCCGGTTGGGCCTATAAGCGCCTGCGGAATCGGAGCTTTTATGGCTTTTATAGAATCCAGGCCAAGGATAGAAGCCGGGAATAGTTTGATCATATTTACTCCAAGTTCTAAAGCAGTAATGATTTCTGTCGGAGTCATACAGCCACAGATGACCGGTTTTTGGTAACGGTTGGCACATTTTATAACGCCTTCATTGAGTGTAGGAGTAACAATATACTGTGCGCCATGCTGGATTGCATTTAGACAGGATACTTCGTCAAGTACAGTGCCGGCTCCAATCAACAGATCAGATACATTCTGATAGTGAGAAATAACCTGAAGTGCCCCGGGTGTATTCAGGGTCACTTCAATTGCCTTGATACCACCTTTTTTTAATGCTTCAATTCCTTTTTGCGCTTTTTGAGGAGAATCTAAGCGTAAGATGGCGATAATCTTATTTTCTAACAGTTGAGTTAAGATAGATACATAATTCATTTATAACACCTCAAATATTTGTAAATAATAACGAGTTCCTATATAGGAACTATAACATTAGAAAAGAATGGTGACAATTCTCAATTGATAACAAAAAAAGTTGTCTGAATTTGGTAATATTGTATAGAGCATTCATTTTGGATATGATAAAATGAGTGTAAATGAAAGAGAGGAAGCTATTATGCAAGAAGAGAAAATGCACCGGTCGACCTATCGGGTTTTGAAAATATTTGAGCTTTTATCTGCAACTTCGGAAGGAATGTCACTGACCGGTCTGGCACAAAAATTGGAGATTCCAAAGGGAAGTCTTCATCCAATCTTAAAGACCATGCAGGCAATGAATTTTATCAGAATGAATGGTAATGGGAATTATACAATCGGACAGGCAGCATATTTTGCAGGTTCTTCATATACGAAGAATTCAGATCTGTTACAGGAAATAGATTATGTATTGAAGAATTTGTCATCTGCGGTTAATCAGACAGTATATTTTTCGGTATTATCCGGTGGTGAGGTTTTATATCTTTTGGAAGAAAGAGTACCGATCCCTATCACAATCCAGGCAAAAAGAGGATACAAATATCCGGCATATGCAACAGGTATTGGAAAAGCCCTGCTTAGTGGAAAGACAGAAAAAGACATTAAAACAATGTATTCGGAAGGGCTATATAAATTGACAGAACATACGATTGATGATTTTGATACACTTTTTTCACAGATGGAAGAGACGCGGAAATCAGGGTATTCATTTGAAAAAGAGGAATCGAATAGAGATGTGCAGTGTATTGCAGTTCCTGTAAAATACAAAGAAAATGTAATTGCAGGAATGAGTGTGGCTGTTCCGGTGTTTTACTATTCAGAAGAATTTGAAAAAAAAGCAATGGAAGAACTGAAAAAGGCAAAGCAACATATCGAGAAACTGATTCAGGATAATGCACAGGAGTGGATATATTCACCATTGGAAACAGAAGTATAAATGGCATGACCGGGAGGTGCTGTGATGAAACAAAAAAATGGAATGCCCCTGGCACAGGCAGCGGCAGAAGATATTATTGAGATGATCCGAACCAATCATATGAAGCCGGGAGACCGTCTGGAGAATGAATATGAACTGGCAAAAAAACTAAATGTTGGAAGAAGTACGGTCAGAGAAGCAGTAAAAAGCCTCGAAACAAGAAATATACTGACGATAAAAAGAGGAGCCGGAACCTTTATTTCGCAAAATGAAGGTGTAGCGGTAGACCCACTTGGAATTTCCCTGATGGGAAAGGATGAAGAGATGGCATTAGAACTTCTGGATGTACGTATGATATTGGAGCCTGAAAGTGCAGCACTGGCAGCAAGTCATGCGGATAAAAACGAGATTGCGGAGATATCCAGACAGAACCGCAAAGTGATCGGAATGATCAGACAGGGATTGAATCATCATGAAGAGGATGCGCGATTTCATCAGCTGATTGCAGAGGCGACAAAGAATCGGATCATAGCGAAGCTTGTGCCGATTATTCAGCAGTCAGTAGGACTGACAGTCGAGATGACGAGTAAACGCCTGACAGAGACAACGGTGAGTTTTCATGAACAGATTGTCGAAGCTATAACAAGGGGAGATGCGAACGGAGCAAGAAGTGCGATGATAGCACATATCAGCGAAAACAGGATTTATATCATAAAAGAAATCGAACGAAAGCGACGTTTTGAGTAGAAAAATATGTAAAAAAGTAGCGAAAAATAAGGATGTCAGACAAGTTTTTAAAATAAAAATCAAGAGGAAATGCCTTAAAATCAAGGTTTTTGGGCAATTGGCTCTTGATTTTTTTTTGACAAAAATCAAGACATCAGATGTATTTAAGGCGTTAAATTGTATATAATTAACAAGTATGCACAAAATAAATGGCGTAAACGGAGAAAAAAATATACAATATTGCCAAAACCGTAAGACGCATATATAATAAAACCATAAAGATTAATCAGACAATTACAGGGGAAATGGAGGAGAGCAAATGAAAGCATTAGTATATGCTGGACCTAAACAGGTAGAAGTTCAAGAGGTAAAAGAACCTGAAAAGCAGGACGGAAAAGTGAAATTAAATATCAGATATTGCGGAGTCTGTGGATCAGATATTGGTATTTATCTTGGAACACATCCAAGAGCAAAAGCACCATTGATTCTGGGACATGAATTTTTGGGGATTGTTGCAGAAGATGGAAAGAAATTCAAAAAAGGTGACAGAGTTGTCCCTTATCCGTTACTTTCCTGTGGACACTGTCTTGCATGCAGAAGTGGAAATGAACATGTATGTAATACACTGGGACTGATCGGGATTGATACAGACGGTGGGATGTGTCAGACCGTATACACAGATGAGGATGTGCTGTTTAAGGTTCCGGATGTGGTCAGTGATAAAGCGGCAGCAGTGATCGAGCCTCTTGCAGTACTTGTCCACGCAATTCACATGTCAGGATTTGAGGCACTGGACACAGCAGTGGTAGTTGGAGCCGGACCAATTGGAATGTTATGTGGAATCATGTTAAAACATGCAGGGGCATCAAAGATATTTATTTCCGATGTTGTTGAAAAAAGGCTTGAGATTGCAGAAGAACTTGGATTTATACCAGTGAATCCGGCAAAAGAGAATCTGGAAGGAGTTGTAAAGGATGCAACAAACGGCGAAGGATGTGATGTATTTTTCGAATGCAGCGGCGCAGCAGTGCCGGCAATGCAGATGACAGATATTACAAGAGTCCGCGGAAAGATTTGTATCGTATCAGTACATAAAAAACCACACGAAGTGAACTTAAGAGATGTGAACTTCAAAGAACAGACAGTGGTTGGAACAAGAGTATATACGAAAGAAGAATTCGGAAGAGCTGCAGAACTTACAAAAGAATTAGAAGCAGAACTTGAAAAAATTGTAACACATGTTGTTCCATTGAAAGAAAGTGACAAAGTATTCGATATGATCGCAGATCCGGAGTGTGGAACAATCAAGATTGTGGTTGACTGTGAAAATGTATAAGGAGGGAATGGCAGATGTCCAGTAAGACAAAGTCAGTAACAGCGGTATTAATCGTACTTGCACTGGTTGCCGGAGTTGGAATGACAAAGGCAGGCAGTAAATATAAAACGCAGGAGAAGGTAAATCTTATTTTTGCAAATGTAACATCAAATTCGGCTAAAAAGGCGGGAGAAAAATTTAAAGAACTTGTAGAAGAATATTCAGATGGAGATATCACAGTAGATCTGTTCCAGGACAATCAGCTTGGTGATGACAAGACAGCAGCTGAAGGTGTACAGAATGGAGATATTGATATTGCAGTATCTTCCAGCAGTAGTTTATCAACACTATACAAAGATTATTACATTTACGATACACCATATTTGTTCTTAAATTCACAGGAAGTATATGATGTAGGGTTTGATGGAAAAGCTGCACAGGAAATGTTAAAGGGTGTAAGCAAAGTTGGATTGAAGCATATGGCAATGTGGGAAAACGGATTCCGTAATTACACGAATAATGATCATGCGATTGAGACACCGGCAGACTGTAAAGGGCAGAAAATCCGTACAATGGAAAATCCAATTCATTTGAAAGCATGGAAATCCATTGGAGCAAACCCAACACCAATGGCATTCTCAGAGTTATTTACAGCTATGCAACAGGGAACTGTAGATGGAGAAGAAAACCCAATCGGAATTATTTACAGTAACCGCTTTTATGAGGTTCAGAAATACATTTCACTGACACAGCATGTATATACACCGTATGTAGTAGTTATGAATCCGGATAAATATGATTCTTTGACAGATGAACAGCAGAAAATTATTGATAAAGCCATGAAAGAAGCATCAGCATATCAGCTGGAAGTATCTGCAAAAGATGAAGAAGAAGGAATCAAGGAAATGGAAAAATATGGATGCGAAGTGAATACGTTGACGGACGATCAGAAAAAAGAATTCCAGAAGCTCATTGAAGATGCAGATGTATTCAGTCTGGCAAAGAGTTCCATGGAACATCCGGAATATTTTGATGAGATTCAGAAAGAACTGACCCAGTATCGTGAGGAGGGAAAATAATGAAAAAAATTTTAAAATTCTTGAATGATTATCTGGAAGAGACAATCTGTATCATCCTGATGTCGGTTATGACAATTATCATATTCATTCAGGTTATTATGAGATATGTAATGCATAATTCACTTTCATGGTCGGAAGAACTTGCAAGATATTGTTTCGTTTGGCTGATCTACATAGGTGTGGCTTATGGATGTAAACTGATGAAACATATAAAAATTGATGCGGCATTAAAGTTGTTCCCGGAAAAAGTAAGACCGTATATTACAATTGTTGGCGAACTTCTGGTACTTGCATTTGCAGCATACATCGTTGTGACAGGTGTAGAACTTACATATAAACAATGGCTGTTCGGAAAAGTGTCACCAGCGCTGGGAGTTCCATTGCAGTATATCAACGCGGCACCGGTTGTCGGATTTGGTCTGGTTGTAATCAGACAGATTCAGGCAATCTGGTATTTGGCAGGAAAACTGCCGGAAAAAAACGGGGGTGAAAAATAGTGGTTGCAGCAGTTTTATTTATCGCATTAGTTGTTACTTTAGTTTTAAATATGCCGGTTGGAATTGCAATTGGAGTATCTTCTCTTTGTGCAATTTTGGCAGACGGACGTATCAGTTCCTTATATATTGTACAGCAGTTGGTTACAAGTGCTGACTCCTTTCCACTGATGGCAATCCCGTTATTTATTCTCGCAGGAGAACTGATGGGTGCAGGTGGTGTATCCAAGCGTCTGTTGAATGTATGTAACGTATTTTTGGGAAGATTTACAGGTGGACTTGCGACAGTAACTATTGTGTTATGTATGTTCTTCGCAGCAGTTTCCGGATCTGGTCCGGCAACCGTTGCAGCAATTGGTTCCATGGTAATTCCGACCATGCTGGATAAGGGCTACAGTAAGAGCTTTACTCTGGCATTGATTGCTGCGGCAGGTAGTATCGGAGTTATCATTCCACCAAGTATCCCGATGGTAATTTATGGAGTATCTACAAGTACTTCCATCAGTTCTTTGTTTATGGCAGGTTTCCTTCCGGGTATTTTAATCGGTTTTTCTCTGATTGTTGTTTCTTATCTGTATTGTAAGAAACAGGGATGGAAAGGTGATGAAAGAAAATATACGGCAAAAGAAAAACTTGCAGCAATCTGGGATGCAAAATGGGCATTATTAAATCCAATTATCATTCTTGGTGGAATTTATGCAGGAATTTTCACACCGACAGAGGCAGCAGCTGTTGCAGCAGTATATGCATTTATCTGCGGAGCCTTTATTTACAGAGAGTTTAATATCAAAGAAATGTTTGCAACAATTGGAAATGCATGTAATACAACAGGAACAACCATGGTAATCATTGGATGTGCTACAGCATTTACAAAGATCCTTACGATTGAAAAGATTCCGGGAGCCATCACAAATGGAATCATTAACTTTACAGACAATAAAATCTTAATCTTATTATTGATCAACGTATTACTACTTATCGTGGGATGCTTTATGGATACCACACCGGCGATGATGGTACTTGCACCGATCTTGTTACCGATTGCAGTACAGTTCGGCGTAGATCCAATCCACTTTGGCATCGTAATGGTTGTCAACCTGGCAATTGGATTCATTACACCACCTCTTGGAATCAACCTATTCGTTGCATCGAGGGTTGGACGGAGTGATCTGGAAACGGTATGCTCCGGAATTATAAAATTTATTCTGGTAATGGTTGTGGATTTATTACTGATTACATTTATCCCGGCAATCAGTATGACGCTTCCGAATATATTCATGAAGTAATGAGGAGGGACAGCAGCTATGAGTATATTTGATCTGACAGGAAAAAAAGCAATTGTAACAGGGGCAGCGCAGGGGCTTAGCTGTGGTATGGCGGAAGGTCTGATGGAGGCCGGGGCAGAAGTA
>ERZ773146.1825-NODE-1825-length-15091-cov-5.241820_pt1 | contig 15091 bp, 12 predicted proteins | sample MGYA00580847_ERZ773146 | MGnify/ENA primary metagenome ERZ773146 (study PRJEB29015, sample SAMEA2737830) | human gut metagenome | biome: human gut; feature: human-associated habitat; material: faeces | place: China | collected 2012 ...
CTTGCATGTGTTAAGCACGCCGCCAGCGTTCATCCTGAGCCAGGATCAAACTCTCGTTTAAAAATCTTAATTCCGATTTGACTCGGATTTAAAATCAAAGTTCGTTCCAGGTCAAGAAAACTACTAGCTTTCTTATCCCTTTTACTGTTTTAAGGTTGACATTGTCATTCAATGTCCGTTCTGAATTTTCTCTTAAAGAATCTTCAGGGTTGTTGTCTATTATTTAATTATCAAGGTTCTTTTTCTTTGTTGTCGTCTCAGCGACAGCTTATTTATATTATCACATTCACAATCGCTTGTCAACAACTTTTTTATTTTTCTTTTTCGCTGTCCGCTTCGATCATCTCTGTCGTTCGAAACAGCTTATCTAGAATATCATTTCTATCGACATTTGTCAACAGGAAATTTCATTTATTTTTTTGCGTTCCCATGAGCTCTTAAGCACTTTCCAGTCTTGTCTCACGCGACAGCTTGTATAATATATCATGCCCGTCCAGAATTGTCAATATTGTTTTTATTATTTATTTTATTTGCACAATTTACACAATTTTAGTTATCACATTTCGCTTTACTTGTTCATATTTGCAGTTTGAATTACATTTCCCCCAAATTAATACCCAAAATTGCAATTAAAGTATCTTATTTTGCGAGAAGAGTTTCCATTAAACGCAGTTTGACACGTAGCATTTCACTAAAATACTACGTGCCAGCCTTAAACTTATTGTTGTCCTACGATTTTTCCAAACTTCAATGGACTCATCTCATCATCTTCATAATCAAATACATATCTTTCATATGCATTGATAATATGTGTGCTCTTATATTTATCACATCTTTTATGCTGCCTTCCGTAAGTCATATGCACATGTCCATGTACGAAGAACTTCGGACTGTACTTCTCTATCAGCTCTATAAATACTTGAAATCCCTGATGTGGCAGATCTCTTCCGTCATTGATCTGATATGCCGGAGCATGTGTGACCAGAATGTCAAAACCACGGTGTTTTAGCAATTGAAACCATAGTTTCTTCACTCTTTTCCTCATTCCACGTTCTGTAAACTGATATTTTCCACCACTATAACGCATGGAACCACCAAGTCCTAAAATTCGCAAGCCTTCAAATTCATAAATCTCATCATCAATGCAAATACAACCTTCTGGTGGGGTACGATCATATTTTTCATCATGGTTTCCATGCACATACAGTACCGGAGCAGCTGCAAATGTTGTAAGAAAAGACAGATAATTTGGATTCAGATCACCACAGGATATAATTAAGTCCACACCTTCCAGTTTGCTTTTGTCAAAGAAATCCCAAAGGTATTTCGACTCTTCGTCTGCAATTACCATTATTCGCATTGTTCTTTATCCCTTCCTCGTCTCAATCCCCTGTTGTGTAAGAACCGGTTTGGCCTGCTCCTGTAATTCTTCAATCTTTGGTATTCTTCCTATAATATTCTCTGCCAGCCAGTCCATCTCAATCACTTCTTCCGGAGACAGCTTTTCACCTTTCTTTTCCTTAAGTATATGTCCCTGTGCATACATCTGATCTGTAAATGTATGAAATTGTCCCGTTTTATAATTATGCTTTAATACATTGACCAGCCGGACTGTACCCGCCGGAAGTTTTTTTGAACAAATAACATCTACTACTCCTGTCGGCATTCCCCACCAATAATTAATTGCTTTTTCCACATCATTATCTTGTTCCCAGTTTCCTGCCATAATTGTACGGATCAGTTCTTCATAGAATTTTCCCCAGTGGCACAGTGGCATTGCAAGATTCTTCTGCTCACCTCCGCCACTTTCTCGATGATATACTCCATAAAAATGATTGTTATCATCTGGTACGATAATATCTTTTCCCGAAATACAATTCGGGTCTATCTCGTCAATTCTTTTCTCAATATCCTGCTCTTTCAGCGTAGACCACTCTAAATACACCTTCGCTCTTGGATTTGTCATCTGCGCTCCAAGCGCAAATGCATTAATCTGTGCAATTGTTCCCAAAATCGGATAATCCGCAATATAGACAATCTTATCGTTTTCAGCCATTTCCCCTGCAATTGCTCCCATCAGGAACTTCGCCTCATGCATACGAGTATAATAAGTCCGGATGTAGCGGTGCGTCGTATTCAAAGAACAGTTTAAGATTCTTACTTCCGGATGTGTAATTGCCGCTCTTAAACTTTCCTGCGCAAATGTCGGAGTTGTCGTAAATATAATATTGCAACCCGCATGAATAGCTTCCTCCATGGCTGATGCTATATTTTTTTCTGTTACATTTTCATAACTTACAGTCGTGACTTCATTTGGAAATGTCTGCTCAAGATGCCTGCGTCCCAGTTCATGACTATATGTCCACGCAGAAGAATGTGGTGTCTTCGCATAGATAAATCCTACTTTCAAATGAGATGGTTCTTTATTGCCACCGAGAGGAAGCCATTTTTCAAACAGAGATGGCTTATCTTCTGTCGGAGTCATTTTCAATTCTACTTTTTCCTCATCATTATACTGAAGCAGAACAAATTCTTCCCATGCTTTCTTCACAAGTTCGTTAATTTCTTCTACTGACATTTCTTCTACTCGTTTATAACAGTATAGATGTAAAAATGAAAGAAATGCCTCTGCTGATGAAACTTCCAGTTCTTGTCCACCTTGTGCATGAAATGCCGCTGTAAATCTTGCATACACAGAACTGAAAATCAGTCTGTCATCATCTGTCCAGTACTCATCCGGATGTTTTCCCATCTCTTTTATGAGCTGTGCATACTGTCCTTCTTCTGAAAATGTAATATAATTTACTTTAGACACTCTGTAAAAATTCACAAATTCATAATAAACTTTTACGTTTTTATCATTCGTTTTCTTCGGAAGAATACGCGTTACCGTTCCCGGGATTGAAATTGCACCAAAAAATTTCATGACACTGACACGCTTATTTCCCTCTTCTACATAGAATTTATTCATATACTCCCACGCCTTGATTGGCTCATGAATTCCTTCCTTTTCATGAGAAGTGCTGAGTTTTGCCCATTTGATTGCAAACTCCGTATTACTCTCCAATATCGGCATAAAATTACTTGCAAATGCACTGCTTCTACCACTATATCTTGTTCCAACTATCTGATCGATCGGAATCTGAACAAGTCCCAGTGATTCTGTTGATAATGCCTCATCTGGTAATATTTCGTCCAAAGATTCCAAAGTCGGCTTCCGCCCTGCAAGAAGCCGGCTCTCATATTCTTTTTTCCCATAACGAAATGCTTTATTATAGTCTTTTAACGCCATCCTTTAACCTCCTGTTCATATCTCTTTCAGCCGTTACACAAGATTCATAGCCTGGTTTACATTTTCTACTCCTAGTATCTCTATTCCTTCCATCTTTCCAATCGTCTTCATGGAAACTGCAGGGACAATACATCTTTTAAATCCCAGTTTTTTTGCTTCTGATACTCTCTGTTCCGGCATGGTCACGGCCCGCACCTCTCCACTTAATCCTACTTCGCCAAACACGATGGTATCCTCATCAATTGGGCGATTTTTATAGCTTGATGCAATCGCCATCACAATTCCTAAGTCTGCTGCCGGCTCATTCAGCCGGATTCCTCCTGCAATATTCACATATGCATCATACGCGGAAAGCGGCATTCCCATACGTTTTTCCAGAACTGCCATCAGAAGATTGACTCGGTTATAATCAAGCCCTGCTGCCGTACGTCTCGGCATTCCAAAGTTCGTCTTACATACAAGTGCCTGAATCTCCATGAGCATCGGTCTTGTTCCTTCCATTGCACATGCCACAACAGAACCCGATGCATTTTCCGGTTTTCCTGATAACATATACTCGGACGGATTCTCTACCTCCACCAAGCCACCTTTTTGCATCTCAAACACGCCAATCTCATTCGTAGATCCAAAACGATTCTTCACCCCACGCAGAATCCGGTAAGACGCATGTCTGTCTCCTTCAAAATATAACACTGTATCCACCATATGTTCCAATACGCGTGGGCCTGCAACTGTGCCTTCTTTTGTCACATGTCCTACAATAAATATTGAAATATTAAGTCCTTTTGCAAGTTGCATAAATACATTGGTCGATTCACGCACCTGAGACACGCTTCCCGGTGCCGACGCGACCTCTTCGTTATACATCGTCTGGATTGAGTCGATCACGACCATATCTGGATGCTGTTCTTCTATCACATGACGTATAATTCCAAGATTCGTTTCGCACAACAGAAACAAACTCTCAGAAAATGTTCCCATCCGATTCGCACGCAGTTTAATCTGCTTTAACGATTCTTCCCCGGAAATATATAATATCTTACGGTTTTGTCCTGATAACTTCTGACATACCTGCAGGAGAAGTGTTGATTTACCGATTCCCGGATCCCCTCCCACCAGCACAAGCGATCCCGGCACGATTCCACCACCAAGCACTCGGTCAAGTTCCAGAATCCCTGTCTGCATCCGCTCATCGTCATCAGTCGTAATACTGGAAAGTGTCACTACCTTCGCATCTTTCGCATCCCTTACCTGCTGCACTGCAGCCGTACTTCCTCTTGTTACTGAAACTTTCTCTTCTACAAATGTATTCCATTCCTTGCACATCGGGCACTGCCCAAGCCATTTGCTTTCTTCATGTCCACAGTTCTGACAGAAAAATATACTTTTTTTACCTTTTGCCATGTACGATTCCCTTACATCTTTTTTATACTTCTACTTATAAATCCACTCTTAAACCTTGATTTATCATTTCTTTTTTATTTCCATTTTACCAGAAAGGGGAAGCTACGCCTCTGCGAGCTCCCCCGATGTTCTGCGTATTTACTTCTTGATAATCTTGATCTCAATCTCTTTATTCGGATCAAGTTCTGCGCTCACGCTCAGTTTTCCGCTTAAGTTCGTTGTCATATCGCCGACATTCACATCGTCCATATACACAACATATTCGCTGTCTGCTTCCAGCTCCAGTGTAATCTGCGCATCCTCAGTACCGGATACTTTAAAAGAAACCTCTCTCTCAGAAGCTTTAAAATCTTCTACTGCTGTTCCCGGAACGGATTCGTATACGAACATACCATTCTTTTCCAACTTTGTAATCTCAGAGAATGTCTTTACCTTATACACATCTCCCTGGAATTCAAATCCGTCCAGTTTTGTCTTGCTGCTCAGAGTATAGTCTCCAAAACCAAGTGCTCCGTCTGCTTCAGCTCTTAATAGCTCTTTCACTGCTGCCATTAGCTCTTTCCTCCTAAGGTTCATTTGTATTAATTATTATATATCAATTTATTTTTATTTGGTAGTCTTGACCTCAAATTTTATTTCTTTTTTCGATACGCCGGCAACGACTTCCTGACCACGCTTAATCTCACCTGCGAGAATTGCCTCGGCCAGACTGTCTTCCAGTTCACTTTGTACTGCACGTCTTAACGGTCTTGCTCCATATTTCTTATCGGTTCCTTTTTCCATAATCAGCTTTTTCACAGAATCACGCACCGTCAAATGAATATCCAGCTGTTCTTTTGCACGCTTGACCACCTCCTGGCACATCATTCCCGTAATCTTTTTAAGTTCCGGTTCACCTAGCGGATGGAATACAAGGATCTCGTCAATTCGATTCAGGAATTCTGGACGGAAGACAAGCTTGATCTCATTCATAACATTCATCTTCATACGCTTGTAATCTTCCTCTTGATTCTCCTTATTGCCAAATCCTAGCCTTTTGGGATCAATGATCGCCTGTGCACCTGCATTTGATGTCATAATAATGACCGTATTCCGGAAATCGACTTTTCTGCCCTGAGAATCTGTAATATGTCCATCATCTAATACCTGCAGTAAAATGTTAAATACATCCGGATGTGCTTTTTCAATCTCATCAAAAAGAATCACTGAATACGGATGTCTTCGCACCTGTTCGCTTAACTGTCCACCTTCCTCGTGACCAACATATCCCGGAGGAGAACCAATCATCTTTGCCACACTGTGCTGTTCCATATATTCGGACATATCAACACGAATCATGGCATTCTCATCATGGAATAATGCTTCTGATAATGCCTTTGACAATTCCGTCTTACCGACTCCGGTCGGTCCAAGGAATAAAAATGAGCCAATCGGGCGCTTTGGATCTTTTAGCCCCACACGCCCTCTTCGTACAGCTTTCGCCACAGCCGTAACAGCTTCTTCCTGTCCAACCACTCTCTTGTGAAGCGTCTGCTCTAACTTTTGCAAGCGCGCACCTTCAGATTCCTGAAGCTTCTGCACCGGAATCTTCGTCCAGTCAGATACGACCGCTGCCACTTCCTCTTCTGTTACAAGTGGCTTTCTGCCCGCCTGCTTTTTCTGAAAACGCTTCTTCGTCTGCATAATCTTTTTCTGAGCATCTTCTTTCTCTGCCCGGATCCTGGAAGCCTCCACAAGATCACCTGCAAGAATTGCCTCTTCCATCTTTGCTTCGTAATTACCAAGAACCTTTTCCAGTTCATAGATATGCTCCGGTGTCTTGAAGCCACTAAGACTCACTTTCGCACATGCTTCATCAATCACATCAATTGCTTTGTCCGGAAGAAAACGGTCACTGATATAACGGGCAGATAGTGAAACTGCCGCCTGAAGCGCATCGTCTGTAATCTGTACATGATGATGCGTCTCATAACGTTCCCGCAGTCCTTTTAATATTTCTTCACACTGCTTCTCATCTGGTTCTTCCACTGTAATTGGCTGGAATCTTCGTTCCAGTGCCGCATCTTTTTCAATGTATTTTCGATATTCCGCAATCGTTGTTGCTCCGATCAATTGAAGTTCTCCTCTTGCAAGAGACGGTTTCAGAATATTAGATGCGTCCATTGCGCCTTCAGCACCGCCTGCGCCGATGATTGTATGCACTTCATCCAGGAATAAAATAACATTTCCCGCCGACTTTACTTCCTGCAAAAGTCTCTTCATACGTTCTTCAAATTCACCACGGTATTTTGTACCTGCGATCATACTTGCAAGATCTAACGTATAGACCCGCTTGTCACGCATTCCTTCCGGTACAATGCCACTTGCGATCTGTGCGGCAAGTCCTTCTACCACTGCTGTCTTACCGACTCCCGGCTCACCCACCAGACACGGATTGTTCTTCGTTCTTCTGCCAAGTACCTGCATCAGACGGTGAATCTCTGCTTTTCTTCCAATGACCGGATCAAGCTTTCCTTCTTCTGCCTGCATAGTCAAATCTGTACCATACTGGTCTAAAATCCCATCTTTTCTTTGATATGCCTCTTGAAGCTCCTCTTGATATTCCTTGATATCCACGCCGAGAACTTCCAGCGTATCCTGCATGATTTTCTGTATATTTACATTGAGTGTCAGAAGTATTCTGGTTGCAACACTGTCCGGTTCCCGAAGGATTGCAAGGAGCATATGCTCTGTTCCAATTGCCTCTGATTGAAAACGAATTGCCTCTTCCTTGCTTTCCTCCAGAGTATATTCAAGTCTCGGACTTCTCTTTGGCTTTTCCTGAAAAGTCACTTCTCCGACCGGTGAGATCAGTTCATCTACAATCTTATATAAATTTGCTTCTTCTACACCATTCGCTGACAATATCTGTCCCGCCACACCTGTACATACCCGCATAAATGCAAGCAGCAGATGTTCTGTTCCTACATATGGATGATCCAGTTCTCTGGCAATCTTTTCCGCTTTTTTCAGCACTTCTTTTGCTGGTTCTGTATAATTCATGCTGTCTGTTATTCCTTTCCACCGTATTCATCAAATAATTCATCCACCATCTCGTGAACTTCTTCTCTACTGACATTCTTAAGACTTCCCTTAGCCAGCGCGATTCTTAGCGCACGCTTTACTTCTGCATAAGCCTTTGCCTTATCTGCATCAATTGCAATCACAGCGCCACGTCTGCGGTCAAGCTGGATAAATCCTTCCTGCTTCAATATGGAATATGCTTTATTCACTGTATGCATATTGATGCCTACCGTATCCGCAAGCTGACGGACAGATGGAAGGGATTCTCCTTCTTGGATCGTCGCAGTCGCAATTCCCATAATAATCTGATTCTGTAATTGCACATACAGTGCCTCATCACTGTTAAAATCAATCTCTATCAGCATCGTATTACCCTCATTATCTCTTTTGTTCTATCCTTACGGATGATTTCATGAACAGATTAAGTTTTCTGTTATACATCTAATATAACATACAAAAAAGGAGCTTACAACAAAAATGTAAAACTCCTTTAATCCAGACTTTCCTAGTTCTTCTTACCTTTCTTTACTGCTCCAAGTGCCGCACCGATTGCTCCTGCATAACGGCTCTGCGGATCGGTCTTAACTTCCATGCCAAGTTCCTTTGTCAGCGCTTCACTGATATAGCTGCACTCGCAGAGACCACCAGTCAGGCAAAGCATCGGACGATCTTCACTCATACGATTTGCCTGTGCGGCAACTTTTCGTACGATAGAATCAACCACTGCAAATGCGATATTTTCCTTCTTCTCTCCCTGACCAATGAGACTTATGACCTCAGACTCTGCAAATACCGTACACATAGAACTGATCGTTACACCTGAGCCTTCTCTTGCAAGCTCACACATCTCATTTGGACGCATGGACAATGTATTTGCCATAATTTCCAAGAATCTTCCTGTTCCGGCAGAACATTTATCATTCATCATGAAATCTTTTACAAATCCCTGTTCTACACAGATAATCTTTGTATCCTGGCCACCGATATCAATGATTGTCATATCTTTATTATCAAAGATCCAGACAGCCCCCATAGCGTGACAGGTAATTTCTGTAATCATCTTATCTGCATATGGCACAGACACACGGCCATATCCAGTAGCAACACATACATTTTCTGCAGGATCCGCATCATTTTCCACAAGCTTCTTACGAATCTCTTCTGCCGTATCCACACTGCTCCATCCTGTCGGCTGCACAAACTCAAGAACAATTTCTTTGTTCTCGTTCATAACAACAGTCTTGGCACAAGTAGATCCAATATCAATTCCTATAAACTTCATATCTTAGCTTTCCCTCTCATGAATTTACACAACATGAATTTCAAAATTCATTTTAAAATAGTCTGTAACCGGCAATCTTACAACATTTCAATAAATGCTGCAATCCTTGTATTGAGCTGGCCGACATCTGCCTGAGAATAATCTGTCTCCACATTAATGTATGGAATTCCTTTTTCCTCATTTACAAACTTGCGGATTGCACGAGTCTCAACGTTATATGTATGACAGGCCTGAAGTGTCATCTCAAGAACTCCGTCAACCTGATACTCGTCAATCAGACGTCCCATAAGATCAAAACGATTCGGGTTTGGTGTCATAACTGAACAACCGATTGCCAGATATCTCTCTGCAATTGCCTGGTAAATATCCTCAGCGTTCTCATCAACAAGGCGATCGATGGATTTAGCTCCAGTACAGTTTTCATAAGTTACGACAACACCACCATTATCCTCAACAGCACGGATTACTTTCTCAGTTGCTCCTCCGATTGGGCATCCTGTGATCAGAATTCTTGGTTTCTTCTCCAGCATCTTTCCAGATGCATACTCTGCCTCAATCTTGTCAACAAGGGCATTCACTTCTCCGGCAATCTCAGAACGATTTAATTTGAATGTACTTCCGTACAGAACCTTGAACAGATCATGTCCACTGATTGGAGCCGGATCATGCTGCATAACTTCATAAAGACGCTTCAGTGCTTTTCTTGCTTCATTCTCAATTTTAACAGCTTTTCTTACATCTTCATCTGTAATCGTTACTTCAAATCTTTTCTCAAGATATTCTTTAAAACGGATAATCTCTTTCTTCCAAAGCTTCAGTGCTTCTGGTCCTTGAGTATTTGGCAGTTCCATTATAAACACATCTTTGAACTCGCCCATCAACTCATACATTTTCTTTTTACCATCGCATGTAGTCTCCCCAACAACTACATCTGAGAAATAGAAAAACGGACATTTATCTGTCTTTGCAAATCCGTAACTGGATTTGATCAATGGACATAAGTTCTTCGGAAGGTCTTTTTCTGCTTCCGGAATTGTCTCATCAGATGTGGAACACAGGCTGACTGTTGAAGCTCCCATAGCCATAGCAATCTCTTTTGGGAAATATGTACAATAAGCTCCTACTACTGGTGTTCCCTTGTCTTTCAGTTCTTTCATCATAAGAAACGATTTCTGTCTCTGCTCAGCAAATTCTTCAAAAACCTCTGGCAAATCTTTAATAATCTCCATATTCTTTCACCTCATCAAATTTATTCGTATCTATAAACGGACACAATTAACCATTCTGTTTAAAATTTTAGACTTTTATAGCATAATATGCAAATTGGTTTTTTCTATAATTGTATTGCATTTATAGATTGTTTCTATTGTTCATCACTGTTTTTCATTCTTTCTATTTCCATGGCAACCAAAAGTTTTTCGCACTCTGCCCCGTCGCGATTGTCCAGATCCAGCATATCATTTAACCGGGTCAGACGTGGAAGTAGCGTATTCCTGTGAATCTTTAGTTTTGCCGCTGTCTGAGACACATTTCTTTTCATTCTCAGATACCAGTAGAGTGTCTCATACAGATTTCTTCCTGTCTCTTCATCTTCACATCTGATCTGCTCCAGCTCTTTTAACTTAAATCCATTTTCGCCAACTTTCCGGCTGATGTAAGAAATAGCCAGTTCATGATAATATTGCTCTATCAAATACAAATGTTTCCCCGGTGCACGGTTCCTTGCAAGTTCAAACACTTCCTGCTGTAACCTTTTATTTTCACTTAAGTTTTGCTCGGCTTTAACACCATTTCCAATCAGTATCTTTCCATCACAATCATAAGTGAATTCTTTACACAACCGGATCAGCAAGGCACGATCCTCTTTACCTCGTATATTGGTTATTAAGATACTGTTGTCTTTCTGCTTTTCAACAACCGAAGAAAACTCTTTAGTTTCTTCAATTTTTCCTGCAAGTCTTGTTGCCAGAGAAGTATCTGTCGCCAGTATCCACAAATAGTCCGGCTGACGTTTTTGATTATTCCCTGTATTTTTTCTGTTCTTCTGATACATGGAAAAGCTCTTTGCAAGAATATCTGCAAGTTCCTGCACTTGTAGCTTTCGCTGATCATCAAGAATCACTGCTTCAATCCAAACACCATCTAAACATTCATGTACTATACGTTGCGCATCTACTGTGACCTGTTCTTTTCCAATTTCATACAGAACTTCCTGATTTCTCCTTGAAAATCTGACCGGAACTCCAGTATAATCCCATACGTTTTGCAAAATCTCTTCAAAACATTTTCCACCTGAAATGCCTGATACGATCAGTTTATAGCAATAATTCATATCCAGTTCTTTCTTGCCACTTTTATCTGCCTGAATCATCTCAATAAAAGCGGCAAGTCTCGTAGATATCTGTCCTTTATCTGCCGACGAGTAATCTGTATCAATAGAAATGTATGGGAGATTCTTTTCTTCATTTACAAACTTTCGGATATAAATAGATTCCGCACCTGTCGCATGGCAGCCTGACAGAGTCATTTCCACAACTCCATCTACATGATATTCCTCAATAATTCGTCCGATTAATTCAATTCGATTGTCGTTCGGAGTCATAATCGAGCAACCTGTAGATAAATATCTTTTCGCTATTGCCCCATAAATATCTTCCTGAGTCTCATCCACCATCTGGTCAAGCGTCTTTACCCCACTGCAGTTTTCTACCGCAACAACTACTCCGCCATTTTCTTCGATTCCTTCCAGAATCTTCATTGTATCTCCGCCAATCGGACAGCCTGTCACCAAAATTCTCGGTCTGCTCTCAAGATGCTTTCCCTGATGATATTCTTCCAATATCTTTTCTGTAACAGCATCCACCAGCTCCGGTGTCGTCTTAAAATCAAACCGATACTTAGATCCATTGATCATCTTCTGGATATCCGTACCAAAAACCGGTGCCGGATCAAGCTTCATCACTTCACATAATTCCTTTAGGGATCTGCGAATCTCATTACTCAGATGCACTGCATGATGAATCATCTCATCCGTAATAATAACATGGAAAAATTCTTCAAAGTATTCCTTTGTCCTTATGACTTCCCGTCTCCAGAATTCCAGCCCTTTCTCAGACTGGCTGTTTGGAAGTTCCATAACAAACACCGGCTTAAATTCAGCCATCAGTTCATACATTTTTTTCTTTCCATCACAAGTTGTCTCACCAATCACAAGATCTGCAAAATGGAAAAATGGGCATTTATCCTCGATTGCAAAACCATAACTCGATTTTACAAGTGGACACATACTCTTAGGAAGTTCACGCTCTGCTGCCGTAACTGTTTCATTCGAAAAAGAGCATAAGCCGACCGGGATTGCACCTACCGCCATTGCAAGCTCTGTTGGAAAATATGCACAATACATTCCAACAACAGGTACACCTTTGTCTTTATACTCTTTTACCTCTAAAAAGGCTTCCCGCCTCTTTTCTCCAAACTCTTCAAATATCTCTGGTAAATCCTGTACAAATTTCATGCTCTAGTCCTCTGAAGATTTCGACAGGTCATACATAATCATAAATGCCAAAAGTTCTCTCGAAATCTCATTATTGTTAATATCTAATTCCAGACAATCTTTTATCTGCTTTAATCTATACACCAATGTATTTCTGTGGACATGAAGTTTTTCCGCTGCCATTGTCACATTATTTTCGCATAATAAATACATTTTCAATGTATCATAAAGCTCTGTGTGATTTTTCTCATCTTCCTTTATCAAGTTCAAAATCGAATAGTCACTCAGTCCTGCCTCTTCGATCAAAGGCAATGTATAAGAAAAAATACCCTGAAGATACCAGTCTTTTTCTCTTTTAACCCCTCTGACATCACATATCTTCGGAATCCGTTCCATCTGTTTTAGCAAATCTCTTTTTGTTCTACAGTCATTGATATCTTCAAATGTCTCACTCATATAGCAGTTCAGATTTTCTTTCTGCACCATTTGATAAATCTTTTTCGCAGTCTGATCAGAAACCTGATATAAAACAACCGTCAGGGAGTGTTTCTCTTCATACAAGTAAAAATGCTCCCAGATTCTTCCCAGTTTTGCTGCCTCTACCGCCATATCAGAAAAATCATCGGTAAACAAAGCCATCAAATAATTTCCTTTTAATGTATGACTCTGCTCCGATTCCACAAAATGCTGTCCTTCAAAAATCATCCAACCGATAATATAGTCTTTGAGCGAAAGATTTAAATACGTATTCTTCTGCTTCTCTTCAAAATATTGTCTTGCTGTTTCCGTCAGAATTGTTCCTAATTCTTCAAAAAACGTCCGAAACTCTTCATTACTATAGTGAATGATGATATATCCAATATTTTTCTTCTTATCCTTCACCGCAGCAACCGTCTGGAACTCTCCATTCGGTGACACTTCCTCAAAGAAATAAGGATAATCTTCCAATGTTACATGCTCTTCTATAATCGAACGCATGCTCTGGTCTTTTCCCGAACAGGCATAAGCCAGAATCTCTCCGGACTCCGACACAAAAAATATCCCGGCATGAGTATATTCATATACCTTGTTTGCTATATATCCCAATACATCATCCTCGAGCATTGATTCAAATATAAATTTATAACAGACATCAATTTCAAACATATCCACACTCTCCAATATGGATATTATTTATCAAGATGAATTGTCTGTCAAATAGATTTCTTTTGAAAGATATATTGCTTTTATCAATAAGCTTATTCGATCGTTGTCACCTTTCCATTTGTGAAACAATAATCTGTCAATTCATTTCCAATACCAGGAAGATCCGGAACTGTAATATATCCATCAACTGGCTGATAATCATATTTACATAATTTTTTATTGTGTTTTCAATAAATTCAGTGTTTTCAATGCAAAATTTGCAAAAGCATTCATAATCATCAGAAAATTCAGATATATTTTTTATATCTCTGAGTCTGATAATGTAATGATCTTCTCTTAAGGAAAACGGAAGAATCCCTCCTACTGCCAGAATTGGCAGAAATTTTCGTTCTGATAAAAAGTCTTCTACTGCATCAACGGTATCACAATTTTTCAGTACATGCACACCTGCCTGATAATTCCTTGCATCAGACTTTCCTAATTCAGTAATCAGTTTCGCATCCATTCGATGTTCACATTCCAAAGCCCAAGCTCTTGCCTGTGCACCAGAGTCCAGCAACACAATAATCCCCTGGTCGATGTCGGCATTTACATCATTCAACAATGGTCGCAAAAATGCGATTCCAAAAACCATCCGTAATATGTTAATATCATCTATTTTGAGCATTTTTTGACCTCCTCCCATATTTTCTGAGATTGATCTGCGAATTTCCAACTTCCATCTCTATCTTTCCACCATCCATGGTTATATGGAATCATCATTTCGAATTTTCCAGTATTATGCACGGCACTCCATATCTTGAGCAGATATTCCTTCTGCAGTCGTCTGTTTCTTGCATAAATATCACAACCCGCTGCATTGAATTTTCGTAACAGATACTCTGGATCTCCCGCTGTACTATCTTTTATGTAAATCTCGACATCTTCTTCTTCAATCTTGCAGGTAAATTTCCATACTGTTTCTATATCCGCTTCAGAGATCAGGCGTGTCAGGTGTGGATTACAAAAATTACAAACCTTCCTGGCTGTCGTAGGAATCTGCAAATGAAGTGTTTCAATTACCAGAGTACCATTCTCCTTGATTGTCACCGCATCTACCTGTTTTTTACGATTTTCACTGACTTCCTGACGATTCAATTCTTTTATTGCGTCATAATCTACCTGGAGCTGTTTATTCGCAAACATTTTTGCAAACTCTCGATTGAAACGTGGATCATTCTGTGGTACACTGTTTTCATAACAATTATTGTTCATTTTTTCTCCTTTTCCTCATGTGGTTTTCGGTTACATTTACAAGATATCATAAAATCCCCCCTCCAAATGTCACATGCAGGTGCGACAATCTTGCACCCATTTTTCCTAGTATTTTCAAGGGTTTCAAACATCTTTTTCAAAGGAGAACATAAATGTC
>ERZ773146.1826-NODE-1826-length-15084-cov-13.752612_pt1 | contig 15084 bp, 11 predicted proteins | sample MGYA00580847_ERZ773146 | MGnify/ENA primary metagenome ERZ773146 (study PRJEB29015, sample SAMEA2737830) | human gut metagenome | biome: human gut; feature: human-associated habitat; material: faeces | place: China | collected 2012 ...
TAGTGGGATTGATGACGTCGCCAGTCTTACCGGTCATGTCAGCAACAGTAGAACCACCGTTGGTGACGAAGGCAATCTTAGCATCGTCTGCCGTCCACTTAGCGTAGTAGGTGGTAGTGCCAGCAGGAAAGACCTCGGGAAGCTCAGTCACGGCATCGCCGGTGAGTTCCTTGTTGCCAAACCAACCGGCGAAGGTGTAGCCGTTCTTGGAGGTGGAAGGCATGGTAGTGGGATTGATGACGTCGCCAGTCTTACCGGTCATGTCAGCAACAGTAGAACCGCCGTTGGTGACGAAGGCGATCTTAGCATCGTCTGCCGTCCACTTAGCGTACAGGTGATTCTCGCCGTCATTGTCGACGCGGGCCTCCATGCCTGCCTCAAACGTAGCACCGTCGCCGTCGGCCTGCGTGTTCCAGCCGGCGAACGTGTAGCCCTCGCGCTCGTCAAGCCCGGTCGCGCTGTAGTCCATGACTGTGATCTTCGCGTTGTTCGCGAGTGCGTCATAAGTCTTGGACGCATCGTTGAAGGTGCTGTGGTAGGTGATGGAGACCGGCTGCGATGTCGCGCCGTAAACGGCGGTCAGGGTGACATCACCGTTGATCGTGACCTTGCTGTTCGGGTAGTACGCCTTGCCATCGCTGTCCACCCAATAGAGGAAGACCATGTTCGGGAGGGCGGTGCGCGCACCATCGAGGACGGTGGCGGCTGCGTCCTTGCCGTAGCAGTTGGAGTCGTTAACTTTAGTGCCGTTGCCGCCCGTGGTATTATAGGTCACGCCATAGCCGGTCTTGCTGCCGAACTTGGCGTATAGCGTGAGGTCGCCGGTGATCTTGGTTTCAGGGTTGAACGGCTTGCCGTCTTTATCGACCCAGCCGAGGAACTCCTCGCCCGCGGGGGGTGTGGGGTTTTCGGGAAGGGTGATGGTGTCCTTGTGCGCAATATTCTCTAGCTTTTGATCGGGCTGACCATCAACCTTGAAGGTGACCGTATGCACCGGCGCGGCCCACTTGGCGTAAACGATGATGTTCTGCGCGGGCATGGTGCTATCGAAGTTGAAAGCATCGCCTTGGCACAGCTCGTTGCTATACCAGCCCGCGAAGTCGTAGCCTTCCTTGCCCGCGGGCGCGGTGGGCGTGACCTTATTGCTCAGATCGTTGAGGCTCTCCTGATATTTTTTGGTGAACGGCGTCTCTACCTCACCGTTCTTAAAGGTAAACTTGTAGTCGATGCGGTCGTAGTAGAATTTGGCGTTGTTGTAATGGTATTTATTGGAGAGGAAAAATTTAGTGGCTTCATATTCCCGGAATATGAAACCGGCGATGTTATAATGGTCTTCATCAGTGATACTAAGGTCCGATCCCACAGCGGTATCTTCGTGGTCTTTCTTGTAGTACTTGCCATTATTTCCTTTACGTGTGGATCTTGTTCATGGCCGGGGAGAACTTGCAGATAATAATAAGCAGTCTCTGTTATTTCGCCTGTTTTGGGGCCGTAGAAATTGGCGCCGTTCAAGGGCATCGTTTGGATACTGGATTGACAGGTAGTGCCGTTCGGCTTTGTTCTCCAAGTGGAGCTGCCATTGTACGTCGGCCACTGCGTGGAGATGTCTTCGCCGTATTTGGCAGTGATGGCTAAATTCTCATACTCCTTTGCGCCATATTTGTTGTAGAACCTAACCTTATACTCGTTGCGCGTGTAGTACACGTTGACGATGGTGGAGCCGTCGCCTGCGATGGTCTGCTGCTCGATCGTCTGCGCGGTGAAGCCCGTATAAGACTTGGCCGTGGCTGCGGTCTCGGAACCGGCAGCGCCGGTCTTTGTCTCGGATTCCTTGTAGGAATACTCGTTATCGTTGGCGTTTTCCTGCCAGTGGATCACGGTGTAGCTGACCGTCTCCTCAGCCTTCCACTCGGCGGTCAGCGTGATGTCCGCATCGAGCGCGTCGCCGAAGGAGAACGCGGCCCCATTAAGCAGCCAGCCGGCGAAGGTGTAGCCTGCTCTGGTCGGGGCGGTGGGTTCCGTGGTCTTGTCAGTCACGAACTGCGGCGCTACGTAGGAGCCGTTGTTGGAATCGAAGGTGATCCAATGGCCCGTCTCCACCTTGGCGTAGAGGTCGACGTTTGCATTTTTGAGCGTAACGGAATCGACCTTGTTCATGTAATTCTTGTCCGTATACCAGCCGGTGATGGACTCATTCGGCTCATGGGCGAAGGTAACGTCCTCAAAGGTGATTTTGTCGCCCGTCGTACCTTCCTTGGTCTTAACGATATTGCCATTTTCGCCGGGCGCGTGGAAGTAGACGTAGTATACTTCCTTGAACTCTGCGTGGAGCGTTATGGTCTTGCTCTCGGTGATGCCGCTTTGTTCACCGAATTCGGTGAACGCGACGCCGTTTTCATAGTACCATCCGGTGAAACGATGCCCCTCTTTCTCGGGCGTTGCCGGCTCCAGCAGCGTATTACCGTTCTTGACGATCTGCTGTTTGCCGTACAGTGCCCCATCTACGTAGAACTCGTAGGTGAGGTACTTGTCAACGTCCGGCCGGATGACCTTTGCAGGCACCGGGGGGGCCGCCAGCACGTTCAGCGGCAGCAGGCTCAGCGTCATCACGAGGACCAGGACCCAGGTGAGAAGGCGCTTGCCAACTTTCTTCTCAGACATAAAAAAATCCTCCTTCTTCTGCCTGTACGGCGCGAAGAAGGGGGGAGGTGATCTGCATTTGGTAACCGGCTGCCGTGCGGCGCGAGCGCCGTTTAGGTCCGTGGCTTTGCGACACAGGCTTTCGCCTGCTGTGCCTTTTTCTGTACAGTTGCTCTTCTGCGAGCCGCACAGATATTTGTGTTTGCCAATATTTTATGTTCACAGTATACCAGATTTGCCCAAAAATGCAAGGCGATTTTCAAAAAATATATAAGATATTAACAGAACTAATAATGCGCAGAAAAAAACGGCGGCAGGAAATACCTGCCGCCGTCTTTCGACGAATTGTGATATTTTACGCCACCGCGGACACGGCGAGCGTGTCGCTCTGCTGGGTGTAGGTCAGGGGGGAGACGCAGCCGGCGAAGGTGGTCTCGTTGATCACGCGCTTGGTGACGGCATAGGTCATGTCGATCTGGTACCAGTTGCCGCTGACGTTGACCTTGTTCCAGGCGTGGTAGCTGCTGCCGGCGTAGCCCTTGGTGAGGGTGCAGGGGATGTTCTGGCTGCGGCACATGGCGGCGAAGAGGGACGCGAGGTCGTAGCAGATGCCCTTGTCGCTGTTCAGGGTGGCGGCGGTGTCGGGGATGTACTTGCTGACCTTGCCGGAGGTGATGTCGCTCGCGAGCTTGGTGTCGTAGGTGTAGTGACCGGCGATGTAGTTGTAGATCGCGGTGACCTTGTCCATATCGGTCTTAGCGTCTTTGCAGAGCGCGGCGGCCTTCTTGCACACATCGTCACCGGAGGTGAACTGCACGTCGGTCGTGGCGATGAGGTAAGGGGCGTAAGCGTTTTCGATCTTGGCGTTGACGCGCTTGCTGGTCACGATGCGATAGGTCGTGCCGGAGATGTTCTCGCAGAGGGTGATGGTGTAGGTGCCGTCGCCCTGCTCGAGGGAGAAGACGGCGTCCTTGCCGCTCGGGCAGTTTTTGTAAGACGTCTTTTCGCTGCCGTACTGGATGCCGACCTTCAGCTTGGCGCTGGAGGTGTAGTTGACGGTGACGAAACCATACTTGGCATTCGTGGTGTCAATGGTAGTGCCATTGGCAGCGCTGGCGTTCACAACCGTGAACATGGACATGACAATAAGCACTGCGAGCATAGCGCAGGCATGACGAAACAGCCGTTTCATACGGCGATCTCCTTTCGGTAACTGGCTGCCAGCCCTGTTCCCAGGGGTAAGGCCCTATAGCTTTGCGTCGCCGGTTTTCACCGGGTTTGCTATTATCGTTTGAGATGCGGTCGAAGCGGCTGCACCTACTCTTTTTTTACGGCTCACACTATATACGCGTTCTTAACGTTTGTCAACAGATCATTTGCGCTTTTTCGACAAAATAACAGACAAAAAAGAGCGCGGAAACCGCGCTCTTTTTGATGTTTTTGCAATTTTCGGGCAAAATCACACGCTGAGCCAGTCGTCGAGGATAAGACCCTCGTTGTGCTTGGTGAGAAAGCCCACGCTCCACTCGCCGCCGAAGGCGATGAGCTTGCGGCCCTTGAAGTCCTCGAGCACGCGGGAGCCCGAGCAGAGCATCAGGTCCTTCACGTCGCACGGGCACTCGCGGATCAGGCGCAGGTGCTCATAGGGAAGGCCGCTCATGCGCAGGTCGACGCCGTACTCGTTCTTCATGCGGTATTCGAACACGTCGAACTGCAGCGTGCCGACCACGCCGACGACCACGTCCTCAAAGCCGCTGTCGGGGATTTTGAAGATCTGGATGGCGCCCTCCTGCGCGATCTGCTCCACGCCCTTGACGAACTGCTTGCGCTTCATCGTGTCCTTGGGCGAGACGAGCATGAAGTGCTCGGGCTCGAACGTCGGGATGCCGGAGAAGCGGAACTTTTTGCCGGGCGTCGTGATCGTGTCGCCGATCGAGAAGATGCCGGGATCGAACACGCCGATGATGTCGCCCGCGTAGGCCTCGTCGACGATCTCGCGCTCGGCGGCCATCATCGTCTGCGGCTGAGAAAGGCGCATCTTGCGGCCGGACTGGACGTGGAAATACTCGGTGTCACGCTCGAACTTGCCCGAGCAGATGCGCATGAACGCAAGACGGTCGCGGTGGGCCTTGTTCATATTGGCCTGGATCTTGAAGACGAAAGCCGAGAATTCGGGGGAGTAGACGTCCACCTCGCCCGCGTCGCTCACACGTGGCAGCGGCGGCGTGGTCATCTCTAAAAACGCGTTCAAAAACGGCTCGACGCCGAAGTTCGTCAGCGCGCTGCCGAAGAACACGGGGGAGAGCTTACCGTGGCGCACGGCGTCCAGGTCAAAGTCGCGGCCTGCGCCGAGCAGCTCGACCTCTTCGGCGAGCGTATCGCGGCGGGTCTGACCGATCAGGTCGACGAGCGCGGGATCATCGAGCTCGATTTCCGTGATGCCCGCCTTTTTGGCGTGGCCCGCGTCGGTGAAGTGCAGGATGCAGCGCTTATCGCGGTCGTACACACCGGCAAACTCCTTGCCGCAGCCGATCGGCCAGTTGACGGGATAGGTGTCGATGCCCAGCTCGCGCTCGACCTCCTCGCAGAGCTCGAGCGGGTCGCGCGTCTCGCGGTCCATCTTATTGATAAAGGTAAAGATGGGGATGTTGCGCAGAGCACAGACCTTGAAGAGCTTGCGCGTCTGCGGCTCGACGCCCTTTGCGCCGTCGATGACCATGACGGCGCTGTCCGCGGCCATCAGCGTGCGGTAGGTGTCCTCGGAGAAGTCCTGATGTCCCGGCGTGTCGAGAATGTTGATGCAGTAGCCGCCGTGCTGGAACTGCATGACCGACGACGTGACCGAAATGCCGCGCTGCTTTTCGATTTCCATCCAGTCGGATTTTGCCGCGCGCTCGCGCTTGCCCTTGACTTCACCCGCCTGCGCGATGGCTCCGACGTAGAGCAGGAACTTTTCCGTCAGCGTGGTTTTACCGGCGTCCGGGTGCGAAATGATCGCAAACGTCCGGCGGCGGGAGATCTCTTCCTGTAAAGTGGCCATGACTGCCTCCTGAAAAATACGATTTACCGGGCAAGTGTATCACAGCCCCCCGCATTTTGCAACAGAATCCTAAAATCTATGCTTGACAAAGCGAAAAATGTCTGGTATAGTACATCTTGTTCCGCGGGCGTAGCTCATCTGGTAGAGCGCCACCTTGCCAAGGTGGAGGTAGCGAGTTCGAGCCTCGTCGCCCGCTCCACAAATGAAAAAGGAGCAAACATTTTGCTCCTTTTTCCATACGGTGACATAGCCAAGTGGTAAGGCAAGGGTCTGCAAAACCCTCATTCCCCAGTTCAAATCTGGGTGTCACCTCCATAATGAACAGGGGTAGTAAATGCGAACAAATTTTTTGGATTTGTCCGATTTGCTACTCCCGTTTTTTGCTTTCAACGCCTGCAATTGCAGGCGCTTTTCATTTTAGGTATTGACATGAAAGATAAAAGCGCATGAGAGCAAAAATCAAAAAATGAAAGTGCAAAATCAAAAATCGCCAGGATCTGAACCGGGGAGTGTGGCATTTCCGGAAATTGTGCCAGCCATGAAATTGGATTCCACTTGGTCTGGTGTCTTATAGTTTAAACTCATATGTAGGCGAACATGATTAAAAAAGGAAACATACGCCTCAACCCTCTGACGAAACTGCGCTTCAGATTGATAGTCGATGCGATAGAGTTCTTCTTTTTTCATGGTAGAAAAGAAAGACTCTGCTACCGCATTATCCAATGGCGAGCCGGGATTTGAGAAAGACTGTTTCACATGGCGTTGATGAAGTAATCGCTGAAAGGCATACGAGGTGTAGGGAGTTCCTTGGTCGCTGTGAAACGTCAATTCACCGCAGGGGACTCTCTTTTGATATGCCGACTTAAATGTACTGGTGACCAGCTGGGTGCTGTTGCTCAGGCCGATTCGGTACGAAACTACTTTCCTGGAAAACAGATCGATAATCACGCAGATATAATAATACCGGTTTTTCAGCTTGATGCAGGTGACATCACTGACCCATATCTTGTTGGGCGCATCTGCATGAAAACTGCGATGAAGAAGATTTGCTTTTTTCTTTGGCGAACACAGAGCTGGGACGTCACACTTGGCTGATTTCCGTGCGCTGCTCAAGTTCATTTCCTTCATCAGTTCGTTGACGAGTTTCAGACTGACACATTCGCCCTGCTCCATTAATATGGCACGAATCTTACGCGCGCCGAGGACGTGGCCGGTATCTTCATGGATGGAAAGAATTTTGGCACAGAGCTCTCTGCGATGTTGTGCATAGGACGAGTTTCCTTTTTTATTACGTAATATGTGATTATAGAAAGTGCCGCGGGGAACCTCCAAAGCTTCACAAAGGACGCGGACGCTGTATTGCCCATACATGGCTTCTAAAGCAGCTAATTTTTCTGAAAGAGGAGCGGTAGCTGTACAGCTGGCGCATTTGAGAACTTTAATCATACATTCCAGCTTCTCAGCGTGACGTTTCAAGTCATCGTAGTCTTTGAGAGTAACAGACATATGATCGCAGGACACAATTTGGCTATATGGTTTGATCCAAGAATAAAGTGTGCTTTTAGAAATGCCGGTAGCTTGAGAAATCTCATGGATAGGTTCCCCATGTTGGTATCGTTTGATAGCCTCTGATTTTTCTGCGGATGAGTATTTCATAGCATGATCCTTTCGGTTGACGGAGTTTGAATATACTATCGAAGAAATAGGCGGGAAGAGAAACATTGTGCTGCGCCAGAGCTTTGACAGATCATGATTGCCCAGAAAAATTGCACTCTCCACATGGAGCAATTAACCTAACTGGAGATGCGGATGTGGTAAAACTTATGAACCTTCGGTATTTAATCTGTTGGTTATTCAGATTCAGCGTATTTTGCAAATTTTGTCCGCCAGAGATGAAAGAAACATGATTATAGTGAAATTGTGAAATGCGTTGATAAAATCGTAGTGGACTGTGACCAATAAGCCGTGGTAATATAGTGTTGTAATTCGGCTAGATTCTACAAGTCCTATCGCAAACCGATGAAATATTTTGTTGTAATAGGTGAGGAAAATGAAAATTAAAACAGTTCACATAACAAATTATAGAAAGATCATAGATGCAAAAATAAATATGGAGGACAATATTACAGTTATTGCTGGTGCAAATAATAGTGGCAAGACATCGATTGTAGAGCTTTTCAATGCGGTTTTCGGCAGTCAAAAGGGGAGGCTTGGCAAGGAAGATATCCCTGCCGAAGACTGTCACAAATGGAGCGAGCAAGTTTTTCCTGTATTTGTCGCTGCATTTCAATCCGGAAAGAAAAAGGCAGAAGCTCTGGAAGAAATCTTTGCTCGAATAGTGTCTACCGGAAAACCGGAAGATGCGATTTTGATTTCGCCGATTACCCTAAAAATACAGGTAGATTATGACAAAGAGCAAGATGATATCCGCTGTTTTGCGGACTATATCATGGAACTTGCCCCCCAAAATTCTAGCTTTTATTTTATCTACCAATATGGGATCAATTGTCAGGCGTTTAGGAAAACAATTGATGCTGCATATGAGAAGCTTTTTACTAGGTTTCAGAATCCGACTGGCAATGCAGACGAAGACCGGCAGAAAATCCGTGTAATAAAGGAAATGCTTATTGATCTTTATGCGAGCGCTTGTGAAGAAACTGCTTGGTTTGCAGACCATGCCTATACAAATTCTGTCCCCATGGAAGTAACTGCTTTTAAAGCATTGTTTCATTACCAACATATTGTGGCTGGACGAAACCTAGCGGATGAGAGCTCCGATAAAACGAGAATCTTGAGTCGTGATATGATTGACGTTGCTGAACAAGAGGAGCAATGGAAAGATTTAATTCGTACATTGCCAGATAAAATCATACAGCCCATTCAAAATCTACACATACAAGAACGAGTGCGGGAAGCATCTGTTGAATCGCTCAATGAAGCAATTGAAGAGATATCCAAAACCAATGGCGGTCAAGCAGGAAACATTGCAATCGATATGGATGTTTCGGAGGATGCTGTCTATTCCCTACTGCGCAGTATCACACATGCAAAATTCCAGACAGGTGATTACTATTTGAGTGAATCCTCACAGGGGCTTGGCTATAGCAACCTAATCTATATCCATCTTCAGTTGGTAAAGTATAAGAAAACCATAGATCCGCTCATTGTTAATTTCTTTGTAATTGAGGAACCGGAGTCTCATATGCATCCTCAGATGCAGAATGTTTTTGCCCAATACTTGTTTAAATACTATGAAGCGGAGTACCACATGCAGGGGCTACTAACAACACATTCCCATGAAGTGGTTAGGACAGCTTCTATTTCTCAATTAAAGGTATTGCGCCAGTTATCACCGTTTAAATGTGAGTTGTTTGACCTACATGAATTTTATAATACGTTGCAAGCAGCTCCTGAAAAGAATCTTTTAGAATTTTATGATTGGTTCTATACAATCAATTTCCCAGATATTGTCTTTGCAGATAAAATAATTTTGTATGAAGGCGATACAGAAAGAATGTTGATTAAAAGTGTACTACAGTCGGCGGAATTTGAATCGCTTAGGAATCAATATGTGTCTTTTGTTCAAGTGGGTGGAGCGTATGGATATAATTATCGTTCAATTATCGATTTCCTTCGCATAAAATCCGTGATCATTACGGATTTGGATTATGATAAGGACGTATTGACTGAAAGTGAGATTTTGTCTTCTTGTTCTACGAACTCAACTATTAATCAATTTGCGGCCTCTATTATTTCTGATCCTTGCCCCACAGTACAAACGTTGTACGAATGGAAGCAAAGGTCCAATCCTATTGTCATAAATGAAACAATTTGCCTTGCTTTTCAAGGGAGAGAAGATGGATTCGCGCGAACTCTTGAGGAAGCTATGCTGGCGAAGCGTTATGGCATAACTGCCGTAGAAAAGAAAAATCAAAATGTATGGAAAAAACATCGAAAAGAAGATGGCCTCAAATTCGTCATCCCTCGAGACGGTGAGAGCGATATTCATTCTATCGTTTCTCATACAGCAAGGGCAAAAACTGACTTCATGTATTCGGTCATTTTAAGCAACTTGGCGGAGGCTATGCTCCCCAATTATATCAAGGAGGCGCTATTATGGCTGATGAAGTAAAGAATTGCTTTTTGATTAATGCGCCTGCCGGCAGTGGAAAGACAACACAGATCAAATCCATGGTGCGCAAATTTATGCAGGAGAACCCGAGAGATAATATCTTGTGTATTACTTACACTAATCGAGCGGCTGAGGAATTAGCGAGGGATTTTGACTCTGAACATATTTTTATTGGGACAATTCATTCTTTCCTGCATAGTTTTATGCAGCGTTATTTCGCACATTCCGATATCCTCCGCCTATATTTTGAACGATATGGGGAATCCATCAAACAGCGGATTGATAACATAGCGGATGATGCACATATCACAGAGAGTAATGAAAAATATAGGGAAAAATATGGGCAGTTGGATTATGAGACAGTTCAAAGGAACATTACTGAGGTTTCCTATAATGAATCCGCCTTCAATTCCCTTTACTATGGCGGATTGTGCCACGATGATCTAGTGTGTTTCTCAAAATGCATCTTTGACCGTTTCCCGGTTATCCGTAGAGGAATCTCGCTGCATTATCAATATATTTTTATTGATGAATACCAAGACACCATGGCAGACGTCCTCAATATTTTTTATGACGCTGTAGTGGGAACGAGCAGCCAGCTCTACCTTTTTGGCGACCGGATGCAGCAGATTTACATGAACTATGATGGAAGCTTTGAAGAGAGATTTACGTTATTTGACACAGAAAAAATGACCACCAACTACCGCTCTGTGACAGAAATTGTTGATATATTAAATCGGCTCTATCATGATTCAGAATTTACTCAAGATAGCTCGGACGCCATGAAGCGGGTGAAGCCAGATTTTCTACCCCGGGTAATCATTTCCAGCAACGTACTTACTACCTTGTCCAAATTGCAGGAGGATGATCCAGACACATTAGTTCTTTACCTTTTGAACAAAGAGCGCTTTTCTGCCATCGGAGCTTCCGGCTTGTTTCAAGCTTTTTCCGGTATGAAAAAATATTCCTTCGGAAGAAGTTATTCCGCTGTAGATGTTTTGACCGCTCCTTATGACGAAAACCCCGATCCTCTACTCAAATTATTGTATTGCGTGGTAAGGATGTCCAAGAGCTTTCAAAAAGGGCAGTATGGGCCAATCATCCGGACTTTAAAATCAAATAAGTCCATGTTCTGCCAGGAAACCTGTGGTATCAAAAATCACGGCGATAAAATTCAGTTGTTTCAAAAGTTGACATTGGTTTTTGCCGTCATGCAAGACAAAGCAAAAACCATACTGGATGTGCTCCTATCTTTGGAGGAAACACTGCTTGCGGACAAAACCTATATCGGTAACGTATTGGCGGATGCAGAATATGAAGCCGCATTTACTGTCCCCGCTATTGAACTGATACGGGTATTAGACTATCTGGATGATCCAAAGGTTTCTACGCAACACGGCGTAAAAGGCGAGAGCCATAACAGCGTGGTATTTGTGGCGGATGATAGCCATAGTACGCCCATCGTCTACATGTATCGCTTTTTTGATCTGCTGTGCCAAATACCAATCTCACTCCAATCATTTAATCAATTTTACTATGAGTATATAGGCGAATTGGCTAGTTTGCAGAGCACGATTAAAATGAAAATCCGAGAATTGAAAAAATCTGATTATGCCCAACATGAGGACGAGATTTTAAAAAAGGCAACTACCATCGTGGAGCGCTTTTCTGATAATCCATACTTTCAGCGTATTTGTCTAGACAAGTATGTAGAATATTTGGACAAGCCAGGAGTAACAAAGGCGAGAGAATGTTTAAAGGAAAACTCTGTTTTAGGAATACTCAGTGCATACAAGCTGTTTTATGTTGGATGCTCACGTGCTAGGAGAAATTTGACGATACTATTAGACAGATCCAAATTACAAGGGGATGTACCGTGGCAAAAAGAGAAGTTTAAAGAATTGGGCTTTTCTGTTGAGGAAATATTTGTTTAGGTAGATGTAGAAAATGTGAATCTGCCGGGATGCAAGCCTTTTTAGAAACAAATATCTGAATTGTAGTCGCATTGCACATGGAGCGAGGCTTATTTTCAGGCATTTTCCTAAGAATAAGACTCATTTTCTTGTGTTTATTACAGCAAAAGGCTATAATTTATAATGAGACCAAATAAAGCGGTGGTTTATCAATAATGATTCTAAAAGGAGTTACTATGAAAAATCATATTTTTTTAGAAAAAGCTTATCGTTATCCCGAACCTGAAAACCTTTCATTTCCTACTAACTGCACATTCCGCGAAGATCGCGGATACTGGACTAAAAACGAAACTGGCGATGTATTAATGCTATGTGACGATCTTCGATTGCCGTGTTCAAAAAAATGTGATAGAGAAACAGGAGAGGATCAAAAAGGTGAATAATGTTGAATATCTTTTGATTTCAAGCACCATTGATTATTCAACAGATTTGATTGCTTATGAACTCGAACAACGGAATCAATCGTATTTGAGAATCAATCGCGATAAGTTTGCCGAGTATAAAGTGCTATATTCTTTGGAATCTAATAGCTTATCGGTTGAAATCCATGGCCAAATTTACATGATAACAGACGCATTAAAAGCAGTATACTTTCGCGCCCCGGTCTTTTTGAGAAATAATAAAAACTATTCACTAGAAGATCAACTCTATCGAAGTCAGTGGAGCTCATTTATTAGAAATCTGATTGTATTTGAGAATGCGAAATGGATTAATCACCCTGTTGCAACGTATAAAGCAGAAAACAAACTCTATCAGTTGAAATGCGCGAAACAAATGGGGTTGATGGTTCCTCATACTCATGTTGGGAATGTATTGCCATCCGTTTCTGAAAAAAACATGTATGTTGTGAAATCTCTAGATGCTGCACTTTTTTACGAAGGCAATCAAGAGATGTTTACTTATTCAATTCCTCTCGATGGCAAAGAATTGTTGGATGCAGAAATCCAAAGTGCCCCTATTATTCTACAAGACTGCTTACAAGATAAAATTGACATCAGAGCTACGGTAATTGATAGTCAGATTTATGCAGTTAAAATTGTTGTCGAGAATAATGGCATTGATGGAGATTGGCGGAGGACAGATAAGGACTTGCTTTCTTATGTTCCAATTCAATTGCCAAGAAGTATTTGCGATAAACTTCTTCAACTAATGAAGCATTTGGGCCTAACATTCGGCGGAATTGATTTGGTATTAGCCGATAATATATATTATTTCATTGAAATTAATCCTACTGGTGAATGGGGATGGTTAGTCACATCAGCGCATTTGCCCATTGACAAATCTATCGTAAACGCTTTGATGCATGAAGGTGATTTTTATAAGTAGAATTATAGATGTTTTGTTTCCTATGTATGCGAATTATAAAACCAATAAGAGCCTTCGGCAAAAGCTCGAAGTTAACGATGTTGGAATTTTGAGCTATATGGACAATGCCGAGGATATTAGCACAGAAAGCCTAAAGCAGGAATATCAAGAGACACTTCGTATTAAAGACAAATTGGAAGACAAGGCCAAAACGAACGTGGTTGGAATCACCATTACTATAACGCTTATTATGGGAGCCTCCAATGTACTAAGTGCCATTACGAAAAAATACCCTATGCCTATTTTTCAATGGATAGGCTTTGTGCTCTTTGTGTCTGCTGTGTCATATATGATAACCGCAGGAATTCTTGCGATTAAAGTTTTGATCGATGAAAATAGAATATATGTTGTGGACATAGGAACAACTGTGAGAGCCGATGCAAATGTGCGAGTGGAGTATGATCGTTGCATTACAAAAAACAGAACTACCAATTTAATACGGAACAACACCGTCTTTACATCATATGAATGTATTCGCAATTCTCTAGTTTGCCTTTTTGTAATTTTACTATTGTCTGCTGCACCAATCACGAGTGGTCAAGATCAGAGTTCCATTGAAATGCATATGAGTTCAACTATTGAGCCATACAATATTACATATTCATCTTCAGCAGTTACATATTTATCGAACAATGATATAAAGGGCGATGTTGAAGAGTTCGTTATTTGTGCATGGGACAACCTGAGCAAAGAGCAAGCTCCAGGGACAGTTGGAGTTGTAGATAGTAAAAACTGCCTGTTTTTAAAGTTTTCAGCAGACGAAGAGAACAATATAACTATATTAAGTATTGAACCATATATAGACTACTGACTCTGTGGCAAGAGCTAGCAATAGTTTAGGGTCAAACATGAATTCGCCGAAAAGGCGGGATTGATTTATGTATGAGCAGAAATCTATCCTGCCTTTTCTATCATTGAGGTGCCATAATCCGATTATGATAAATGAGTTTGAGGTGCAAACTTGGAAGCTGGTACCTCGAAAGTATTTGCACTTTCCAGTTCAGAAATTTCCTGCTTGGCGCGAATCCCCTCCTTAGCGGCGAGGCTTCTTAGCTGAACAGGGAATTTCTTAGATTCCGAACCGGATTCGTTGTGCTGAATTTCGTTTTGGGTTAGGAAATGAAAATATCCAGATTGAAGCCGCCTGACAAAAAGAAAAAATCCGGATTATTGGGTTAAGAAAATAGAGCGAAATATCCAGAGAGATGAAGAAAAGGACCAGCAATTAAATTTTATGGGGTGGACTGTGATACATTTCTGGGGAAAAGATATTTTGAAAGATACAGAACAGTGCGTTAGAGTGATAGGAGAGACAATATTTGATCAGAAACTGGAAGAAGTAGACGATGAAGAGGAAATGTAATAATGAATTATTTGGAAGAATACGATGAAACGGATCCTATTTCAATTGAAACATATGCAAAAAGGTTGATTGGGAAAACATTTGCCGATGTGTGTAGGCAAGATGATATCACTAAAGCTATGGTTGTCAGGGAGACTGCAAATTACGAAGTAAAACATGAGAATAGGAAGCGAAAAGGCGGTTTAGGAGAACTGGTAGAGGAGAGATTCTTTCACTATCAGACGAATAATGATGCACGCCCGGATTTTGATAAAGCTGGTGTAGAACTAAAAGTAACACCGTATAAACAAAATAAGAATGGAACATTGGTGGCTAAGGAAAGACTGATATTGACAATGATTGATTATTTTTCAGTTGTCGATGAGACATTTGAAAATAGTCATATGTGGCAAAAGGCCCGGTTGATTTTATTGGTGTATTATCTGTATCAACAAGAGATAAAGAATCGGTTAGATTATCGTATTGGATATGTGAAGCTGTTTGCACCGCCGGAGCAAGATATAAAAATCATAGCACATGATTTTGAGGTTATTGTTGAGAAAATCAGAAACGGAAAAGCACATGAATTATC
>ERZ773146.1828-NODE-1828-length-15078-cov-4.667776_pt1 | contig 15078 bp, 10 predicted proteins | sample MGYA00580847_ERZ773146 | MGnify/ENA primary metagenome ERZ773146 (study PRJEB29015, sample SAMEA2737830) | human gut metagenome | biome: human gut; feature: human-associated habitat; material: faeces | place: China | collected 2012 ...
GATACCTTCAAGCGAGCAGTAGATTCTCTGGATGGGTATCAAGGCCTAATTTCGACAATAGGGGGAGAGCCTTTGCTCCACCCCGAGTATCACCGCTTTGCCGACTATTTGCAGCAGAAACGTGGCAGGTCAAAACTTGCCGATGATGGGCGTTGTCAGGCCATGGTGAAGGATTGCTTAGCCTTTGCCAAGGTTCAGCGATGGTTTGAGGGGGCTGTTAACAAAGGGAAAGGATTTTTGCTTTTTACCTCGATGCCCAAAAATTATTACAAAAACTATGAAGCCGTTCAGGATACGGTTACAGATCTGTGGCTGAATGACCACTCTAACCCCAGTTTCCATCAGCCTATTCTCGTGAGTCGGAAGGACTTGGGAATCGATGACGCTACCTTTGCCCAGCTGCGTGATAACTGCTGGCTGCAAAATTTCTGGAGTGCGAGCATAACTCCTAAGGGAGCATTTTTCTGTGAGATCGCGGGAACATTGGATATTCTTTTTGATGGTCCTGGCGGAAAGCCGATTGAACCCGGCTGGTGGAATAGGGATTTAAGTGATTATGCCGATCAGTTTCATTGGTGTGATATTTGCGGTATGGCCCTTAAAACATATAGCCGTAATGCGAATGATGGAATAGATGACGCATCTCCAACCTTATATGAGCGCTTAAAACGGATTCAAACTCCGAAGTTTCGGCAGAATGGTGTGCATTTATTTGATCCATCAGCTAAATCTGGTGATGAGGCTGCATCTATTGGGATGGATATGGCGTCTGTTACGGCAAACTATCAGCCAGATAATAATCAGCGCGTTGGGAATGCTGCTGCTAATCTTAAACCGCGGAATGTGTATTTCCTATATATCGTTGATGACGCTGTTTCCCAACAGGATATCGCTGTTGCTCTGAATACTCATACAGAATCCGTATCTGGCCTTTGTATAGTTGCGCCTACCTACCGGGAGGCTGAGGTGCGTGATGTTGCGATAAGTTGTCCACAAACCAGATTTGTTTTTTCGGACTACTTGGATGCATCGCGTCTGGGGGATATGATCCGTCGAGCCTTTGCTGTTTGTGATGAACAGGATTGGTTACTGGTGGGTGACATGCCCCCAGCAGGTTTTTCAGATGTAATCTGTGATTATTTCCTAAATCCTGGCTACTTATTCGAAGGCTCATTGGGGGGGGCTCATTTTCTGCTTCTGTCGAAAATGGCCTCTGCGGTACAGCGTATGGGCAAAGACAAACTTTCGATATGCTGCAGCATAGATGAGGTTCGTGCCGCATGGGGTAAAAAAGTAATCCACTTGAGTGACGGATTTGACACGCTTCCTGACTTCGATATCTCCTTCTTGCGGCAGGAAGCGTACGCATCTTACAAAGATGATAAACAGTTCATACAGCGGCTCAAGCATCGGTTGCAAGGAGTAGTAGCTCCTGGTAGTGCCATCTTTATACCACATAGTGCTTTTGTTTTTCACACTCTGAGCATCATTAAGCTTGTGCAGGAGCTCGGTTACGAAGTGTTTTCAATGGCCAATAAAAAGTTTGCTGCATACTTTGAAGGCTGGATTGCCCCTGACCATATAGTCTTTTTTGATGAGAGCCATTTTGCCTTTGCCAAGCAAGCAGATATCCGTTGTGTACTGCGCGAAGAAAGAAACTTTGCTGGTGCTCTTGTCCCCTTCTCTTTTGGGCCTGCTAGCGTCAAACCCATTGATGACTACACGGATGCATTGCGAACTGCTGAAAATGTTGCCGGGAAACTTCTTGGTATTGTGAACATTCGGCGGGAATTTATCGAACCTGAGTATGATATCTGGAAGGAAGATTAGATAGTATGTCTGGCGTCTCCGTTATTGTCGATAACTATAACTATGCACGATTTTTGCCTGATGCGCTTGAGTCCGTTCTTGCGCAAAGCTATAGTGATTTTGAGTGCATTGTTGTTGATGATGGATCGACAGATGATTCTTGTTATATAATCGAGAAGTATGCTCGCAAAGATAGAAGAATCAAGCCTGTGTTTAAGGCAAATGGAGGGCAAACCAGCGCTTTCAATGCCGGGTTCAATCAGGCTAGCGGTGATATTATCGCTTTTCTTGATAGCGATGATACGTGGTACTCTGAGAAGTTGGAAATGATCGTTGCTGCGCATAGAAAACACTCTATTGTACAGCACTATCTTTCTCCAAACGGTGAGGGGATCTATCGGAAGATTCTTCCCGGAATCGACAGACAGACGGCCCTCCTGAAATATGGTTATATGTACAATCATAGCCCTTCGTCTGCGCTCAGCTTTACGCGGGAATGCATTGCTCCCTTTTTTCCCTTACTCAACGAAGAGACTCTACGTGGGTATACAGATGGTTGCGTACTGATGCTCGCCATGACACGGGCACAGGTTTTTGTGCTTGATGATGTTTTGGGAATGTATCGAATTCACGGTGCAAACTTAAATGCTAATCATACTGATACCGGGAAAAAGGCACAGGATGTGCTGGAAATGCAGCGAAAGTTTGTTAACAGGCAACTCGCTGCTCATGGAAACCCCTTGATTCCATTTAGTGATACAGCATATATTTTACATTTTCTGAGACAATATACTCCTTTTTTGCGGGATAGTGCAGAAATTTATATTTATGGAACAGAGGGAGCAGGGCGTAATACAACATATGCAATGGAAGAGATTGGCGTGCAAGTGACAGGATACATCGACTCGGATCCGTATAAATGGGGGAGCGTCCTTTTGGGGAAAAAAATTTCTGGCCCTATGCTTCTTGCTGAAAAAAAAGCTGCAACTGTCATTATTGCTAGTAGTGCGGTGGAAGCTATCACCAAGACTCTCGCCATCATAGGGGTTCCTGAAGGCAGGATTATATCACTGCCCCTTTAGTACAAGTTTTTGAGGTGATTATGGTTACCATTAGCTCCTACTTTTTCGACTTCTTTGCCCGCAAGGGCGTGTCGCAGGCTTTTCTCTTCACGGGCGGCATGGCCATGCATCTCAATGACGCTCTCTCGTCTGAAGAGCGTATCCGCACGATCTGCTGCCACCATGAGCAAGCCTGTTCGTTGGCGGCGGAGGGATATGCTCATGTGACAGGGCGACCGGCACTTGTCGTCGTAACTGCCGGGCCTGGCGCTCTCAACGCTATGACAGGTGTTTTTGGAGCCTATGTGGACGGGCTGCCCATGATAGTCGTTTCTGGTCAGTCCAAGCGGGAAACTACCTGCGCGGCCTATGGGCTGGTGGGGCAGTTGCGCCAAGCTGGTGAGCAGGAGGCGCAAATTGTTTCCATGGCCCGTTCCCTGACTAAATATGCGGTAAGCATTCAGGATCCGTCCCGTATCCGCTATGAGCTGGAAAAAGCATGGCATATCGCCGTCAGCGGGCGTCCCGGGCCCGTCTGGCTGGAAATTCCCGTGGATGTGCAGGGTATGCGCATTGATCCTGACTCTCTGCCTTCTTTCCACTTGCCGTTAGTCCCGCCTTCCGATCTGTCCGGTGTGGCACGTTCTGTGGCGCAGGCTATTGCTTCGGCCAGGCGTCCGGTACTGGTTGCTGGGCCGGGGCTGCGCGTCAGTCATGCGGTAGAGGCGTTCCGTTCGCTGGCCGAGCGCTTGAATTGCCCGGTGCTCTGTGCAGGTACACTGGACATCATCCAGAAAGGCCACCCTCTCTACGCGGGAGGTATAGGTAATGTGGGAACACGTGCCGGCAATATCACGGTGCAGAATGCGGATTTGCTGGTCTTTCTCGGTGTGACCATGCACCTGACCATGACGACCTACAACTGGAAGGCCATGGGGCGGCATGCTCGCAAGATCGTGGTGGAGTGTGATGCCTCGGAGTGTCAGCGGCCTCAGTATATCGCTGATGAAACAGTTCTGGCTGATACGCTGTCTTTCGTACAGGCGCTGGATGCCGCCTGTGTGGCGGAGGCAGTAAACGTCGATGCGCAGTGGCTGACCTTCTGTCAGGAGAGGGTGCGTCTGCTGCCGGCCGTACCGGAACGCCTGCACACTGTGGATGCGCAGGGACGCATCAATCCCTACTGGTTTGCAGAAGAACTCTTTCATCGCCTCGGCGACGGCGATATCGTGACGCCAGGCAATGCAAGCGCAGGCGTAACAGCACAGCAGGCCGGCAGCCTGCGTCCCGGGCAGCGCCTTATCGCTAACTTCGGCAACGGGCCCATGGGCATGGCCGTACCGGCCGCCATCGGCGCCGCCTGTGCCGCTCCAGACAGACGTATCATTTGTCTGGACGGGGACGGCAGCTTCATGCTCAATATGCAGGAACTGGCCACTGTCAGATATCATGATTTGCCGATAATTATTTTTATTTACAATAATAACGGCTACATGTCCATTCGGCAGACGCAGCGGAACTTTTTCCGCAAGCAGATCGGCACCGGGCCGGAAAACGGGCTGGGCTTTCCATCCTTTGAAGGACTTGCCTCAGCCTTTGGGCTGCCATACGCACGCATACATGGTGAATCCTGGCAGGATCAGCTTGATGCCGTGCTGGCGGCACAAGGGCCGTTGCTGGTGGAAGTTATGCTTGATCCAGAACAGGGCTTTGAACCGAAGATCTCGTCACGAAAGCTGGAAGACGGGCGGATGATCTCTCTGCCGTCGGAAGATATGTACCCCTTCCTGTCGCGTGAGGAATTACAGCAGCACCTGCTTTTCCCGTTGAATGGCGAAGACCTCTAGCACTTCTTCCGGAAAATGCTGAGAGGGCAACCGCGCCCTGGTGAAAATGATCACGGTATTAAGCGAGACGCCCCCTACGGGGCGTCTCTGCGTCCTTCCCGCTCAAAGGGCGCAAGAGAGGAATGTCTATATGAGAGCCTTGATGGACAGCTATTGGCAAGAATTGTGTTCTCGTTACCCGCAGTGGCAGGGGGCCTCCGCAGCATTTGAGGGGGCGGTACGCATTCTGGCAGACTGCGCTGCGGCCGGTGGCAGGATTCTGCTGTGCGGCAACGGCGGAAGCGCAGCTGATGCCGAGCATATTGCTGGTGAGCTCATGAAGTCCTTTCTGCTGCAGCGCCCCGTGCCACGGGATTTTTGTGAGCGGGCCCGGGCTTTGTTTCCGCAGCAGGCAGGGGAGCTGGCACGTCTGCAGGGCGGCATAGCGGCTATACCGCTGGTCTCCGGCGCGGCCCTGCCCACAGCCTTTGCCAATGACGTAGATGGACAGCTCGGCTTTGCCCAGCAGGTCTATGCACTGGCACGACCGGGGGATGTGGTCTGGGGCATAAGTACCTCCGGCAATTCACATAATGTCAATCAGGCGTTGCGGGTAGCGCGGCTGCTGTCCTGCCGGACGCTGGGCCTGACGGGGCGTGATGGTGGAGAAATGGCTTCTCTGCTGGATGTGGAGCTGCGTGCGCCAGCGTCGTCCACACCGCAGATACAAGAGCTGCATCTGCCCATGTATCATGCTCTATGTGCCTGTCTGGAAGCCATCATTTTCGGCGATCAGACTTCATCGCAGGAATACGCGAATCCCCGGGAACTCCCCCGCCCGGTGGAGTTGCTCGTCTTCGATTTTGACGGTGTGTTTACGGATAATCGTGTCCTGACAGATCAAAACGGAGTGGAGTCCGTTTTCTGTCATCGGGGAGACGGTTTGGGTATCGATATGTTGCGCAAAATGGGGCAGCGCATGCTCATTCTTTCCACGGAGTGTAATCCTGTAGTGGCGGCACGGGCGGCAAAATTGCGTATCCCCGTGGCACAGGGCTGCCGTGACAAAGCTGCCTTTCTGCGAGACTACCTGCGTGAGGAGGGGATAACTCCGGCACATACCCTTTTTATGGGTAATGACATTAACGACCTGTCCGCCATGTCCGTAGCCGGATTTGCAGTCGCTCCCGCAGATGCCCACCCTGCTGTACTCGCGGTGGCCCACTGGGTGACAAAGGCTCGGGGCGGTCAGGGGGCTGTACGTGAACTGTGTGAGCGTCTGGTGCGCGAACAGTCGCCTGATTGCTGACCCTCTGACGCGCTGATTTCGGCAAGGACGACCACTACGAGGGAAGAGCAGGTCTGTTTGCGCCGAATAATACGGGCGGAGGAGGAACAGATATTTTGCGACATGAATGCCGCGTGAACCCACAGGAGAAGGTAAGATATGGCGTTTGTGCACGGGCTGCTGACACGGATGGCTCCCGAAATCGTAAACAAGCCGGGCTACCGGGCAGATATTGATGCTTTGCGCGGGCTGGCGGTAGCTGGGGTCGTCCTGTTTCACTTTTTCCCTAGGATTTGGTTCGGTTTCCTGGGTGTCGATATCTTCTTCGTTATCTCTGGCTACCTGATTTCCGGCATTATTTTTGCTCAGCTGGAGAAAGACAGGTTTCTCTTTCGCGACTTTTATGCCCGGCGCATCCGGCGGCTGTTTCCATCACTGCTGCTTGTTCTGAGTGTGGTCTTTCTGGTCGCTTGGTTTTATTTTCTTCCCGGCGAATTTCTACAATGCATGAAATACATCATCGGGGGGATCTTTTTTGTCGATAATCTCGTATTTTATCAGGGAATCGACTATTTCAATCCGCAATCTCAGACCAATGTGCTGTTACATCTCTGGTCGCTAGGTATAGAAGAACAGTTTTATCTGGTTTTTCCCTTGCTTCTCTTTCTTTTGCATAAAATATGCGGAAGAGAGCGGCAAGAATGTTTTAGCCTGGCACTAGTCCTTTTTTATGGTGTTGTTCTGCTGGGATCGCTGGCTTGGTGCCAATATGTCTCCCACATTAACGAAAAGGCTTTCTATCTGCCGCAGGCCCGCATCTGGGAAATCGCGGCGGGCGGATTTGCTGCCGCGCTGGAGCGCTATCCGGCAGTGCGGACATTCTGCACGCGCTTTGCTTTACCGCTAGTCTCTATCGGTTTCATGCTGCTGCTTTCCGGCGGCGCCATCATAGATCATGCGCATTTTCCTGACATTAGGGCTGTTTTGCCGGTAAGCGGCACCGCAGTGCTGCTGCTTTCGTTGAATCGACAGCCGCGCATATGTCGTTGCTTTGCGCATCCCATACTCATTGGGCTGGGATTGATCAGCTACGCGCTCTATCTCTGGCACTGGCCGGTCATCTCGCTGACCCGTCTTTTAGCTGACTGGCCATCTCACGGTGTGCGCTTGGTGCTGATGCTGCTGAGCGTCGCCTTGGCCTCAGCCACTTTTCTTTGGTGGGAACGGCGCTGGCGCTTTGCTGCATCCCGACTTGCCATACCTATGCTCTGTGCCGGAGCTCTGCTACTGGCGGGCGGGGCAGGGCTGGCTTGCCTGTTCACCGGATCGGAACAGGAGCGCTTGGCATCTGATTGGCTTCCCCGAAACTCCATGCATGTTGTTTTTGCGGGAGAAAACGTCCGGGGAAAGATAGGGCAAAAGAATACCGTACTATTTGGGGATAGTCTGGCGGAGCAGTATCTCCCTCGGGCTCTTTACCTATGCGCACAGGATAAGGCTGGCTCGCGAGGCATTATTCTTATTCATGGCGGGCACTATCCCCCTTATCCAGGATCTCTGCTGCAAACACGGGAAGATGAAGGTGTTTTTCAAAAATTTATGTCGGTATGCCGCGATGAAAGCGTGGATACCGTCATCATTTCCGGCAACTGGGTTGTCGGTTTCGGTGGTGCGACGTGGGCGCCTGTCCTGTTGCACGGCAAGTTGCTTGATCCCGCGCGTGACTGGGACAAAGTCGTGGCCGCCTGGCGTGAGGTGATGCGCTTTCTCGTAGAAAGGAAGAAGAGGGTCTATCTTGTCTGGACAAATCCCATTGACGTAAACTTGGATTACTCCCATATGTTTCGCCGCCAGATCTTTCCGCCGCGAACGATTTTTGACCCGCAGCCAGCAGACTGTACCGCCATCCGAAAAGGCTGGGGGGGAAAGGCTCGTGCTATGGTGAAGGGGCTGGCGGAGGAATTCGGTGCGATTTTTATTGATCCCGCGGACTCTCTTTGCCATGAAGGCAAACTCTGGCCACTAGATGAAGCAGGGGAGCCCATTTGTCGGGATCATGGCCATTTTCGTGCCAGCTACGTAAAAAATCGTATTACCTATCTTGATAGGGCTTTCCTAGGGCAGTAGATATAGGTAATGATGGTAGATTATTAATTGTATTTTAAATTAATTATTATGGATATATTGTTCTAATATTTTGTTTGTTTCACCACTATATTTTATAGTTCCCTTGTCGATAACGTAGAGTCTGTCGCATCGCTCTACAGTTGTGAGGCGGTGAGCGATAATAACTATAGTTATTTTCCCGCGTAGACTTTCTATGGTCTGCTGGATAGCTCGTTCCGTAGCTCCGTCAAGAGCGGAAGTCGCTTCATCAAATATAATGAGTTGAGGATCGTTATAAAGGGCTCTGGCAATGGAAACACGCTGTAGCTGGCCACCGGAAAGCCGGGTCCCACGCTCACCTATAATGGTGTCAATTCCTTCTTCCAGGTCATCCAAAAAATCTATAGCCGCCATATTACAGCATGCTAGTACGCGCTGTCGGTCGATATCTTGTCCCCACGCGCTAAAAGCTATATTTTCAGCGAGACTTCCATTGAGGAGGAAGGGATTTTGAGGCACATAGCCGATAGTGTGCATCCAACCGGCGCGCAGACTGCCATCCATTTCTTGGTCGTCTACCAGAATCCTACCGCTGCTGGGGGAATACAGACCGATCAGCAAACTTACAATGGTACTTTTCCCCGCTCCTGAGGGGCCGATGAGACCGATCATGCTGCCTTTGGAGATACGCAGACTGATGTCTTTTAGGGCATCTGAATGCTCTTCGGCAGTGCCTGGATAACGGAAGCTGACATGGTCAAAGCGGATCTCTTTCTGTAACGGGCAAGGGCGTTCCTCAACTGTTGTTTGAGGTAGCGATTCCACTACGTGAATTTTGCAGAGGACGGGCTCTAGGGTAGGAAGTTGCTGCTGCATGTATAATAAGCCTTGTACTACCCGGTTCATAATAGGTAGCAGGCGCCAGGCTACGGCTGCCAGCAGGGCCAAAGTAGCGCTCACGCGGGCTAGACTGGCATCCTGCCAACGGAGCAATAGAACGGTAACCAGCAGCAAGCTGACTCCTACGAATTCCAGTACCCATGATGGTAAGGGGGGGAAAACTGGAAGTACGCTCTGACCTTGCATGTAAATTTTTTCTGCAGCGATATAGCGGTGGATAAAATTTTCTTGCTGCCGGCAGATGATAATATCCCGGATGCCGTTAAGGCCTGTATGAATGAACTTCATGGCAGACTGTTGGGCATCAGCGCATTGCTGGCTGAGTGTACGGACCCAGCGGCGGCTGCAACGAAATATACCGAACGCGGCTGCGCCAGTGATACTAACCACCAGGAATCCTGCTAAAGGTGCCATGCAACAGACTGCTATGAGCAAAGTTACCACTACCAGCAGTTGTGACATGGTCTGTAAACTTTGGAAGAGAAAAATACCGGCGTTGGAACGCCAGCTGAGCGTAGTCATCAGATCGCTGATTTTCTGGCGGGTATGCCAAAGATAGGGGGCACGCATATATCCCTGGAACAGACGTACACCCAGATGCATGCTGACCAGCTGACTGTAGCGGCTCTGGCGCCAGGTAAGCAGGGCCAGCATCACGGTCTTGAGCAGGGTGGTGCCGCACAGCAGGCAGAGCAGCAGGGCCAGCAGCAGACGCGGGTCATCCTGTACGGGACGCACCACTGGCAACCAGTCCACCAACTGCTGCATGAAGGGGTGGTGCACAATGCTTTGAGGGGAGGCCAAAACAACCCCCAACAGGGAGACTGCACCAGCCAGAGCGAATTCTGCCAAGGCCACAACGACAGTCAGGGCCATGACGATCCAGAAGCTGTGCTGCAGCGTTGCGGGCAAGACGTGATATATACGTTGAAAGGCCTCTACGAGCTGGGCTTTCAGCATAGTGCTCTCTTTTTACAGATAGTGAGTACAGAAATCCGCGTACGCCGCTCTCAGGCCTTCCTCTAACCCGATGCGTGGCTGCCAGCCCATGGCGAACAGACGGCTGGAATCCATGAGCTTGCGTGGCGTGCCATCAGGTTTGAACGGATCAGTAAGAATTTTTCCTTCATAGCCCACCACACGTGCCACCAGGCGGGCGATGTCCATGATGGTCATCTCCTGCTGGCTGCCCACGTTCACATGCTCAAAATCAGAATAGTTTTCCAGAAGGAAGACACAGGCATCGGCCATGTCATCAGCATGCAGGAATTCCCGCAGGGGGGTGCCCGTGCCCCAGATGCTCACCTGGGAAAGTCCTTGAGTCTTGGCCTCATGGAAACGGCGGATCATGGCCGGGATCACATGGCTGTTTTCCGGGTGATAATTGTCACCTGTGCCGTAGAGGTTCGTAGGCATGGCGCTGATGGCGTCAAAGCCGTATTGCTTGCGGTAGGCCTGGCACATCTTGATGCCCGAGATCTTGGCCAGGGCATAGGCATCATTGGTGGGCTCTAGGGCTCCGGTGAGCAAGTACTCCTCTTTGATGGGCTGCGGGCAGAGCTTGGGATAGATGCAGGACGACCCCAAAAAGAGGAATTTTTTTACGCTGTTCTGCCAGGCGCTATGGATGACGTTGTTCTGGATCTGGAGATTCTCATAGATGAACTGGGCAGGATAGGTGGCATTGGCGTGGATACCGCCTACCTTGGCAGCAGCCAGAATGACGTAGTCCGGTTTTTCAGCCGCAAAAAAGTCGCGTACGGCCTGCTGCTCAGTAAGATCAAGTTCTGCATGGCTGCGAACGCACAGGTTTTCATAGCCCGCGCGGCGCAGAGCCCGGCAGATGGCACTGCCCACCAGACCGCGATGTCCGGCCACAAAGAATTTACCGTCTTTCTGCAACATGATGTCCTCGATACGGCGCGGGGCGGCCATACTGTCGCATGCCGCCCCTGAAAATATATGACGCGGCGTGGCGCGCTATTCCTCGTGTTTGAAGCTGGTAAAACCGGCGTCCTCCACCACAGCATCACGCAGGGCCAGCTTCAGATCATGGCGGGCCATTTCCTGTACCATCTCCTCAAAGGTGGTACGCGGTGCCCAGCCCAGCTTGGCCTGAGCTTTGGCCGGATCGCCCAGCAGGGTCTCCACTTCGGTGGGACGGAAATAGCGCGGATCCACACGTACGATGGTGTCCCCTTCCTTGACACGGATCGTCAGTGCTTTGCCCTGGGCGGCCAGCGCGGCCTTGTCCGCGTCAACAGCCACCACGGTGGCGGTCTCTTCCAGGCCTTCCCCCTGCCATGCAAGACTCAGGCCCAGTTCGGCCGCTGCGGCATTGACGAAATCTCGCACCGAGAATTGACGGCCCGTGGCGATGACGAAATCATCGGGCTGTTCCTGCTGCAGCATGAGCCACTGCATTTCCACATAGTCGCGGGCATGGCCCCAGTCACGCTTGGCGTTCATGTTGCCCAGATAGAGGCAGGAGGACAGGCCCAGCAGGATGCGCGCCAGAGCACGGGTGATCTTGCGGGTCACGAAGGTCTCGCCGCGTACCGGGGATTCGTGGTTGAAGAGGATGCCGTTGCAGGCATACATACCGTAGGCTTCACGGTAATTGACCGTGATCCAGTAGGAATAGAGCTTGGCGCAGGCATAGGGCGAACGGGGGTAGAAAGGCGTCTTCTCCGTCTGCGGGATTTCCTGCACCTTGCCGAACAGCTCCGAAGTGGAGGCCTGATAGAAGCGGGTCTTTTTTTCCAGGCCCAGCATGCGGATGGCTTCCAGAAGACGCAGGGTCCCCAGCGCATCCACATTCGCGGTGTACTCGGGAGACTCGAAGGAGACCTGCACATGGCTCTGGGCCGCCAGGTTGTAGACTTCGTCAGGCTGCACTTCCTGCATGATGCGGATCAGGTTGCCGGCGTCAGAAAGATCCCCGTAGTGCAGAACGAACTTGCGGCCTTTCTGGTGCGGTCCCTGATAAAGGTGGTCGATACGATCCGTATTGAACAGGGAAGAGCGGCGCTTGATGCCGTGGACTTCATAGCCCTTGTTCAGAAGGAATTCCGCCAGATAGGCGCCGTCCTGACCAGTGATGCCGGTAATGAGTGCTTTCTTCATGAAATTCGTATCTGCCCGTTAAAAAATCGTAGTATGAAGTGGCTAGCTGGGCCATTGCCATCAAATAACATATACAATGATAACAGAAAAGGGGTCACAGCTCATCACCGTAACCCCTAGTCTTCCTTGTGGTGGAGAAGAGGAGACTTGAACTCCCGACCCCCGCCTTGCGAAGGCGATGCTCTCCCAGCTGAGCTACTTCCCCACATGGACGCCACAACGCGGCGTAGCGAGGTATGTATGCCATTCATCTGCCGCGGTCAAGTCTTTTTTGTGAGCAGGCCGCCCGTAGGTCAGGAGAGAGGGGCCTGATATCCGTGGCATGCAAGGGCCGGGCAGCTACGAAGCCGGCTCCGGCAAGCAGGAGGACATGCTTGCACCAGTGACCGCCAGGATGGGGATGTCGTCATGTCCGCCGCTCGCTCCGGTTGGTTCCAGAGCGTTTTCTCCTTGGTATGCAGGCAGGCAAGCTCCAGCTTTCCCGGAATGCCTGCGGGAAAGCATGGCCGCTCCGAAGCAGGCCGGCACAGCAACGCCCTGCCCGTCAGGACACAGGGGCATCCCCGGGCCGTGTCTTCCGGCCGGCAACCTTCACGCTACGCCGGACAAAGCCCGTGGCATCCCCGGGTCCTCTCCTTCCGCCATCCCTGAAAAAAATCGGCCGGGCCGCCCATGTGGGGCTTGGCTACCGCGAAAAAAAACGCTATAGAAGCCCGCTGGTGTCACTATGAAGGAATATCGAGATCATTATTTTCTCAAGGCCAAGCGCGAGAATTATCCGGCCCGTTCCGTGTACAAGCTCAAGGAACTGGACGCGAAGTTCAAGCTCTTCCGCCAGGGGATGCGCGTTCTGGATCTGGGCGCGGCTCCGGGCTCGTGGTCGCTGGGTGCTGCCGAAAAGGTGGGCCAGCGCGGGCTCGTGCTGGGCTGCGACATCCAGACCACGGAGACCGCCTTTCCGCCGCAGGTTACCTTCATGCAGGAGGACGTGTTCAACCGTTCCGATGCCTTTGAAGCCCGCCTGCGCGAGATGGGGCCGTTCGACGTGGTCATGAGCGACATGGCGCCCCGCACCACCGGGACCAAGTTCACGGACCAGGCCCGTTCGCTCGAGCTGGCCTGCGAGGCCCTGGAAGTGGCGCGCCTGCACCTCAAACCCGGCGGCAGCTTCATCGTCAAGATTTTCATGGGGCCGGACATCCAGGAGATGCTCCAGCCCATGCGTCGCGCCTTCAAGTCCGTCAAATCCTTCAAGCCCAAGAGCTCCCGAGCCGAGAGCAAGGAGACCTTCTTCGTGGGCATGGGGTTCAAGGCCGAGGCGCGTCCTGCCGCACAGGATGCGGGCACGGACGGAGCCGCCGACACCGGACAGGAGCCCGGCGTCCTTTAGGGGCGTCCCATCCTCCGCTGTCCGGGCCGCTGCACCCGCGTGCGCGCCCGGAGAGGCCGGAAGCGTGCTCCCGCCGCCGGGATGTCCCGGTATCCTGGGCAGGGAACGGACGCGCCGCAAGGCCGTCTGTCTTTTTTCACCTTTTACATTCTCCGAGTTTTGGGAGGTTTTATGTCTGGGCACAGCAAATGGGCCAATATCCAGCACCGCAAGGGCCGTCAGGACGCCAAGCGCGGCAAGGTTTTCACCAAGGCCGCCAAGGAAATCATCATCGCTGCCAAGAACGGTGGCGATCCGGCGGGCAACCCTCGTCTGCGTGCCGCCATTGCCGCTGCCAAGGCCGTGAACCTGCCCAAGGACAAGATCGAAGCCGCCATCCGCAAGGGTACCGGTGAAGATGCGGGCGGCGATCTGACCGAATGCTTCTACGAAGGTTACGGTCCCGCCGGTATCGCCATCATGGTGGAAGTGGCCACCGACAACAAGAACCGCACCGTGGCTGAAGTGCGTCACCTGTTCACCAAGCACGGCGGCAGCCTGGGCACCGACGGCAGCGTGAGCTGGATGTTCGACCGCAAGGGCGTCATCACCGTGGACAAGGCCGCCTACACCGAAGACCAGATGATGGAAGTGGCCATGGAAGCCGGCGCCGACGACGTCATCGACGATGAAGATGTCTGGACCCTCCAGACCGCCATGGCCGACTTCGCGGCCGTGCGCGACGCTCTGGAATCCGCCGGTGTGACCATGCAGTCCGCCGAACTGGCCATGGTGCCCCAGAACCTGGTGGCCGTGGACGCCGAAGCCGCCCAGAAGGTCATCCGTCTCATGGAAGCCCTGGACGACAACGACGACGTGCAGAACGTCTACGCCAACGCCGACTTCCCCGAAGACATGGATATGGACTAGTCCGGTACGTTCCCGCCCCTCCGGGCGGCAGATGTCCGTTTTTTGCCCGGCATTCCCTGAGTGCCGGGCTTTTTTTCTATGGAGAGCTATGGCAGACACTCCTCTTGTGGTCCTGGGGGTCGACCCCGGCTCCCAGCGTACGGGCTGGGGCATCATCGCGGAACAGTCCGGCGTGCTGCGCCTGGTGGATTGCGGCATCATCCGCACCACCTCCAGCGGTGAAAAGGAATTCTCCCAGCGGCTGGCCGTCATCTACCGGCAGCTGGCGGACGTGGTGGGCCGTTACCGGCCGCAGGAGGCCGCCATCGAGCAGGTCTTCACGGCCAAGAACGCGGCCAGCGCCCTCAAGCTGGGCCAGGCCCGCGGTGTGGCCGTGGCCGCCTGCGCCGCCCACAGGGTGCCGGTGAGCGATTACGAACCCACGCTGGTCAAAAAATCCGTGGTGGGCACCGGCCGCGCGGAAAAGGAACAGGTGGCCTTCATGGTGCGGCGTCTGCTCAACGTGCGTGGCGAGGGCTGGGCCCTGGATACCACGGACGCCCTGGCCGTGGCCATCTGCCATTTGACCATGCGCCGCCTGAAGCTCCTGGCCCGGCGCTGAGGCGTTGGGAGTTTTATTGTTTGTTGGGGGAAGGAACCCCCTTTCTCTGGCGCGAAAAGGGG
>ERZ773146.1833-NODE-1833-length-15065-cov-4.917122_pt1 | contig 15065 bp, 15 predicted proteins | sample MGYA00580847_ERZ773146 | MGnify/ENA primary metagenome ERZ773146 (study PRJEB29015, sample SAMEA2737830) | human gut metagenome | biome: human gut; feature: human-associated habitat; material: faeces | place: China | collected 2012 ...
TGAAAAAGAAATTCTCCGGATCATGAAGACCGGAGAATCCAATATTCAAAGATAATAAAAAATCCCACAAGATCAGATGTTCCATCTGCGTTTTCAAAACGCAGAGCAAGTCTTTTCCTGTGGGATTTTGTTTTTTGATTTCGTTATCGTATGATTATTCTTCCACCTTCGTCAACAGCCCCGTCTCCGAATTCATGATAAATCCACTGATTTTCACATCCTTCGGCATCAGTGGGCGTTCTTTCAGTCCCTTTACGGTCTCATGGACAGAGCTTTCTACAGACTCAAATCCGCCAAGCCAGTTTTCCAGGTCGATGCCACTGTGACGAACAATGTCGATATGCTGCTTATCAATGCCTCGCTTCTCTAAAAGCTCCAGCATCTCCTTTCCATCCATGCCCTGAACACCGCAGTCTGTATGGCCGATGACCAGCACCTCTTCTACACCCAGCTCCAGGAACCCCACTCCCCCATACCGCATACACTAAAGCATAGAAAAAAAATGGAAGTGCCAGACATGGACCTGAGATTGCCTTATTATATGATGTATCCGATTCCATACGCATTTGACGAAGAAAAAATCCAGAAGCGCGACCGGGAATACCTGCAAAGTATGTATCCGGCAACAGCAAAAAAGATTTTTCCATATATACAGGAAGAATGCGACCGCCAGGAATATGAAGGAAGCATGATCTATGATGAGTACCCGGATAAGCTCCAGCTGTGCCTGATGTGTCGTAGGGCGTATGAACAGGTCATGAAACAGGAAAAATGGGAAAAAGAGACCTATACTCCGGAACAGATCCGGGAGATCGTAGAAATCCTGATGTACCAGGAATTGATGGAAAGAAGAGGAAAAGGCAGGCGGCAACAGGAAAAAACAGTTGCTTCATGCACAGGACTTGTGCTATAATATCGTCCGATATAAAAATGACAGCATCTGAAACACAGTTTCGGTAAGGAGTGGGCCAGGGTACATATGAAGAATATTATATTTATCGGAATGCCGGCAGTTGGAAAAAGTACCGTCGGAGTGGTAGTCGCAAAGCGGCTTGGATACGAGTTTGTTGATACAGATCTGCTGATTCAGAAGCAGGAGAACAGACTTTTGCGGGAGATTATCGCAGAAGAAGGTCTGGACGGATTCTTAAGTATTGAGAATCAGGTCAATCGTGATGTGGAAGCGGAACATGCGGTGATTTCCCCGGGAGGAAGCGTAGTTTACTGTGAAGAAGCAATGAAGCATTACAAAGAGATCGGAACCATTGTTTATCTGCATGCGTCATTTGAGGTTATCAATTCCAGACTGAAGAATGCAAAGAAAAGGGGAGTTGCACTTCGGGACGGGCAGACGCTGAAGGATCTATATGACGAAAGAGTAGTATTATTTGAAAAATATGCAGATATTACTGTTTCAGAGGATGGACTGGAGCTGGAAGAAACCATTGAAAATGTAATGGAAATTTTGGAAAATCAATAAATTTTTTAAAGAAATTATTACAAAAGTTTTACGAAAATGAAGAAGGCAAGATAAATAATTTTGCAATGGATATAGAAATATGCTATACTGATATGTGATATAGAGGATTATACAAAAAGCTTCATACAAATCCTGAGAGATCTGGAAAGAATAAAAAGTAGGAGGTTTTTTATTCATGAAATAATAAAGAGTATGAATAGAGTGTTTGACAGAAGTATAGAACAGGATATATTTCAGAGGGAAAGAAATCGTTAATTGAGGTGCGAAATGGAACAGTATATTATTAAGGGTGGCAATCCGCTGGTCGGCGAAGTCGAGATCGGTGGAGCAAAGAATGCAGCACTGGCAATTCTGGCAGCTGCGATTATGACAGATGAGACAGTTACTATCGATAATCTTCCGGATGTCAACGATATCAACGTTCTGCTGGAAGCAATCAGTGGAATTGGTGCCGAGGTTGACCGTATTGACCGGCACACAGTCAGAATCAACGGAAGCAACATTGAAAATTTTGATATAGAATATGATTACATCAAGAAGATCCGTGCATCTTATTACTTGCTCGGAGCACTTCTTGGTAAGTATAAAAGAGCAGAAGTCGCTCTTCCGGGAGGATGCAATATCGGAAGCCGTCCGATCGACCAGCATCTGAAAGGTTTTCGTGCGCTTGGTGCTTATGTGGATATCGAGCATGGCAAGATTATCGCAGAAGCAGAGCGTCTGATCGGAAAGCACATTTATTTTGATGTGGTAAGCGTAGGAGCTACGATCAACGTTATGATGGCGGCATCGATGGCAGAAGGACTTACGATCCTTGAGAATGTGGCAAAAGAGCCTCATGTTGTCGATGTGGCAAACTTCCTGAACAGTATGGGAGCGAACATTCGTGGAGCAGGTACGGACGTGATCAAGATCCGCGGTGTATCCCGCCTTCATAAGACAGATTATTCTATCATTCCGGATCAGATCGAAGCCGGCACATTTATGTTTGCGGCAGCAGCAACCAGAGGTGATGTGACTGTTATGAATGTCATTCCGAAGCATCTGGAAGCTACGATTGCAAAGCTTGTTGAGATCGGATGTGAAGTAGAAGAATTTGATGATGCAGTGCGTGTTGTGTCCAAAGGAGATCTTCATAATACACAGGTGAAGACTCTTCCATATCCGGGATTCCCGACAGATATGCAGCCGCAGATCGGTGTTACACTTGCTCTTTGTAAAGGGACAAGCACGATTACAGAAAGTATTTTCGAGAATCGTTTCAAATATCTTTCAGAACTTGCAAGAATGGGTGCAAATGTCAAGGTTGAAGGCAATGCAGCGACTATCGAAGGCGTAGATAAATTCTCGGGAGCAAGGGTCAGTGCACCGGATCTTCGTGCAGGAGCAGCACTTGTGATTGCAGGAATGGCCGCAGATGGCATTACGATCGTAGATGACATCGTATATATCCAGAGGGGATACGAACGTTTTGAAGAGAAGCTCAGAAGTCTCGGCGCAGTGATCGAGAGAGTTTCTACAGAACGTGAGATCCAGAAATTCAAGTTAAAAGTAGGTTAAGACAGGAATTCCTGTTTTGATAGAACATATTTCCCAAAATGTATATTGACGGAAGCTATGGACAGTGTTATGATGTGTAGCGGTAACAATTAAATACGCTTTCTCTTATTCAGAGTGGTGGAGGTACAAAGGACCTGCGAAGCCACGGCAACCCCGGTAAGCCGGAAGGTGCCAACCTGAGCGAGCAATCGAACAATAAGAGGATTGATGATGAGATATCAGGTCAGTCCTTTGGGGCTGACCTTTAAATTTGCATAGACAGAAGAGAAATTCTGTTTGTCGATTTTCATTATTCCAGAGATAAGAGAGGCAGATACAAAGAAGAAAAGAAAGGAAAAAAGATGGAGAGATTATTATTTACTTCTGAATCAGTAACTGAAGGACATCCGGATAAGATGTGCGACCAGATTTCCGATGCGATCCTGGATGCACTTATGGAACAGGATCCAATGAGCCGTGTAGCTTGCGAGACATGCGCGACTACAGGAATTGTTATGGTAATGGGAGAAATTACTACAAATGCATATGTAGATATTCAGAAAATCGTTCGTGATACTGTTCGTGAAATTGGTTATACAAGAGGAAAGTACGGATTTGATGCTGACACATGTGGCGTTCTGACAGCAATTGACGAACAGTCAAGCGATATTGCCATGGGTGTTGATAAAGCTCTTGAAGCAAAGGAACACAAGATGTCAGATGAAGAATTGGAAGCAATCGGTGCAGGAGACCAGGGAATGATGTTCGGATATGCATCTGATGAGACAGAAGAATATATGCCTTATCCGATCGCTCTTGCACACAAACTTGCAAGACGTCTTACAGAAGTAAGAAAGAACGGAACACTTCCATATCTTCGTCCGGATGGAAAAACACAGGTAACAGTAGAATATGATGAAAATGGAGTTCCGGCCCGCCTTGATGCAGTAGTACTTTCTACACAGCATGATCCGGATGTTTCACAGGAACAGATCCATGAAGACGTGAAAAAATACATTTTTGATGAAATCCTTCCGGCAGATATGGTAGATGAGAATACAAAATTCTTCATCAATCCGACCGGACGTTTTGTGATCGGTGGACCACATGGGGACAGCGGCCTTACCGGACGTAAGATCATCGTAGATACTTATGGGGGAATGGCGCGTCACGGCGGTGGAGCTTTCTCAGGAAAAGACTGTACAAAGGTAGACCGTTCAGCAGCTTATGCAGCACGTTATGTTGCTAAGAATATCGTAGCAGCAGGAATTGCCAAAAAATGCGAGATCCAGCTTTCTTATGCAATCGGTGTTGCACAGCCGACATCTGTCATGGTAGATACTTTCGGAACAGGAAAGATTGCAGATGATAAGCTTGTGGAAATCGTTCGAGAGAACTTTGACCTTCGTCCGGCTGGAATTATCAAGATGCTTGATCTGAGACGTCCGATCTACAAACAGACAGCAGCTTACGGACACTTTGGACGTAACGACCTGGATCTTCCATGGGAGAAGTTGGATAAAGTGGATACTTTGAAGAAATATCTTTAATAACAGGTTCTGAATTTGATCGTTTTAGAAAAAATTTAGAAAATTTTACGGGTGCTTTGATGTGAAGCACCCGTTTTTATGATATGCTATTAGTTATCAGGCAGACTTGCGTGAGCGCCATACGGACCTCATAACCGGGCGTGCACGATGAATGGAGGATGAATATAGCATGAAACTAAGGACGAAACTGGTGATTTCTTTTGTGACGATGATCATGATACCGACTATCCTGACAACGGCATTTATATTTGGAATTGCGCGTTATCAGATCGGAGTCATCGAGCATACTTATGGAATTACCGGTGAGGAATATAAAGATTTTGCAAAATCCATCAGAGTGCTGGGAGATATGCCGGAGATCCAGCAGTTTATTATAAGCGCATGTATCGCAGTAGTCCTGATTCTGGCATTTACAGCGATGATCATGATGGTGTGGATTTATGGAAGTATCATCAGTCCGATTCACAAGTTGCAGGAAGCAGCGCAGAACGTAGAAGAAGGCAATCTGAATTTTGAGATCAAGCCGGAAAAAGATGATGAGATGGGACGGCTGATGCAGGCATTTGAAAAGATGCGGATCCGTCTGAGAGATAATGCAGAGGAGAAGCTGAAGAGTGACCGGGAAAGCAAAGAACTGATCAGCAATATTTCCCATGACTTAAAGACGCCGATCACAGCGATCAAGGGCTATGTGGAAGGAATCCGTGACGGGGTTGCAGATACGCCGGAGAAGATGGAAAAATATATCGGAACCATTTATAATAAGGCGAATGAGATGGATACGCTGATCAACGAACTGACCTTATATGCGAAGATCGATACAAACCGGATCCCGTACAACTTTGCACCGCTTTCAGTCAACGATTATTTCAATGACTGTGCCGAAGATATTGAGATGGAGCTGGATTCAAAGAATGTAGAGTTTGGTTATTTCAATTATGTAGAGGGTGATCAGAAGATCATTGCAGATCCGGAACAGTTAAAGAGAGTGATCAACAACATTGTCAGCAATTCTTTGAAATACATGGAACGAGAGCACGGGCTGATTAATCTGCGGGTAAAAGACGTAGGTGATTTTATTCAGGTAGAGCTTGAGGATAACGGAAAAGGAATCGCAGCGAAAGATCTGCCGAATATATTTGACCGGTTCTACCGAACGGATGCTTCAAGGAATTCATCCAAGGGCGGAAGCGGAATCGGTCTTTCGATCGTGAAGAAGATCATTGAAGATCACGGTGGCAAAATCTGGGCGACCAGCCGGGAAGGTGTTGGCACAGTGATGTATTTTGTAATCAGAAAATATCAGGAGGTACCGATAAATGAGTAAGATTTTAATTGTAGAAGACGAAGAGAGTATTGCAGATCTGGAGAAAGATTATCTGGAGCTGAGTGGATTTGAAGTAGAGGTTGCAAATGATGGACAGACAGGGCTTGATAAGGCGCTTTTCGGTGATTTTGATCTGGTGATCCTGGATCTGATGCTTCCGGGCGTGGATGGCTTTGAGATTTGTCGTAAGGTTCGTGCGGAAAAGAATACACCGATCATCATGGTATCTGCGAAAAAAGATGATATCGACAAGATCAGAGGACTCGGACTTGGGGCTGATGACTATATGACCAAGCCGTTTAGTCCAAGCGAGCTGGTGGCAAGGGTAAAAGCACATCTGGCACGTTATGAGCGGCTGATCGGAAGTGCCGTGGAAGAGAATAAGGTGATCGAGATCCGTGGACTTAAGATTGATACCACTGCACGCCGAGTGTGGGTAAACGGAGTAGAGAAGAATTTTACAACAAAAGAGTTTGATCTTCTGACCTTCCTTGCCAGTCATCCGAACCATGTATATACCAAGGATGAACTTTTCAGCGAGATCTGGGATATGGAATCCATCGGAGATATCGCAACGGTAACTGTGCACATCAAGAAAATCCGTGAGAAAATTGAATATGATACCTCAAACCCACAGTATATTGAGACAATCTGGGGTGTGGGATATCGTTTCAAGATGTAATGAAAAAGAATAAAAGGAAAGAGATTACAGTATGATAACCAGTACAGGAAATGCCAGGGTAAAACAGCTTGTTACATGGCAGAAAAAGAGAAAGGCACGTGATGAAGAAGGCGTCTATATCGTAGAAGGGATCCGGATGTACCGGGAAGCTCCGCGTGCGCAGGTGAGAGAGGTTTATGTATCGGAGCAGTTTTACAGCCGATATGGAGAAGAGCTGGGACTTTCGGCATGGGGAAGACAGCTGGAAATCCTGTCAGATCATGTATTTTCCCACGTGTCAGATACAAAGACACCACAGGGGATCCTGCTTGTGATGGAGCAGAGGAGCTGTAAGATATGTGAGATGCTGGATCTGGACGCACAGGGAAGGAAACCGCTTCTGATGGTGCTGGATAATCTGCAGGATCCGGGAAACCTGGGAACCATTCTCCGTGCAGGGGAAGCGGCAGGCGTAACCGGCGTGATCATGAGTCACGACTGTGTGGATATTTACAATCCCAAGGTGATCCGTTCAACGATGGGATCGGTTTACCGAATGCCGTTTGTGTATGTAGAGCATTTGCCAGAAACTCTGGAAGTACTTGCAGAAGCCGGGATTCATTCCTATGCGGCACATCTGAAAGGAAAGAACAGCTACGATCAGGAGGATTACACAAGAGGGACAGCATTTTTAATTGGAAATGAGGGTAACGGACTTCGGGATGAAGTGGCAGATGCAGCAGAGTGTTATATCAAGATTCCGATGTGTGGAGAGGTAGAATCACTGAATGCGGCGGTTGCATCTTCGGTTCTGATGTTCGAGGCGGCAAGACAGCGACGGTAGTGATGAGGGGAAATCAAGCGCAAAGGAGAGTGTGATTTGATGAAACCGATAATCGATTTAAATAAAGAATATGGATTGGTATTCGATGGAGGAGGAGCCAGAGGTGCGTATCAGATCGGTGCGTGGCGGGCTCTTTCGGAAGCTGGTGTGAAGATCAGTGCAGTAGCGGGTACTTCTGTGGGCGCCCTGAATGGCGCCCTTGTTTGTATGGGAGATCTGGAGAAAGCAGGACATATCTGGAAAGAGATGGCATTTTCCCGTGTTATGGATGTGGATGATGAGTTGATGGAACAGTTCTTTGATGGAGAGGCATCCATAAGAGAGATTTTGAAAGGTCTCTGGAAGAAGCTTGCAGATGGTGGAATTGATATTACACCGCTTAAGGAATTGATCCATGAGGTTGTAGACGAAGAAAAGATCAGGAAATGCGGAAAAGAATTCTGCCTTTTGACATTTTCTGTATCGGATATGAAGGAACTTGATCTGAGTATTGAAGATATACCGGAAGGTCTTCTGGAGGATTTTCTTCTTGCCAGCGCATATCTGCTTGGATTTAAAAATGAACCGCTGCACGGCAAGACATATATTGATGGTGGTGCGGTCAATAATGTGCCGACCGCGTCTCTTCTAAAAAGGGGATATAAGGATCTGATCCAGGTAAGGATCTTTGGTCCGGGAAGAGTGCCGAAGACGACGATTCCGGAAGACGGCTCTCTGCTGGAGATCGAACCGAGAGTAGGACTTGGCAGTATTCTCGAATTTTCGGCAAAGCGGAGCAGACAGAATTTGAAAATTGGCTATTATGATGCAAAAAGAGCGCTTTACGGGCTCACTGGATCGATTTACTATATTGAAGAAACACGAGAAGAGTGTTATTATGTAGAAATAATGAAGCTTTTGAGCGAACTTGAAAAGACGGAATATCGTTTCAAACTCAAGTTGCCGATCGGCTGTTCAGACAGAGAGTTGTTCTATGGAATGCTGGAGGCAAGTGCGAAGCTCATGAGAATTCCAAAATATAATATTTATACAGCAGATGAACTGTGGAATGAGACGAGCAGAAAGTACGAGACTCGTACAGATGAGGAAAAAGAAAAACTGCCGAAATTCGTCCATGCGATTGCAAAGCTGAGAAAGGACTACAAGATGAATTTAAAAGGAAGAAGTTTTTTGAAACTGGAAGATTATACACCGGCAGAGATTGAATATCTCGTTGACCTGGCAGGTGAATTAAAGGCAAAGAAAAAAGCAGGAATTAAAGGACACTGCCTGGAAGGGAAGAACATTGCCCTTATTTTCGAAAAGCCGTCTACAAGAACCAGATGTGCATTTACCGTAGGAGCACAGGATGAAGGTGGAATCCCGACATACCTTGCAGGTAATGAGATCCAGTTAGGTGATAAAGAGAGTATCGAAGATACAGCACGTGTACTTGGAAGAATGTTCGATGGAATCGAATTCCGTGGATTTGAACAAAGATACGCAGATGTACTTGCAGAGTACAGTGGAGTTCCGGTATGGAATGGTCTGACAGATACCACACATCCGACACAGTGTCTGGCTATGCTCCTTACCATGAAAGAAGAATTCGGACATCTGAAAGGTCTGAAGGTTGCATATCTTGGAGATGGACGTAACAACGTTGCGAACAGCCTTCTGGTAGGATGCGCCAAAATCGGAGTAGATGTAACAATCGTTGCACCGAAGGCCCTCTGGACTTCGGAATCCCTGTGGAAGAGATGTGACGAATATGCAAAAGAATCCGGAGCAACTATCGAGATCACCGATGACCTTGATGGTGTAAAGGGAGCAGATGTCATTTACACAGACGTATGGATTTCCATGGGCGAAGAAAAGAAAGAGCAGGAAAGAGAGCGTCTCGGAAAGCCATATCAGGTAAATGCAGCTCTGATGGAACGTACAGGAAAAGATACTACAATCTTCTCACACTGCTTGCCGGCGATCAAAGAAAAAGAAGTTACCGAAGAAGTATTTGAAGGACCACAGTCAAGAGTATTTGATGAAGCTGAGAATCGTCTGCATACAATCAAGGCAGTTATGGTTGCAACTTTAGGAGAGAACGAATAATAAGCATGAAAGCGGAGATATTAAAGATGCTCCGGCAGAGCGATGGGTATCTGTCGGGGCAGCAGCTCTGTGACCACTTTCAGGTGTCCAGGACTGCTGTGTGGAAAGCAATCAATCAGTTAAAAGAAGAAGGCTATGAGATTGAAGCTGTGAGAAACAAAGGTTATCGCATTGTGGATATTCCGGATCGGATTACCGCGGATGCGATAAAAAGCTGTCTGGAGACAAAATGGATGGCGAAAAATCTGGAGTATTATGACGAGATCGATTCGACTAATAACCGGGCCAAAGCACTTGGCGAGGCCGGAGGTGCAGATGGAACTCTTTTTGTTGCGGAGACGCAGACGGCGGGAAAAGGAAGACGCGGCAGATGCTGGCAATCACCGGCGGGCAGCAGTATTTCCATGTCGATTCTGTTAAGACCTGTGATGAATCCGTCAGATGCACCGATGTTGACACTTGTCATGGCATATGCGGCAACGAAAGCTTTGCGTGAAAAGACCGAGTTGGATATAGGAATCAAATGGCCGAATGATCTGGTCGTGAGTGGAAAGAAGATCAGTGGGATACTGACGGAGATGAGCGCAGAGATCGATTACATCAATCATGTAGTGATCGGAATAGGAATCAATGTCAATATGGAGTCCTTTCCGGAAGATATCGCAAAGACAGCGACTTCACTGCGGATCGAAGCGGGCAAAGAATTTCGCAGGTTTGAGCTGATCGCTGCGATCATGGAGTATTTTGAAAAAGCCTACGAAGCGGTCTGCGAGGCGGGAAGTCTGGAGCCGATCATGGAAGATTATAACCGTCTGCTGGTAAACTGTGGGCGTCGGGTGCGTGTACTGGAACCGGAACATGAATATGATGCACTGGCACTGGGGATTGACAAGACCGGGGAATTGCAGGTAGAATGTGAAGACGGCAGCAGAAAGTCTGTCTTTGCCGGAGAAGTTTCGGTACGTGGAATTTATGGGTATGTATAGAAGGAGAATTTATGTATCAGGATAAGATCGTATTATGCGGAGCCAACTCTTACGAAGAAAAATTTTATATGAATCCGGATTTTGATAATCTGCCACAGCACATCAAAGATGAATTGAAGATCATGTGTGTGCTGTATGTACATGATGTCGGGGGAATCCTTACACTTGTATTTGAGGAGAATGGGGAGCTGGAATTTGAAGTGACTTCTGCAGAGGGAGATCCGATGTTTGACGAGATCGGAAGCCGTCTGAAGATCAAGGAGATTCAGACAGACGAGAAGAAGCAGGAGCTTCTGACACAGCTTCAGCTTTATTACAAAGTATTTTTTCTGGGGGAAGAGATTGAATGATAAAGACACTGACGATAGGAAATGTAGAGCTTCCGAACCGTTATGTGCTGGCACCGATGGCAGGGGTAACAGACCTGCCATTTCGTCTGTTATGCAAGGAACAGGGAGCAGGGCTTCTGTGCATGGAAATGATCAGTGCAAAGGCGCTCCGGTATAAAAATAAGAATACCAAGGCGCTGCTTGCGATCGATCCAAGAGAATACCCGGTATCACTTCAGCTTTTCGGGGAAGATCCGGACATCATTTCCGAGCAGGCAAAGCGGATCGAAGAACTTCCATTTCAGATCCTGGATATCAATATGGGCTGTCCGGTTCCAAAGGTCGTGCGCAATGGAGAAGGTTCGGCGTTGATGAAGGATCCGAAGCGAATCTATGATATTGTATATAAGACAGCGAGAGCGATCAAGAAACCGGTGACGATAAAGATCCGCAAAGGATTTGACGATACCTGTATCAATGCACCGGAGATTGCGAAGGTTGCAGAAGAAGCAGGTGCAGCGGCAATCGCAGTACATGGAAGGACCAGAGAACAGTATTACTCCGGAAATGCAGACTGGGAGATTATCCGTAAGGTGAAAGAAGCAGTGAAGATTCCTGTAATCGGAAATGGGGATGTGACAAGCGGACAGAAGGCACTGGATATGTTTGAGCAGACCGGCTGTGATGGTGTGATGATCGGAAGAGGCTGCCAGGGAAATCCATGGATCTTCAGGGAATTACTGGCATATGAAGAGACCGGATCCATTCCGGAAAGACCGGGCACAGACCAGATCCGGGAAACAATGCTGCGTCATGCAAGACTGCAGATCGAGTTCAAGGGAGATTATATCGGAATCCGTGAAATGCGCAAGCATGTGGCATGGTATACCAAGGGAATGCAGGGGTCTGCGAAGCTCAGAGATGAGATCAATCAGGTGGAAAGTTATGAAGAACTGGAGAACCTTTTAATGGAAAAAATCGGATAGACATAAAACGTGTTCTTTCGCATGAGAGAATGCGTTTTTGCATATATTAAACCAGCAAAGAATTGTTGACACAGCCGCTGGAAATATGTATAATAATGAAATTGTGAAAGTAGCTTTAAATGCGGATAAAATCAGTATCTGCGGCTTGAATAGAAAATGATTTGTCGGTAAGTAAGGAGAATTATAATGGAAGCAAAGAAAACATTACTCACCTATACAGGACTTAAGAAACTGGAAGATGAGCTTGAAAATTTAAAAGTTGTGAAAAGAAAAGAAGTAGCAGGAAAGATCAAAGAAGCCAGAGAACAGGGAGACCTTTCAGAGAACGCTGAGTACGATGCAGCAAAGGACGAGCAGCGTGATATCGAGGCACGTATCGAAGAACTTGAGAAAATCCTCAAGAATGCAGAAGTTGTAGTAGAAGATGATGTAGATCTTGATACCATCAACATCGGATGTACAGTAGATGTATATGATAAAGAATTTGAAGAGGAAATCGTATTTCAGCTGGTAGGTTCTACAGAAGCAAACAGCCTGGAAGGTAAGATTTCCAATGAATCTCCGGTAGGAAAAGCCCTGATCGGTAAGAAAGTCGGAGACGTAGTAGCAGTTGAGACACAGGCAGGAGTTATTGAGTACGAAGTACTGAAGATCAATCGTTCAGTATAAGATGGTATACAGCAGAGAGAAGGAGTGAAAAAAGTGGCAACACAGCAGAACAATGGACAGGAACAGGATTTGAATCATTTAAGAAAGGTGCGCCGTGAGAAACTTGCAGAACTGCAGGCAAACGGACAGAATCCTTTTGAGATCACAAAATATGACGTAACACATCACAGCCAGGAAGTGAAAGACAACTTTGATGAACTGGAAGGAAAACACGTTGTACTCGCAGGACGTATGATGTCCAAACGTGTGATGGGAAAAGCATCTTTCTGTAATGTGCAGGATTTACAGGGAAATATTCAGTCTTATGTAGCAAGAGACAGTATCGGAGAAGAAGAATATAAAGCATTCAAGAAGATGGATATCGGTGATATCGTAGGTCTTGAAGGAGAAGTATTCAAAACAAAGACAGGGGAGATTTCCATTCATGCATCTGCTGTAAAGCTTCTCTCAAAGAGTCTGCAGATCCTTCCGGAGAAGTTCCACGGACTGACAAATACAGATACCCGTTATCGTCAGAGATATGTGGATCTGATCATGAACCCGGAAGTAAAGGATACTTTTATTAAACGTTCCAAGATCCTTACCGCAATCCGTAAATATCTTGGAAATGAAGGCTTTATGGAAGTAGAGACTCCGATGCTTGTACAGAATGCCGGAGGAGCAGCTGCAAGACCGTTCGAGACACATTTCAACGCCCTGAACGAAGACCTGAAGCTCCGTATCTCTCTGGAACTTTATCTGAAGAGACTGATCGTTGGTGGTCTGGAAAGAGTATATGAGATTGGACGTGTATTCCGTAACGAAGGTCTTGATACAAGACATAACCCGGAATTCACTCTGATGGAACTTTATCAGGCATACACAGACTATCATGGCATGATGGATCTGACAGAGAACCTGTACCGTTTTGTTGCACAGGAAGTTCTTGGAACTACTCAGATTGTATATAAAGGAATCGAGATGGATCTCGGAAAGCCGTTCGAGCGTATCACAATGGTTGATGCTGTTAAGAAATATGCAGGTGTTGACTGGAACGAAGTAGAAACTCTTGAACAGGCAAGAGAACTTGCGAAAGCACACAATCTTGAATTTGAAGAAAGACATAAAAAAGGTGATATTCTGAATCTGTTCTTCGAAGAATATGTAGAAGAACACCTTCTTCAGCCGACATTCGTTATGGATCATCCGGTTGAGATTTCACCACTTACAAAGAAGAAACCGGAAAATCCGGACTATGTAGAACGTTTCGAGTTCTTCATGAACGGATGGGAAATGGCAAATGCATACTCAGAGCTGAATGACCCGATCGATCAGAGAGAACGTTTCAAAGCACAGGAAGAACTGCTTGCACAGGGTGATGATGAAGCCAACACAACAGATGAAGACTTCATGAACGCACTGGAAATTGGTATGCCGCCTACAGGTGGTATCGGATTCGGTATCGACCGTATGTGTATGCTGTTGACAGGGGCTGAGGCGATCAGAGATGTGCTGCTGTTCCCGACAATGAAGTCGTTAGGCTCTGATAAGCAGGAAAATAAGGCATCTAAGAGCATTACAACCGAGAATTGCGACCAGATTGCGACCGTTGAGGAAAAGATTGATTTCTCAAATGTAGAGATTGAGCCATTGTTTGAGGAAACAGTTGATTTTGATACATTCTCAAAATCAGATTTTAGAGCAGTTAAGGTTAAGGAATGTGTAGCAGTACCAAAGAGCAAAAAATTATTACAGTTTACTCTTGATGATGGTACAGGTGTTGATAGAACAATTCTTTCTGGAATACATTCATATTATGAACCAGAAGAATTAGTTGGAAAGACATTGATTGCTATTACAAACCTTCCACCTAGAGCAATGATGGGAATTGAATCTTGTGGTATGTTACTTTCGGCAGTAAATAATCTTAAAGATTCAGAGGATGAAGAACTTCATCTTATTATGGTTGATAATCATATCCCAGCTGGTGCAAAACTTTACTAAATTAGTTAGTGATATAGCATAATAAACTAAATCCTATGGCTAATTTATGACCAAAGATAAGAGAACACGTTCAATAGAACTCCATTTTGCATGGGGTTCTATTTTTTTGAAAAAACGTGGATATTTGTATTGTAAATGCTCCACGCAGATTTTATAATTTTTCTAGGAGGGCTTAAATATGAACAAAACATATTCAATGAGTATTAGGGTTAGCGAGGAAGAATTAGAAAAATTGAAGAAGGCAGCTCGGTTAGAAGCATATGCTTCTTATAGCGAGTTTGTAAGAAGAACTGCATTAATTGAATCAAACAGAATTATTCAAAAAGAAGAAAATAGGGATAAATAGCAGGAGGAATGTGTGAGATGGATTTTTCACAGGCAAGAATAAATTACAATAATGAATTTAGAGGAAAAGAAGTATTACCAAAGTCTTTATGTACAGTAGATGGTACTTTTGTTGAAAATATTTCGATTAAAGATGTAAATGGAAATCCTAATGAGGAGTACTACAAATGGGAATTTATATATAGCTTAATTAGTTCTGGAAAGATACCGAGTCGTGATTATATTGGAGCTGAGATATATTTTCCAAAAGGTAATATACATTCAGCACCGATAAAAAT
>ERZ773146.1836-NODE-1836-length-15057-cov-3.615851_pt1 | contig 15057 bp, 14 predicted proteins | sample MGYA00580847_ERZ773146 | MGnify/ENA primary metagenome ERZ773146 (study PRJEB29015, sample SAMEA2737830) | human gut metagenome | biome: human gut; feature: human-associated habitat; material: faeces | place: China | collected 2012 ...
AGGATGGGGAACTATATGGGGGTGTTCAAAGCGTGAGAAATGGGTATTTTCAGATTGGGTGTACCGGGGGCGGTACGGTTGTCAGGCTTGTTAAGCCTGTAGATGGCGGTAACGAGGTGACTGCAAGAGAAATTGCAGAGTATTTGTCCGGTCATGGTATTGTGTATGATGCCGGACTTTTAACCAAGGGAATTCAGACTGCGGCTTCTGTCGCAAACAATGAATTCCTGTTTTTGGTAAATAAGGATATCATTCCGGAAATCCGGGAGAGTTATGTCCTCACGATCCGGCCGGACAAGATGATTGCAAGTGTGCGGTTCTATCCACCCTCCATGAAGGGAGAGCGCATGACAGCACAGGAATTCCTCATGGATTTAAAGGTGAAGGGAATTGTGTTCGGCATTAAGGAAAAGGAAATCGAGGCGTTTTTTGCAAAACCCAGATATTGTACGGATTTCATTGCTGCAATGGGTGTTCCTGCGAGAAACGGATGCGATGCCCGCATTAAATATTTTTTTAATACGGATCTTCATTCGAGGCCGGCCTTAAGCGAGGATGGAAGCGTGGATTTCTTTCATCTGAATACGATCTGTCACTGTAAAAAGGGCGAGGTGCTTGCCAGACTTTATCCGGAGGATCCCGGAGAGAACGGCACCACAATTTACGGAGAAATCGTGAAGCCCAGGGAAGTAAAGCGTAAGCATCTGGAATTTGGACGTAATATTACCCTGTCTCCGGACCGGCTGCAGATTACCTCCGATGTGAATGGGCATGTGGCACTGGTACAGGATAAAGTATTTGTTTCGGATGTCCTGGAAGTGGAAAATGTGGATACTTCGACCGGAGATATTGAATATGAAGGCAGTGTTCTGGTAAACGGCAATGTCTTAACCAACTTTTCCATCAAAGCCCAGGGACATGTGGAGATCCGGGGAGTTGTGGAAGGTGCACGCATTGAGTCAGGCGGAGATATTATTATTGCCCGTGGCATGAACGGTATGGGAAGAGGTGTGCTTGCCACAAAAGGAAACGTGGTGGCAAAGTATCTGGAGAATGCAACGGTCAGTGCGAAGGGCTATGTTTCTACCGAATCGATTCTGCACAGCCGGGTCATGGCGGGTACAGAAATTAATGTTACAGGGCGAAAGGGTTTTATTACCGGCGGAAGAGTGAGTGCAGCCAATGTAATCCGGGTGAAAACGTTAGGATCACCGATGGGCGCAGATACCATTGTAGAGGTTGGTGCGGATCCGTCTGTGAAATTGAGAATACAGGAATTACAGAAATTAGTTGTTGAACATAAAAAAGCAATCGAAATCAGTCATCCGGTGCTGACTGCAAATATGCAGAAGCTACGGCAGGGAGTGAAATTAAAGCCGGATCAGATGAAATATTTCCAGGAAATGCTGCAGGAGGAGAACCGCAGAAATCAGGAAATAGAACAGTATTTACAGGAAATGGAAAGTCTGCAGGCGATTCTGGATGCAAGCTCGAATGCCAAGGTGGAGGTAAGCGGAGAGGTGTTTGCCGGAACGAAGATCTGTATCGGTGATGTCTCCATGGTTGTAAAGAACTCCATGAAGTTCTGTAAGTTTGTGAAGCAGCAGGGTGATGTGAAGATGACTGCTTTATAGAAATCGAATTTGGATAATCGAGGTGAAAGCTATGACAATCAGTCGTGTGGAACTCCAGGGACAGGTAACACGTGCCCAGGACTTTACCAATATCAAACAGAATGAAGATCATAAGGGAATGATTGACCAGTCGAACTTTCAAAGTCAGACGCAGCAGAAGGTTGAGCACAGGATGCATCAGGTCAACAAAAGTGATCAGGCCGAAAACCGGCAGAAGAAATTTGATGCCAAAGAGCAGGGAAACGGGACCTATGCAGGAGATGGAGGACAGAACCGGAAGCATCATCATGCGGAGGATAACGGCAAAGTTTTTGTGAAAGGACAGGGCGGCTTTGACATTCGGGTATAGCGGCTTTGAGGAAAAGAAATGTCAGTATTGGAAATTGTATTGCTTATCATGGGAATTGTGATTTTTATCGGAAGCTTTCTGATTCCGGAAGGGAAAACCCGTTCCGGAGAGGATAAGATGGCTATTGATGAAAACAAAATCCATGATCTTGTAGCAAAAGAAGTAGAGGAAGCACAGGGTAAGATTACGGATATTGTGGATGAAACCATAACCTATGCCATGGAGAAGACGGAACGCAGCATGGATCGTCTGACCAATGAAAAGATGATGGCAGTCAATGAGTATTCGGATACAGTGCTTAGTGAAATCAATAAGAACCATCAGGAGGTGGTGTTCTTATATGATATGCTGAATGACAAGCATGAGAATCTGAAAAATACCGTAACGGAAGTGGAGAAGACTGCAAAGGAAGTTCGTCAGACGGTGAAGGATGCAGAAATTAATGCCAAAGAACTGACGGTCAAAGAAGCAGCTTTGAAGCCGGTATCTGCAGAAATGCAGACAGCCATGCAGGAAGTACCGCAGCAGCCGGAGTTTGAATTGTTTGGTACATCCGGGGCTTTTTCACCGGAGAAGGTTACGGTGGAAGAACCCAAAAAGACTTCAGGAAAGAGTGCAGGAGCTGCGAAAGCAAGAACACAGGCGGTATTGGAAGCAGACAGGGAGAGCACTTCAAAGGGACAGGAGATCACAGGAAAAGGTACGGTAGAGAACGCAGGGAAGGGTGCAGCAGAAGAGACAGTAGAAAAGCCGACAGCGAGGAAGCGCACCGCAAAGTCAAGAACAGAGGCTGAAGTACCTGATGTTGCAGTTTCTTTGGACAAGGCAGGAAAGAGCAATGCCAGAAACAGCAATGAAAAGATTCTTGAACTCCATAAGGCCGGAAAATCCAATATGGCAATTGCCAGGGAATTGGGACTGGGTATTGGAGAAGTAAAGCTTGTAATTGATTTGTTTGAAGGGATGTAACAGAACATCATGAACTTGAAATACTATTTAAGAGGACTGGGAGTTGGCATTGTTGTTACTTCCCTGATTCTCGGAATCGGACTTGGCAGCCGGAAAGAAACCTTAAGCAATGAAGAAATTAAGGAACGGGCAAGGGAGCTTGGAATGGTGGAGGAATCCATTACTGTAGCAGAGGCCGCTGCGCAGAAGGAGGAAGAGGCGCAGGAAGCAGAAGTTACTGTTGCTCCGGTGCCTGAGGAGAATGCTGAGAGTGATGCAGAGCCGATCGTAAATGCAGAACCGGAAGTGAGCAGTGAACCGGCGGTGAGCACAGGTGCAGCACCGGGAGTGAGCAGTGAACCGGCAGTGAGCACAGGTGCAGCACCGGAAACAAGTGAGGAATCGAATGTAAGTGCAGCATCAGAACCTGCAGCAAGTACAGCACCGGAAGCGGGTGCAACACCTGAGGCAGGTGTGAAGCCGGTGGCAGGTGTGAAGCCGGTGGCAGATGAAGCAGAAGAGGACAGCGGGACAGCACCGGAAAAGGAAATCGTGGATATCACGATAAATCCCGGCGAAGGCTCTTATGTCATCAGTCAGAAGCTGGAACAGTCCGGTCTTATTGATGATGCGGCAGAATATGATGCCTATCTATGTGATAACGGATTTCACACGAAGCTCCGTGCCGGAGTCCATAAGATCCCAATGGGATCCACCAGGGAAGAAATTGCAAAGCTGTTGTGCCGGTAGAAAATCCCATCTTGCAATCTTATATACAATATGATAAAATATCAGCGTTGCGATTGTGAGAAGCTTCGCAGCAGAAACTATTAATCACGTATATTTTGGCTGAATGGTGCCTCATGCTCGGAGGTTTGCAGCGTACGAAAGTATGAAAATATACGGAAGTCTAACCAAATGGAGGTAAGAAACATGAGCGTTATTTCAATGAAGCAGTTACTCGAGGCAGGTGTTCATTTCGGACATCAGACAAGAAGATGGAACCCTAAGATGGCTCCTTATATCTTCACCGAAAGAAATGGTATTCACATCATCGACTTACAGAAGTCTGTAGGTAAGGTTGATGAAGCTTACAGAGCAGTATTTGAAATTGCTGCACAGGGCGGAACCATTCTTTTCGTTGGTACCAAGAAGCAGGCACAGGATGCTGTTAAGACAGAAGCTGAGCGTTGCGGAATGTACTATGTAAATGAGAGATGGTTAGGTGGTATGCTTACTAACTTCAAGACCATCCAGAGCAGAATCGAAAGATTAAGAGCAATTGAAACCATGTCCGAGGATGGAACCTTTGATGTCCTTCCCAAGAAGGAAGTTATTGCATTAAAGAAGGAATGGGAAAAGCTTGAGAAGAACCTTGGCGGTATCAAGAACATGACCAGAATTCCTGATGCAATCTTCGTAGTTGATCCTAAGAAGGAAAGAATCTGTGTACAGGAAGCTCACTCCCTTGGAATTACATTAATCGGTATTGGTGATACCAACTGTGATCCGGAAGAACTGGATTACATCATTCCTGGTAATGATGATGCAATCAGAGCCGTTAAACTGATCGTTTCCAAGATGGCTGATGCAGTAATCGAAGCAAACCAGGGTGAGGAATCTCTTACCGCAGCAGATGCAAATGCTGATGCAGAAGTAGAAGCTACCGATGTAGAAGAGGTAGCAGCAGACGCTGAATAATTTCATTGCAGGGAAAGGACAGGTATACAAACATGGCAAATATTACAGCAGCAATGGTTAAGGACTTAAGAGAACTTACCGGAGCAGGTATGATGGATTGTAAGAAGGCACTTGGCGAGACCGATGGAGATATGGATGCAGCAGTAGAATATCTTCGTAAGAATGGTCAGGCCAAGGCTGAGAAGAAGGCCGGAAGAATTGCAGCAGAAGGTCTTTGCAAGGTTGTACTTAAGGATGACAGGACAGCAGCAGTTGTAGAAGTAAACTCTGAAACAGATTTCGTTGCTAAGAATGAAGTATTCCAGAGCTTTGTTGCAGCAGTTGCAGATCAGGCAGTAGACTCTTCCGCAGCAGACATGGATGCATTCATGGCTGAGAAGTGGAATCAGGATAACTCCATTACTGTTAAGGAAGCATTAGTTGCACAGATCGCCAAGATCGGCGAGAACCTTAACATCAGAAGATTTGAGAAGGTAGTTGCTGACAACGGATGTGTTGTTTCCTACACTCATGGTGGTGGACGCATCGGCGTTATCGTAGAAGCTGAAACAGATGTTGTAAATGATGCAATCAAGGAAGCAATGACCAATGTTGCAATGCAGATTGCAGCACTTTCTCCGAAGTATGTATCTACAGATGATGTATCTGAAGAATACAAGGCACATGAGAAGGAAATCCTTATGGCTCAGATCGCAAACGATCCTAAGATGGCTGGTAAGCCGGAGAAGGTAATCGAGGGAGCAGTAGTTGGACGTCTTAATAAGGAATTAAAGGAAGTATGTCTTCTTGAGCAGCCTTATGTTAAGGCAGAGGACGGCAAGCAGACTGTAGCACAGTATCTTGCACAGGTTGCTAAGGAAAATGGTGCAAAGCTTTCTGTTAAGAGGTTTGTCCGTTTTGAAACCGGTGAAGGTCTTGAGAAGAAGGTTGATGACTTCGCAGCAGAGGTTGCAGCACAGGCTGGAATGTAATTCTAAAGTCACAAATCAGGCTGGTTTATAAGCAGTATATAACGAGTTGAAGCAGTTCTATCTGCATTTGTGCATAAGATAAAAGAGTAAAGGACCGATTTTGCAGAGATGACAAATCGGTCCTTGTTGTTGTCATACATATGAGAAGAGGATCCAGTGGATCATTTTTGAGTTTTGGAGAGGAGAAAGCATGTATCACGTATCAACCCTGACTATTCTGGCGATTATTTTTACCATGTTTGTTTCAATCGGAGGACCTGTTTTTCTGTGTTTTCTGGTCGTGAAGAAGTTTCATGCCAAGCTCTACCCGGCTGTGATCGGTGCAGCAGCCTTTGTATTTTTTGTGCTGGTGCTGGAATCCCTGATGCATAGAGCGGTTCTTGGTGTAACCGGAGATGTGATTACAGGAAATATCTGGCTGTATGGCTTATATGGCGGACTTGCTGCAGGAATTTTTGAGGAAACCGGACGTTATCTTGCCATGCGGCTTTATATGAAGAAGTCCCTGACGAAAGAAAATTCCCTGATGTATGGTGTCGGACATGGTGGAATTGAGGCAGTCATGATTGTGGGAATGTCCTATATCAGCAATCTGATGGTAGCTTTGATGATTAATTTGAAAGGTCTTGACAGCCTTCTTGCCGGACTTGATACTGCAACAGCCACAGCAACGACGGAACAGTTGTCTGCACTATGGACACTTCCGTCTTATCAGTTTTTCTTTGCAGGAGTGGAACGGATTTCTGCCATGATGCTGCAGATTGCGCTTTCCTATCTGGTATACCGTGCTGTGAAGGAGAAGCAGATGAAGTTTTATGGAATCGCTGTTGGAATCCACTTTGCTGTAGATGCGATTACCGTGATTTTGTCCGGATATCTGGGAAGCAGCTTTGTGGGACTCCTTGTTCTGGAGGGAGTATTGCTTGCCCTTGTGATCCTGATCTGTATGAAGGTAAGTATGCTGTACCGTGCAGAACCGGAAACCGTACAGGCTGACCGGAGAGTGACAGCTCCGGTGGCAGCAGAAAGAGAAAAACAGGCAGCTGCGGTAAAGAAAAACACCGGAATTGCACAGGCAGCAAACGCTGTAAAGAGAATGTCCGGAGAGATAGAAAATGCCGAAGCTGCTGAAATTACCGGAGAATCAGAAATGTCGAAAGAGACAGAAACAGCCACAGAGAATGAAACAAAAGATGGAGAGTAATACAATGAATCAGACAACAGTACCAATGGGAGAACAAGAGTCAAAGTATATCACGAAACTGGCAAGGAAACAGTTGTCACGAATCGGGTTTGTTTATCTTGCAGGAACCGTTCTTTTGCTTGCACTGGAGCTGTCTTTGGTAAGGCTTTTTCAATTTGGAAATCCGGCTGGAGGTTATGACAGCAGCGTTTTGACTTTCTGCAATCTGTTTTTACGTTTTGTACTGGGATATCCTCTGATGCTGTGTCTGATTCATTTAGTGAAAAAGGGGAAACCCATTTCGGAGAAAAAGATGAATGCAGGAAGCATTTTTACTGCATTTTTCATGTCCTATGCCATGGCGATGATTGCAAATATCATCGGGCTTCTTCTTACGTCAATTATCAATGCGTTTCATGAGGGGGTCAATATAACCGATTTGCAGGAAACCATGCTTGCGCTTCCTTCGGTATGGCTGATCCTGTTTGTCTGTGTCGGCGCTCCTGTATTCGAGGAGCTGATCTTCCGGAAAGCACTGATAGACCGTGCCATTTATTGTGGAGAGGGCATTGCCATTGCCATGTCCGGAGTGATGTTCGGACTGTTCCACGGAAATTTGAATCAGTTTGTCTATGCGGCAGCACTGGGGGCGTTCTTTGCTTTTATTTATGTACGTACCGGAAAAATCAGGTATACCATGATTTTGCATGCAATGGTAAATAGTATGGGAACCATTGGTACACTGCTGCTGAAGCTGCTTTCAGAAGGAACGGACGGGTATCTTCAGGGAACGGAGGTGCTTACTTTGGTCAGCTCTCCGGATCTGTATGGGCTGCTTAAGGATCCCTTAAGTGGTGTAATGTATCTTGGGGGTGCCATTGGACTGTGTATCTGGCTCCTTGCAATAGCAGCCTTTGTCATTACAGGAATCATTCTGTGGATTATAAAGGGGAAGAGGTTGTTTCTGCTTCCGCCCAGAGAACTTTCCGTACCGAAAGGAAAACGGTTTTCTACAGCTTTCCTCAATCCCGGTATGATTTGCTTCAGCATGGTGTGGATTTTGTTAATAGTCAGTTCCCTTTTGGGCTGAAATTTTATATAATTATAACGTAATTATTCAGAACTTCATTCACAAACCGCTGTTTTACAGCTTGAGATTTACGAATGTGGTTGCTTTGCCATGTATCCAGAGAAGCTGCCAGTGGCAGGTTTGATGCCGGAACGAGGTACGAGTGAACAATAACGCTTGCCGCAATCCCACTGGCTACGACCGCTGGCTACGACGGTCCAAAGATGTTGCCAAAGAGTAAGGACATGTGATACAATCAAACAGAACTATCAAATCAAACTATAATGATCTTATATTCAGATGGAAAGGTCATGACAATATGAAGAAGGAAATCAATCGTTCGCAGCGTGTGAAACGATTGAAAAAAATGATTTTATGGACAATTGCCCTTGCAATTCTGATTCCGGTCATTGGCTGCATTTTACTTTCAGTACGTGTATTCCAGTTAAAAAAACAGGTTGCTGTATTGACGGAGCAGCTCCCTACGGAAGAAATGCAGGAAGAGGCTTCCGGCGTTTATGAGACCACAAAGGTCGAAGAGTCTGTAAGAGATACAGAGACAAAAGCGGAGGAACCGGCGAAGATAAATCCGGTAAAGAGCAGCGGTAAGAAGGTATATCTTACCTTTGATGACGGTCCGAGCAGTAATACGGATCAGATACTGGACATTTTAAAGGACTATGACGTAAAAGCCACGTTTTTTGTTGTAGGCAAGACGGATGAACGGTCTGTGAAAGCGTATCAGCGGATCGTAGAGGAAGGGCACACCCTGGCAATGCATTCCTATAGTCATAAGTATGATGAAATTTATGAATCGAAGGAAGCTTTTGCAAGAGATCTGAATTCCCTGCAGGAATACCTGTACGAAACAACGGGAGTATGGCCACGTATTTACCGCTTTCCGGGAGGCAGCTCGAATACGGTGAGCAAGGTGGATATGCAGGAATTAATCGAATATCTGACCGATATCGGAATTACCTATTTTGACTGGAACGTTGCATCGGGGGATGCCGTGTCAAGAACGCTTCCGGCAGAAACGATTGTGAATAACTGTCTTTCAGGCATTGAGAAGCAGAAGGAGAGTGTGATTCTGATGCACGATGCTTCCAATAAGGGAACGACGATAGAGGCACTTCCCCAGATTATCGAAGCAATTCAGGAACAGGGAGATGCCGAGCTTTTACCAATTACGGACGAAACGGTGCCCGTACAGCATATTGCGGCGCCTGAAAAGCAATAACAAAAGTGAATGGAGGATTTGAAAATGGGTTTTTTCTCAGATTTAAAGGAAGATTTATCACAGGCAGTAAACGAACTGATTCCGGAGGACGGAGCTGATGTCAAAGAGACGGAAGCGGAAGCAGGGTCCGGTGCAGAAGTGCAGGAGGATGAGACAGCAAAGGGACCTCAGACCGTCAATAATTTCCATGCAGATTTAAGTGCAATGCTGGATCATGTGGATGATGCAGAGCCGGAGACAGACGAGGAGGAAGAAGAGGTTTATGTAGCGCCTGTTGTTCCTGAGAAACCTGTTTTCGAACAGCGTACTACCAATAAAGTAGCAAATGATGAAGTTTCCGTGATTATGGAGAGCATGATTATCAATGGTAATATCGCAACCGAAGGAGCTCTTGATATCCGCGGAAGTATTGTAGGAGATGTGGAAGCGTTAGGAAAGCTTAACATTACAGGAACGATTCAGGGTAATTCCCGTGCAACCGAAGTGTTTGCAGAGGGAGCGAAGATTACCGGTGAAATCCGCAGTAACGGAGCCATCAAGGTAGGACAGAGTTCCGTAATCATCGGGGATATTTATGCAACAAGTGCAGTGATTGCCGGGGCAATCAAGGGTGATATTGATGTTAAGGGACCGGTGATCTTAGACGCATCCGCAATCGTTATGGGTAACATCAAATCCAAATCCGTACAGATCAATAACGGCGCAGTTATTGAAGGTATGTGCTCCCAGTGCTATGCAGAGGTTAATCCTACCTCCTTCTTTGAAGAGCTTAAAAAGATGTAACGCAGCGGTTTTTCGAATGGGGTTCTGAATAGTTACAAATACAAATATAAAAAATATAGAAATCGAGGACATGGTATGCAGCGTATTTTATTGAAATTAAGCGGAGAAGCGCTTGCCGGAGACAAGAAGACCGGCTTTGATGAAGCTACCGTGAGAGAGGTTGCTTTACAGGTAAAGCAGCTTGTAGATCAGGGAATCCAGGTTGGAATTGTTACAGGAGGCGGTAACTTCTGGCGTGGAAGAACCAGCGAGAACATTGACCGTACCAAGGCCGATCAGATTGGTATGCTGGCAACGGTCATGAACTGTATTTATGTATCGGAAATCTTCCGCAGCGTTGGAATGAAGACCGCCATCTTAACGCCGTTTGAGTGTGGATCGTTCACGAAGCTGTTCTCTAAGGACAGAGCGAACAAGTATTTTGAACATGGCATGGTTGTATTCTTTGCAGGTGGAACCGGTCATCCGTACTTCTCAACTGATACCGGAGTCGTTCTCCGTGCGATCGAAGTGGATGCCGAAGTGATCTTGCTTGCAAAATCCATCGACGGAGTTTATGACAGTGATCCGAAGCAGAATCCGGATGCGAAGAAGTATGATGAGGTCACCATTGATGAAGTCATCGAAAAGAATCTGCAGGTTGTCGATATGACCGCATCCATCCTGGCAAGGGATAACAGGATGCCGATGTGGGTATTCGGTTTAAATGAAGAAAACAGTATTGTAAATACCATGAGTGGTAAATTTAATGGAACGAAGGTTCTGGTATAAGGGAGGCTATTATGGACGAGAGAATTCAGGTATATGATGATAAGATGAAGAAGACACTGGAGCATTTGGCAGCAGACTATCAGGGAATCCGTGCAGGACGTGCCAATCCCCATGTATTGGATAAGCTTCGTGTGGACTATTATGGAACGCCGACACCGATCCAGCAGGTTGGTAATATCACGGTTCCGGAAGCAAGAATGATTCAGATTGCACCGTGGGAGAAGTCTCTGATTAAGGATATCGAGAAAGCAATCCTTTCTTCCGATATCGGAATTACACCTTCCAATGACGGTGTCGTAATCCGTCTGGTATTCCCGGAGCTTACCGAGGAACGTCGTAAGGATCTTGTTAAGGAGGTAAAGAAGAAAGCAGAAGAATGTAAGGTTGCAGTCCGCAACATCCGCCGTGACGGTAACGATGCATTCAAGAAGCTTGCAAAGGCAGAAATTTCCGAGGACGAGATCAAGGAACTGGAAGAGAATCTTCAGAAGATCACCGATAAGTACATCAAGGAAGTGGATGCAATGACGGAAGAAAAGTCAAAGGAAATTTTAACCGTTTAGTATCATCGTTTTAAATAAAGGGGGCAGGCGATTCATCGTGTCGCCCTCTTTTTTGACTTTACAGGAAATTCCCGCGGAAGTTCCTGTAAAGCAAACAGCTTCGCAGGGATGCGCAGCTCGCGGAGAAGAAATGAAGCACGATTTTAGTGCATCAGATTGAGCAAGGAGTGAGACTATGCCAGATTTACAGGATTTGAAGATGCCGCAGCATGTTGCGATCATACTGGACGGAAACGGACGCTGGGCGAAGAACAAGGGAATGCCGCGTAATTATGGGCATGTGCAGGGGGCCAGGAATGTGGAAACCATCTGTGAGGAAGCTTACAAAATGGGGATTCAGTATCTGACGGTATATGCCTTCAGTACCGAAAACTGGAATCGTCCAAAGGATGAGGTGGAAGCACTGATGAAGCTTCTGCGTAATTATATGAAGACCTGTCTGACAACAGCGAAAAAGAACCGGATGTGTGTCCGGGTAATCGGAGATAAAACCGGACTCGATGACGATATCCGTAACCGGATTGCAGAGCTGGAAGAGGCAACAAAGGACAATGACGGACTTCATTTTCAGATTGCACTTAATTATGGCGGCAGGGATGAAATTGTGCGTGCCGTAAAGAAGACCTGTGAGAAGGTGCAGGCAGGAGAGCTTAAGATCGATGATATTAACCAGGAGCTTTTTGGAGAAATGCTGGATACACACGGACTGCCGGAGCCGGATCTGCTGATCCGTACCTGTAATGAGCAGCGGATTTCCAATTTCCTGTTGTGGCAGCTTGCCTATACGGAATTTTATTTTACGGAAGTACCATGGCCTGATTTTTCAAAGGAAGAGCTTATCAGGGCTGTGGAAGCATACAATCACAGAGACCGCAGATTCGGACTCGTAAAGGAGGAGTAGGCATGTTTCGAACCAGAGTGATCAGCTCCGTTGTATTGGTAATTCTTGCCCTGGTAACCATACTGGGAGGAGGATATCTTCTTGCGGCAACATTATTATTCTTAGCCCTTGTTGCTTACCGGGAATTGATGAAGGCCTGTAAGCTGAGTGGGGAAGGAAAGAAGCTTTCGGCACTCGAAATCAATGGTTACATAGGAATCCTTGCCTATTATCTGGTGATGGTATTTGTACCGGACCGGATTTACCTGTTTCTGGCGGTGGTATTAATTCTTATTGGATTTATGTTTATTTATGTATTTTCGTTCCCGAAATACCATTCCGATCAGATTATGAGTGCTTTTTTCTGTGTAGCCTATGCGCCGGTGATGCTGTCCTTTATTTATCTTGTAAGAGAGCTTCCTTATGGCGTCTATACGGTGTGGATGATTTTCATCAGCTCATGGATCTGTGATACCTGTGCGTACCTTACCGGAATCTGTATCGGTAAGCATAAGCTGGCACCCATATTAAGTCCGAAGAAATCCATTGAGGGAGCGGTTGGTGGAATCCTTGGTTCTGCCATTGTTGGTGCGTTATATGGATATTTCGTGGTGGAAAGTGTGGTTGTGGAACAGAGTATTACATGGATATTTGTAGTAATCAGTGCGGCTGGTGCAGTGATCTCCCAGGTAGGTGATCTGGCAGCCTCTGCAATTAAGCGTAATCAGGAGATCAAGGATTATGGAAAGCTGATCCCCGGACATGGAGGCGTTATGGACCGGTTTGACAGTGTGATCTTCACCGCACCGATGATTTATTTCCTTACTCTGCTTTTAATCAGAGCATAGAACAGGAGGTTCTAAATGAAGAAAATTGGTATTCTCGGGTCTACCGGTTCCATTGGAACCCAGACACTTGAGATTGTACGGAGTAATCCTGACCTGCAGGTCATTGCACTGGCGGCGGGAAGCAACGTGAGTTTAATGGAGCAGCAGGTTCGGGAATTTCATCCCATGCTTGCCGTGATGGGATCTGAGGAAGCTGCCGCAGACTTAAAGAACCGCATTGCAGATACCGATACGAGGGTATCAGCCGGAATGGAAGGGATGCTGGAGCTTGCAATTCTTCCGCAGATGGAGGTTCTGGTAACAGCGATTGTCGGCATGATCGGAATCCGTCCGACGATTGCAGCGATTAAAGCCGGAAAGACCATTGCACTTGCAAATAAAGAAACACTGGTGACCGCAGGACATATCATCATGCCGCTTGCCAAAGAAAAGGGAGTATTCATTCTTCCGGTAGACAGTGAGCACAGTGCGATTTTTCAGTCGATGCATGGCGAAAACCGTGAGCGGGTAAGTAAGATTCTGCTGACCGCATCCGGAGGACCGTTCCGTGGAAAAAAGACGGAGGAACTGCAGGATATTACGGTAGAGGATGCATTGAAGCATCCGAACTGGTCGATGGGACGGAAGATCACTGTGGATTCCGCTACTCTTGTCAACAAAGGCTTAGAGGTTATGGAAGCAAAATGGCTGTTTGATGTGGAGCCGGAGCAGATTCAGGTTGTGGTTCATCCGCAAAGCATCATTCATTCCATGGTAGAATATGTGGATGGCGGAATTATGGCACAGCTTGGAATGCCGGATATGAAGCTTCCGATCCAGTATGCGCTTTTTTATCCGGACCGCAGGCCGATGGATGGCAGGAGGGTGGATTTCTTTGCCTTAAAGAGCATTTCCTTTGAGGAGCCGGATATTAAGACGTTCCGGGGATTGCAGCTTGCCTATGATGCCATTGCGGCAGGAGGCAGCATGCCGACTGTATTTAATGCGGCGAACGAAAAGGCAGTAGGACTGTTCCTGGATAAAAAAATCCGTTTCCTTGCGATCTATGATCTGATTCAGGGAGCGATGGAGCAGCACAAGGTCATTGCCAATCCTACGGTGGATGAGATTCTGGAAGCCGAAGCACAGGCACATGCGTATATTTCCGGGAAATTGTCATAAACTAAAACAGGGTCAGTATTTGGAGGAACTTCATTGATTGTTTCAATTATTTTGTTTATTGTTATTTTCTGTGTGATCGTTGTCGCACATGAATTCGGACATTTTATCATAGCCAAAAGCAATGGAATTCATGTCGTGGAATTTTTTGTGGGAATGGGACCGACATTAGTATCCTTTACGAAGGGAGATACGAAATATTCCATTAAGCTGCTTCCGCTTGGAGGTGCATGCGTTTTCGAGGGCGAGGACGGACTGAATACGAAGGAAGGCGGGGTATCGGAGGGAGCATTCCCGAATGCCCCGGTGTGGGCACGGTTCGCAACCGTTCTGGCAGGTCCGGTGTTTAACTTCCTTTTAGCGTATCTTCTGGCTGTGATTCTGGTTGCCAATACCGGTGTCCTGCTTCCCACGGTCACGACCGTACAGGAGGGAAGTAACGCAGAAGCAGCAGGTCTTGAGGTTGGAGACCGGATTGTGAAGATGAATGGTAAAAACATTCATCTGTATCAGCAGGTGCTGTTGAATTCCCAGCTCAATGTGAAGGGAGAACCCTTTGAAATTGTATATGAACGCGATGGAGAGCAGCATACGGTAACGGTAACACCGACCTTTAATGAGGAGGCGAACCGTTATCTCATGGGAATTTCTACAGGAGAGTATCTGAAGTGCAATGCCCTGCAGAATTTCCAGTATGCCTTTTACATGATGAATTTTGAAGTGGAAATGACCTTCAAGAGCCTTGGCATGCTGGTGACCGGACAGCTTTCTTTAAATGATCTGTCGGGACCTGTCGGAATTGTAAAGGTAGTGGATGACACCTATACGGAAGCGAAGGTATATGGAGCCTCTACGGTGATTCTCTCCATGATAGAGCTTGCACTGCTTCTTTCTGTGAATTTGGGTGTCATGAATTTACTCCCTCTTCCGGCACTGGATGGCGGACGCCTTGTTTTTTT
>ERZ773146.1845-NODE-1845-length-15027-cov-14.189955_pt1 | contig 15027 bp, 16 predicted proteins | sample MGYA00580847_ERZ773146 | MGnify/ENA primary metagenome ERZ773146 (study PRJEB29015, sample SAMEA2737830) | human gut metagenome | biome: human gut; feature: human-associated habitat; material: faeces | place: China | collected 2012 ...
TTTCCAGAATGCGCTGCTTGGTATCTTCCATTTTCCTTTGCCTTTCGCTAACTAACATTTGTTAGTTTTACTATAATCAAAAAAAGTTTCCATTGTCAAGAGGTTTCAAATACAATGGAAATAAAATCGTGCCCGCAGCCTAGCGGCATCCATGATTGATTCAACGCTCTCCACCGGCTGGCATCCCCAGTTATGTTCCGGGGCTCAAGATTCCCCCAGAATGCGTCTTGCATCATATAGTACCTCCTTGCGGCTATTTACAACTAACCCTATAAAAAGCATCCTACGCTCCGGCAAAAAGGTCAAGGGCTTTGCAGCAGAGCGGGTGCGGGCGGCTTCTTCTGCCGAAAAATTAGCTTCCATAAACATCCCTGCTTTTTCTTGACATTCCTTTGTATGCGTGTTATCTTAATTTCCGTCAATTAGCTTACACTAACCATCTGAGGGGCTTTGCCCCGCAGGTTTTTCTTTGCGCGCAATGTTAGGAGTAGCTAACTATATGGCAACGATTTTCTGCCACTGCGATAAAAGGAGCATTTTCATGAGAACAAAGAAATTTCTTTCCCTGCTGCTCTCAGCGGCTATGGCGTTCAGCCTGCTGACCGCTACCGCCTTTGCAGCAGCCCCCGCCGAGGAGGAAAACAGCTTTTTCGATTTTCTGCTGGGCAAGAAGTACACCTATCTTTATGCTGCCCTGACCTGGGACGAGTATTGGGCAAACGAGAAGGTCTATGCCGCCGGCAGCACCGCCACTTCTGCGCAGCTGGACAGCCACGAGGAGCAGGATCTGGGCGCATTTGATGCAGTTTCCCGCGCCACCGTCAACCACGGTCTGCACCGTGGCAGCTTCCAGAGCACTGCTGTCATCTACGCCAAGGACGGCAGCAGCTACACCGTTTCTCACTGGTCGGACGATGGCAAGACCATCTATCTGGCCGATGGCACCACCGTAGGCTGGAACCGCGGCACCATCACTAAGGCCGACGGTTCTACCGTGCAGATGGACCACTATGAGGTGCTGGGCACCAAGTATGTGCCTGTGCGCGTAGCTACCAGCGACCTTGCAGATTTCTGCTCCAAGTACACCGTGGTGGAAAACGGCGGCCAGCTGGTGGGCGGCTACTCTGAAAAGAACCTGACCGCCTACGCCCTGACGGCTGCGGTGGACAAAAACACCAACGGCCTGAAGTACGCAACCAAGAGCGGCGACGGCTACACCTTCTCTGCTGCACACACCGGCACCGGCTCCGGCGTGGCAGAAGCCGCCCAGAAGGCTGCTGACGGTCTTACTGTGAACCTGCGCAGCGGCAGCGACGTGGGCAGCTTTGGCGAGTTCATCCGTGTAGACCTGAACGGCAACTACGGCGAGCTGGGCTCCCGGATGCAGTCTGTGGTGTGGACCTACTACGGCAACGACAGCACCTACACCCACGCCAAGGCCTCCTACGGCACCAAGTTTGCAGCCGACAACTGGATGCATAAGTCCATGGGCATCCAGCTGGGTCTGAGCGATTCCGCCCGCTGCCAGCTGCCGGAGGGCACTGACGGCACCGGCTACTGGACCGTCACCATCCGCGCACTGGGCTACGCCGATACGGTGGTCAAGTTCCAGACCACTGCCGAGAACCTTGCCAAGCACGAGCTGGCAAGCGATGCCGACCGCGCCGCCCTGCAGGCTGTGGTCGCCGAAGCACAGAGCAAGGCAAAGGCCGCTTACACCGCCGACAGCTATGCCAATCTGGAGACCGAGCTGGCCGAGAGCGTGGAGCTTTTGAGCCGCGAGACCCTGTATAAGGCCGCTGCACTGGAGCAGGTGACCCACCTGACCGATGCCGTGCAGAACCTGAAAGCTGCCTGATCCGGCAAAAAACAGAACATCCAAAAAGCAAGGTCGCTTTATGCAGGCGGCCTTGCTTTTCCGTGTCAGGAGGAGTTGGAATGAACAAAAAACGATGCAACACGCTGCTGCCGCTGGTGCAGCTGCTCCCGGCGGTGGCAGCAGCGGCAGCTGTGCTTTTTGCCCTGCCGCGCACCGCGCCGGTGCTGGCTGCCGTGCCGGAAAGGTTAACGGCCGTGGTGGAGCAGCCGGTGGAAGCCGCTTCCGTTGAAGCAGAGGAAGAAGCCCTGCCCAAGCTGCCCTATGCCGACGGCGTATACGTCGGCTCTTCCCGGGGCTACGGCGGTGCCGTCCGGGTGCAGGTGACCATGGAAAACGGCAACATCACGGAGGTGGAAATATTGGACGCCTCCCACGAGACAAAGCAGTTTCTGCGGCGCGCCAAGCGGCTTTTGACCACCGTAGTGGATGCCCAGAGCTGGGAGGTGGACGCCGTTTCCGAAGCCACCTACACCAGCCGGGGCATTCTGGGCGCGGTGCAGAACGCCCTGACCGGCGAAGTGGTGAATAATCCCCTGCCGCCGCAGCCAAAGCCTTCCGCACCGCTGGTGGTGGAGGAATTTACAGCACCCTCCACCTACCTTGACGGCATCTACACTGCCGAAGCCATAGGCTTTGAGGGCAAAATTACGGTACAGGTCACGGTGGCAGAGGATAAGATCACCGATATCACGGTTCTGAGCGCCGAGGACGAGGAGGAATATCTTTCCCGGGCAAAGCGGATCATCCCCGCCATTCTGGAGGGACAAAGCCCCAATGTGGATGCCGTTTCCGGTGCGACCTACTCCTCCACCGGCATCCTGAACGCGGTCAAGCTGGCATTGGCAAAGGCAGCTGTTGCCCCGGCAGAGGAAGCCGCCCCGGAGCAGACAGCATCGGAAGAAGTGGTAGAAGAAGCCGCGCCGTCTGAAGCGGCAGAACCCGAGGAAACGCCGGTCACTGCGCCCACTGTGGAGGTGGTGCAGCCGGAGGAAAAGAGCGCTGTTTCCGCGTGGCTCAAGGAAGTGTGGCAGCAGCTTTTCCCGGCAGAAACACCGGACGATTCTGAACCGGAACCGGCATCTTCTGCGGAGGTGCTGCCGGCATCCGAGGCGGTGCTGCCGCCGGAAGAAACCGAACCTGAAACGGAAGGAGCAGCGGAATGAAATACAAGAATTTTCTCCTCCGGGCGGTGAACCTGCTGCTGATTCTGGGGATTCTGTGGCAATACCAGCAGGTAGCGCTGGTCCGGGCGGCAGCGGTAAGCCAGCGCAAGCAGGAAATTGCCGAGGTGGAAGCCTACAATGCTTCCGTTTTGCAGGCGCAGAGCGCAGCGCAGGCAGAGCAGACCCAAAGCGGCTACCGGGACGGCACCTATGAGGGCAGCGCCTTTGGTTTTGGCGATGTCATCCGGGTGTCGGTGACTATCCAGAACGGAAAAATGACCGATATTGCGGTGCTGGACGCTTCCGGTGAAGATAAGCCCTACTATAAACAGGCACTGCCTTTGCTGGACGAGATGCTGGATGTGCAGTCTGCCGAGGTGGATACCGTTTCCGGTGCTACCCTCACGGCAGAAGGACTTATCGGTGCAGTAGAGGACGCACTGGGAAAGGCGGCCGGATGATGGAAAAAACACAGACAAAGCCTTTAACGGCGGCACAGCAGCGTCAGCGGGACAAAAAGCGCCGCACATGGCTGCGCGCCGGGGTACAGCTGTTCTTCTTTGTGACCATGCCGGGCGCATTCGTGGCCGGGTTTTCCGGGGTAAAACAGATCTTTCTGCACATCGGTGCGGGCGAGGTGCTCTCGGCAGATAGCTTCACGCTTTCCCTGCTGGGGCTGTGCGGCTTCACCCTTTTGTTCGACCGGTTTTTCTGCGGGTACGCCTGCACCTTTGGCAACTTGGGCGATGCCGTCTGGGCGCTTTCTGGCCTTATCCAGAAAAAGCTGCTCCGCCGCAAAAAGCAGCTCCGGCTGCCGGAGCGGGCGGTGCTTTGGGGGCAGAAGGTCAAATATCTGCTGCTGGCAGGGCTGGTGGCGCTGTATGTGACCCGGCAGGAAAAGCTGCTGACCGGCGCAAGCCCGTGGGAGGTATTTTCCCGCCTGACGGCACTGCGTCTGCCGCCGGAGGGCTTCGGCGTGGGCATCGCGCTGCTTGTGCTCATTTTGCTGGGTATGGCGGTGCAGCCCCGGTTCTTCTGTCAGTTTCTCTGCCCCATGGGTGCGGTGTTCGCCCTGCTGCCGGTGCTGCCCTTTGCGCGGCTGCACCGGCAGAGCGAGGGTTGCATCCCGGGCTGCAACGCCTGCAAGCAGCAGTGCCCGGTGTGCCTGAAGCTGGAGGAAAGCAGCCTGCGCAGCGGGGAGTGCATTGCGTGTGAAGCCTGTGTGGGCACCTGCCCCAAGCAGAACATCCACCGGTGGGATTTGGCTCTTTGCAAGCACCCGTGGCTGCCGGTGCTGGGCAAGGCGCTGCTCTTCTTCCTGCTGGGCTGCTGGCTGGGCTTCTGCCGGTTTATCTGAAACAAAAAAGGGAGGCTGCTGCACAGTATTTGTGCAGCAGCCTCCTTTTGGCTGGGAGATCTATCATTTCGGTACGCCGGAGCGTCTGCGGACGCTCCGGCGTTCCATTTTCACGGTAAAGGCTTCTGCTCCAACAGGTCTGTCATGCTGCGCAGGCTGATGCCAAGGGTAGAAAGGTTATGCAGCATCGCGCTGGTGGCAGGGGGCAAGATGCCCAGAGCGCCCAGAAGGATGAGCGCGGAGTTGAAGCTGAGGACGAACCGGTAATTGCTGCCCACCCGCTTTTGCAGGGCGTTGGCAATGGCTTTCAGGGTCACCAGCTCTTCCAGACTGTCGGCGCGGATGGTCACATCGGCAATTTCCCGGGCGATGGCGGCACCGGAATGGATGGCGATACCGATATCTGCCGCCGACAAGGCAGGAGAATCATTGATGCCGTCGCCGATCATCACCACCGTATGTCCCGCAGCCTTTGCATCGCGGACAAAAGCGGCTTTATCCTCCGGCAGCACCTCCGCAAAGCAGCGGTCCACCCCCACCTGCGCCGCAATGGCGCGGGCAGTGCGGTCGCTGTCGCCAGTCATCATGACCGTCTGGGTGATGCCCAGTCTCCGAAGCTTATGCAGCACCTGTGCCGCCTCCGGGCGCAGGGGGTCTGCGATGCAGATGACCCCCGCCAGCACCCCGGAAGCTGCCAGATACAGGTGGGAATACTGCGGGTCCAGTGCATCGAATTTTGCCTGTTCCCCTGCCGGGATGGTGCAGCCCTCGTCCTCAAAAATGAAGTGGGCACTGCCGATGACCACCCGCGTGCCGCCCACCCGGCTGGCAATGCCGTGCGCCACGATGTACTCCACCTCGGAGTGCATCTCCTCGTGGGAGATGCCCCGCTCTCTGGCGGCGCGGACAACGGCGTTTGCCATGGAATGGGGGAAATGCTCTTCCAGACAGGCGGCAAGCTGCAATACCTCCTGCTCCTCGCAGCCGGAGAAAGGCACCACCTGCACCACCTGCGGGGTGGCGCGGGTGAGGGTGCCGGTCTTATCGAACACGATGGTGTCCGCCTTTGCCAGCGCTTCCAGATACTTGCCGCCCTTTACGGTAATGTGGTATTCCCCGCACTCCCGCATGGCAGAAAGCACCGCCAGCGGCATGGAAAGCTTCAGCGCACAGGAGAAGTCCACCATCAAAATGGAGATGGCGCGGGTGACGTTGCGGGTAAAGGCGTAGGTAGCCACCGTACCGGCAAGGCACCAAGGCACCAGACGGTCGGCCAGCAGCAAAGCCCGGTTCTCAGTACCGGACTTGAGCTTTTCCGATTCCTCGATCATGGCCACGATCTTATCGTAGCGGTTGGCGCCGCCCTCTGCCTTGGCCACAAGGACGCATTCGCCCTCTTCCACCACTGTTCCGGCGTAGACGGTGGCACCGGTGGTCTTGCGCACCGGCATAGACTCGCCGGTCAGGGCAGCTTGGTTCACCATGGCCTCGCCCTCCAGCACCATACCATCCAACGGGATCATGTTGCCGGAGCGCACCACTACCTCGTCCCCGGCGTGAACGCGGGTCAACGGCACCAGCACCTCGCCCTGCGGGGTGCGCACCCAGACCTTATCCACGTTCAGCGCCATGCTGCGGGCAAGGTCATCCAAGCTCTTTTTCCTTGTCCACTCTTCCAGCAAGCTGCTCACCGTCAGCAGGAACATCACCGACCCTGCGGTGCTGTAATCCCCCCGCAGGAGAGAGGCGGTGATGCTGAGCGCATCCAGCACCTCTACTTCCAGCTTGCGGTGCAGCAGGCAGCGGATCCCCTTCCAGACAAAGGCGATGGAGCGCCATACCGTATACGCCGCCGCGATGGGTGCGGGCAGGAACACCTTACGAAACGCCCGCCCCGCCACAAGACCGACCATCTTTTCCTGATATTCCTGATTGATCTTCCGGCTGTCGTGGGAGGTGACCAGCACCTCCAATTCTTCGTTGTCAAAGCGGTAGGCTGCCAGCAGGGCGGCGGCGTCCTTCCGGCTGCCCCGGTAGGTCAGCACCACATCTCCGGTGCGCTCGTAGACGGTGGCTTTCTGGATGTTGTCCTGCCCGTTCAGGTAGGCTTCCAGCACGTCTGCTCGGTGCAACGTCATGCGCACAGCGCAGACGTGCACCCGCATCCGTCCCTTACCTTCATGTAAGATCGTACATTTCATTGCTTTTCTTACCCCTCTGTGTAAAAAAGAGCCGCCCAAAGCGGCGGCTCTGCTGCGCTATATCACTGTGCGGTCTGCTCTGCGGGCTGCTCTTCTTCAGCCGTATCCTCGATGACCTCCTGTGCAGCCTCGGCGGCGCGGCTCTCGTTGATGGCCTTTGCATCGGCAAGGATGTCACCGGCCTCCTCCTGCACCTTATTCACGGTCTGCATGGTGCAGTCCTTCATCCGCAGCACCGCAGCAGTGGTCTGGGTGTAGACCTTTTTGGCATCCTTGCTGGACAGCACCTTGAAGCCGGCAGAGCCGAACACCACACCGCCCAAAAACAGTGCAAGCTTTTTTGTATCAAACATATTTACCCCTCGTTTCTGTATTTCCTATCTGTGTGCCCATCCCCTTGAGCGGGGCAGGCTCTTTATCTTTATATTGTAGCACGCTTTTTGGGTTTTTCAATGTTTTTCGACGATGTTAGGACGTATTAACATTGTTAGCAGCAGTTTGATACGGAGGATCTTTTTGGTCATACTCCCTTGCAGAGAGCAGCAGGCCGCAGCCTATATTTGTTTTGGGTATCCTCTTGTTTTCAAACCGCTATCACAGGTTCCGGCTGGCTAGTCTGCAGCAGCGCCGATCTCGATCACCTCGTTCTTGAGTTCCTTCCTGTGTACCAGCCGCGTATACGTGGTGTTCATTTCCAGATCAATGAAGATGCTCATTTTCAATGTCCCTTTTTGTTTCGCGCAGTTTTCGGTTGATTTTCTGAACCTATTCTACACCCTTATCCGTCCGATAGGCGGTACTTCTGTTACCACATTTTAGTTTTCTTCGGCCATTTTCTGCATTTGGGCGAACAGTGCATAGTATGCAGACCCTCTGGCGATCTCCAACTCCTCATAGCTTTCCAGAACCTGCACCTGTTCGTAATATTCCTGCGGCTTCGATTCGTCTGCAATGGAGCTGCGATCTGTCACCACAAAAGCGCTGTGTATGTAGAAAACCCTGCAAATTCCAACACCGTCGGAATCCGCAGGGTCGATTTCAAGCTATTTATGCGTTCAACGCCTTGTCGAGATAGCGTTTCACTTCCTTCGGCTTCAGACCGGCTTCTTTCTCCAAAGCGGTGCGGATCACCTCCAGATAGTTCGGAGACGGTGCCTTCTGCGGGCGGGTCGTGCTGCTGATCAAGGTATAGACCGGCAGATTATCCTTGCCCATCCCCAGCAGGAACTGATGCCCATACCAGTTGGCCGAGGCTCCCTCCTGCCGCATGATGTCATGCAGCTGATTCCTCGTAATGCGGTACAGCCGGAACAATACCGGCTCATAACCCGCCGGGTCATAAAAAGCTACGCCGCCGTAATCCCAGCTAGGGCTTTCATTGCCGAAATACAGCCTGCCACGATAATCCGTCCAATACGATTCCTTCCACAGCGTGGTATCGTTACAGCCATAATAGCGCTTTCCGTTGGGCGCTACGCCGCCCTGCACATAGCAGCGGAACCGTTCCTCCGACAGGTTGGAGCCGTAGCAGGCATACCAGACTTCTTCCTCATGCTTCGGCTGCCAGCAGGAACTCTCTAAACAGCCCTGCGTACCCTTATTATATAAGTACGCTTCTGCACGAAGGCTGCCCTGCTCAGACTTCACCCACACCTCCCGGCGCAGATAGAGGTTGCCCTCGTCCTCATAGCGATCCATCTCTGCCATCATCTCCGGCGAGACAAAGTACACCTCACCCAGAACCGCCTCGTTTTTCTTCTGCACGATTCCGGGGTATGCGCCCAGATCCACCATGGTATGGTCGTACAGGGTATACCGCCGAGAGTAGGCCGCATCCTTCAACAGATCGTGGGCGGGCTGTCCCTGCATCAGCGTCCCATAAACAAAGAGCGTATGGGTCTTGCCGTGATAAGCAGCCACCACCTGTTCCAACTCTGCGGTGATCGGCACAGGCCACATTCCCATTTCCACCATCGACGTGTGGTTCTGCTTTGCCCTTGCAATGTCGCGTTCGAACATCTGAATGGTGTCCTGTACCAGTGCCGTGAACTCTGCGCAAAGATTACCGTTTTCCTCAACGAATGCCTTAACATCGGCCTTGGCCAGCAAAATCAGATTGCGGCGCTGCCCGGAGTCTGCATCCAGTCCATGGTCACGCAGTCCGCGCCCCGTGCAGCCATGCAGCAGGTTTTTGAAAAACGCCGTCCGTGCTTCGTCAAAGATTTCCCGCATGGTCTGCCATGCGTAGATGGCTGCTGCTGCCGCCGCATAGCTCGGATGGTAATACAAGTCCACCCGGCAATCAGAGGGCATGTTTTTGTCGATCACCAGCGGGATCAGCCCCTCTTCAGTCTGGAGAACTGCAGCCGCATCCAGAAATGCCGCCATCTCCGTCCGGGAAAGGGTGCGGTAGCGCTCCTGCTCGGCTGCGAGGTACAAGGCCTTTGCGCAGTCAAATGCCTGATGCACGCCGTTTTCCTGTTCAACCGAAAAGCGGCACAAAGGTTTCTTGTAAGCATTATCAAAATTCATCATGGTGTTCTCCTTTTATTGTGGTGTGTTTCGTTCTGACACCATGATAGCACTGAATTCGTCAAATACACGGTAATGCAGAGACGTCAGTTGTATCTAACTTTCAAAATCTCATCCAGCATGACCCTCTCCCCGATTTTTTCTTTTAGGATATACTCTTTGCCCAGTTTTTGATATTGCGCTTCGTCTACGACTGCAATTTCAAAAGGCTGGTATCTGGAAACAAAATAGAATCTGCACTTCGGAAAAAATTTATCCTTGCATTGAATCGTATAAACGTGTTCCATTCCGTAACGTGCATCTTTGAGGGCAAGCATCAGATCAATGCCGTCATCATAGCGGTTCAGCATCTCCGTCTCCGTAAAGAACTCGTCGACCCAATGCTCCGCTTTCCATTCCATCTTATCCAAAAACGCACCGAATGCCACCGCCTCTTTTTCTTCTTCTGCACTCCTGTTCACATATCGTGTAACACGATCTTCTGAGACATAAGCCTCTCGTATCCGCTTCTTTGCGTAAGGTGACAACTGACTCCATATCCCATACGCCAAATCCGCAGACAATTCGTTTCCGTAGCAGCGGGAGTCGTAGGCAATGCCAAGCGATTTCAACAGATAGGCCGCCTGTGTTATATTCAGCTGCATCACGATTGGATTCAGCGTGTCCGGCGTATAAGTATACCGTTTTCTGCCGTCTTTCCGTATTTTTACGTCTGTCGAAACCCGCTGTCCACCCAGCGTCCACGGTTCATCCTCCATATCACCATTCAACCGCTTCAGATAGGTGCGCAGCGTTTTTTCTTTTACGCCAATCGTATCACAAAGGGGTTCTCTTTCGCAGCCCAAGCCATCCGTGCCATGCAGCCCCTTGAGCAGTTGGATCAGTTTACCATCTTCGGATTCAAGGAACGGTCGTAACGGACGGCTGATGGAAAAGCCATACTCCTTTTCCATCACGGCAAGCCACACATTAAACACTTCCCAAAGCCGCTGCTTATGTTCAATACTGCCGGGCTGTCCCTCAAGTGTTTCATTCATAGCCCCAGATATCAATCTGCAATCTAATTCCAAATCCTCGTCCTTAGAATCAACCGCTTCTATTTGCAATTGCAATTTCTTCCGCAACAATTTTCTGCTCAGTATTCTTTTTGCGTTTTCAGCTTCTTTCTCCGGGAGCTGCTCTGCGGCACGCCGGAGCATTTCCAGCAATCGTTCCACTTTTGCATCCTGATCCATCCGATTATCCTCCTGCTCACATTTCATATCTTGATATCAATTTTGAGAGAACGTATGGGACACAGTTTTTAACCCATTATAACATTCCCTGTTCCGAAAGCCAACTTCTGTTATAGCGCTGCATCTTGACAAAGGTTCCAGAATTGGGTCTGCCATTTGCTGTACTTTGCCCTGCGGGTCAAGGCCATAAAGTCTGCGGAACCGGAGAACGCAGAGCAAATCAAGCTTTGCAAAACTACGGCAGGGCATAAAAAAGCGGACAACCGTTCTGGGGTCGTCCGCAGGGGGATGGATTGCTTTCGTTACTTAATAAACTGGAAATGGAACGCAGAAGACTGCAGCCAAGTTTGCTGCAATGGGAGTTAACATCGTATCTGTTCCTAAAACCATTGATAATGATATTTGGGGCACGGACATCTCTTTTGGTTTCGACTCGGCTGTAAGTATTGCTACAGATGCTATCGACCGGTTGCATTCTACCGCAAGTTCTCATAAAAGGGTGATGGTGATTGAAGTGATGGGGCATAAGGCTGGCTGGATTGCTTTGTATTCCGGTATGGCAGGAGGAGGGGATGTGATTCTCGTTCCTGAAATCGCTTATAACATTAAAAATATTGGCAATACGATTCTGGAAAGACTAAAGAAAGGCAAACCCTATTCTATTGTAGTGGTAGCGGAAGGAATTCAGACTGACGGGCGTAAACGTGCTGCTGAATATATCGCGCAGGAAATTGAATATGAAACTGGTATAGAAACTCGCGAAACAGTTCTGGGGTATATTCAGCGTGGTGGTTCGCCTACTCCTTTCGACCGCAATCTTTCTACCCGCATGGGCGGGCATGCAACAGAATTGATAGCCAATGGCCAATTCGGGCGTATGGTGACTTTAAAAGGAGACGATATAGCATCTATTCCTCTTGAAGAAGTTGCAGGAAAACTGAAATTGGTTACTGAAGATCACGATTTGGTGATTCAGGGTCGTCGCATGGGGATTTGTTTTGGTTAGTTGCCGGAGCTTCTGTGTCCTGTACTGTGGAAATCTCATCGACGAGGATGTTTTCTTCTGAAACATTCTCTATCTCGGGATTTGCATTCAGTTCGGTTTCGAGTTCATTCTCAAGCCCGTTTGCCAATTCAGTATCAGAACCTGTCGCAAGTTCAACTTCCATTTCTGTTTCCGTTTCAGTTGCCGAATGTTGTATTTTAATCTCCTCGATGGTTGACATAAATGTCGGTTCCTTTACTTTCTTTATAGCCATCTGGGCGGCATTCTGTTGAGATTCCTTCTTGGAATACCCCGTACCTGTTCCTGCCGGAAGTCCTTCAATGCGTACTTCAGTTTGGAATACAGGGTTGCTGTCATGGTCGAGAAACTGCTCGATTAATTCAAAGGAAACCTCCATTTTGTTCTTTTGGCTCCATTCGATAAGCTTGGATTTGAAGTTAACCTCTTTTCGGGATATTTTATCCAGATCGATATAACGATTAATGATTCGCTGCTCCATAAACTGTTTGCAGCGTTCATATCCCTGATCCAGATAAATAGCTCCGATGAACGCCTCAAAAGCATTTCCATACATGTAGCTGTTGTGAGAAGAGGAGCGGGTAGAATACTTGATGAGCTTATCCAGGCCGATTTCAACGGCCAACTTGTTCAACGTCTCTCGTTGTACGATCTTGGAACGTGTATTGGTCAGGAAACCTTCCCGTTTCCCTTCGAAACGTTTGTAGACAATATCTCCCACGATGGCGTCGAGGATGGCGTCACCTAAAAACTCCAGCCGTTCATTGTTGAGAGGACGTCCCTTGTCGGAGCGGACAGAAGTCGATTTGTGCAGGAGAGCCTGCTCATAAAGCTGGATATTGCGCGGGTAGAACCCGAGTATCCGGTAAAAACAAAGATAAGACTCTCTATCCTTGCGGAACAGGAGCCTTATCTTATCTATTTCGTTACGTAACACGATATTACTCTGCGTATTTCTTGAAGATAACGCACGCATTGTGACCACCAAATCCAAATGTATTGGACAAGGCAACATTAACTTCGCGTTTCTGTGCTTTATTGAACGTGAAATTAAGGTTGTAGTCGATGTTCTCGTCGTCGTCACCTTCTTCGTGGTTGATAGTCGGAGGAACAATGCCGTTCTTGATGGCAAGGATGCTTGCAATAGATTCTACCGCACCGGCAGCTCCCAGCAAGTGACCTGTCATTGATTTGGTTGAACTGATGTTCAACTCGAACGCATGATTACCGAATACTTCCTTGATTGCTTTTGCTTCTGAAATATCACCAACCGGAGTAGATGTACCGTGTACATTGATATAGTCTACTTCTTTCGGATCCATTTCCGCATCTTCCAGTGCATTCATCATCACCAGTTTCGCTCCCAGACCTTCCGGATGAGAAGCAGTCAAGTGATGTGCATCTGCAGACATACCTACACCGGCAACTTCTGCATAGATTTTTGCACCACGAGCTTTAGCGTGTTCCAGTTCTTCCAGGATCAAGCAACCGCCACCTTCGCCCATAACGAAACCATCGCGGCTTGCGCTAAACGGACGTGAAGCTTTAGAAGCTTCGTCGTTGCGTGTTGACAAGGCGTGCATAGCGTTGAAACCGCCTACACCTGCCGGGAAGATCGCTGCTTCCGAACCACCGGATACAATTACATTTGCTTTACCCAAACGAATCAGGTTGAAGGCATCTGCAATAGCGTTGGTTGAAGTAGCACATGCTGAACAAGTCGCGTAGTTAGGACCATGGAAACCATACATGATAGAAATCTGTCCGGCTGCAATATCCGAAATCATCTTTGGAATGAAGAACGGATTAAACTTCGGACCCATTTCCTGACGAGTGTAGTAGTTGCCTACCTCTTCTTCAAATGTATGTATACCACCAATACCGGCGCCGAAAATAACACCGATTTTGTTCAAGTCTTCTTTCTCGACGTCAAGACCGGAATCATCTACCGCTTCTTTAGCAACAGCGATGGCATATTGAGTATACAAGTCCATCTTTCTTGCTTCTTTGCGGTCTATGTATTTCGTTGCATCGAAGTCTTTCACTTCGCATGCGAATTGGGTCTTGAATAACGACGCATCAAAATGAGTAATAGGCCCTGCTCCACTAACCCCGTTCACAATGTTTTCCCAAAATTCGGGAACGCTATTGCCAACGGGAGTAATGGCGCCAAGGCCTGTTACTACCACTCTTTTTAATTCCATATTGATGAAATCGAATTACTTAGCGTGTTCTTCGATATAAGATACAGCATCACCTACAGTACCAATCTTTTCTGCTTGGTCATCAGGAATAGAGATACCGAATTCTTTTTCGAATTCCATGATAAGTTCTACAGTGTCAAGAGAATCTGCTCCCAGGTCGTTAGTGAAGCTTGCTTCGTTAGTAACTTCTGATTCTTCTACGCCTAATTTATCAACGATAATCGCTTTTACTCTTGATGCAATTTCAGACATAACTTTAAGTTTTTAATTAATAATTAGTTTTATTTCTTTAAATTTGCGGTGCAAAGGAATGAATATTTATCGTTTTGCGCAAATATTTGACTAAATAAATGCAATGTTTTGCACATTTTTCACTGTTTTGTGCATCGAATTTGAGAGTTATGAAGAAAAACATCGCAATTTTCGCTTCCGGTTCCGGCTCTAATGCCGAGAATATTATCCGGTATTTCCAAAAAAACGATTCCGTTCAGGTTTCGTTGGTGCTTTCTAATAAGAGTGATGCCTATGTTTTGGAACGTGCGCATCGCTTGGGAGTGCCTTCTAACGTGTTTCCAAAGGAGGATTGGATAGCCGGAGATGAAATTTTGGCTATTTTGCAGGAGTACCGCATTGATTTTGTCGTGTTGGCCGGCTTCTTAGTTCGCGTGCCGGATTTGCTTTTGCATGCTTATCCCGATAAAATCATAAATATACATCCTGCACTTCTTCCGAAGTTCGGCGGGAAGGGGATGTATGGAGATCGTGTTCACCAGGCTGTGGTTGCCGTCCAGGAAGACGGGGTACTTGTCGATCTCCTCCAGGTGCTTGGGGAAGTAGAGGCTGTCGGAGTAAATGGGGTCGGCGCTGCCGTCCCGGAGGGTGACCTTGGTCTGGATGCCGCTGTCCCAGACCTCCACGGTGTCGGGCTTTGTGAACCAGTAACCGCTGCCGGACCAGGTGGTGCCGTAGAAGCCGTCGGTCGCGGCGACCTGGTAGGCGTCGCGGGAGAGATAGGCCCGGCCCTGGTCGATCTGGTAGGCGCGGTAGAGCAGGTAGTTGCCCAGGGAGGTCAGGTGGTGGTCCGTGCGGTAGCAGACCTGACCGCCCTCGGCGATGCCCTCTTTCAGGGCGTCGCGCACGTCGATGAGCTTCGTGTAGTGCAAAATCTCGCCGGCCTTCTCATACAGCATGTCATCGTCATACTCCCCGTGGAAGGCGGGCAGCTCGTTCTCCATGAGGTAGCCCGTGGAGGGGACCATGATGATGTCCGCAGGGATGCCCAGGCTCTGGGCGAACTGGTCAAAGCGGGTGAGGTTAGTCGTAAAGACCTCTTCGTTGTAGGGCTTGGGGGCGTTGATGAGGTAGCCGTCCTTGCCGTGGTAGATGCTCTGGGCGGCGTTGCGGCCGGTGGCCAGGTTCCAATAGGCGTTCA
>ERZ773146.1883-NODE-1883-length-14821-cov-5.209535_pt1 | contig 14821 bp, 12 predicted proteins | sample MGYA00580847_ERZ773146 | MGnify/ENA primary metagenome ERZ773146 (study PRJEB29015, sample SAMEA2737830) | human gut metagenome | biome: human gut; feature: human-associated habitat; material: faeces | place: China | collected 2012 ...
TAGCTCTAAAGCCAGATTGATGCCATTGCTGACCTTAGTAATCGCTTTGTTTTGGGTAGTAATCTTTTGCGTAACTTGATTATTTTGGTAAATCACATAACCATTACCGATTGCTAAAATTATAATTAAAATAATTGGAACTGTAATAATTAAATTAGTCTTCTTAAAAGCAACTTTAATCTTATCTAGCATGGTAATCACCTCTAAAGCTTTGAATTAAGTGGAACCGAATTTTATCAGAGTTCAAATCTTGATGGTTCAAAGTTACCTTAAAAAGATAGTGATTGGTATTAAGGTGATTTCCTCTTCTATCATAATAAGTAACTGTCACGTTTGAATAATAGTAATGTTCCTTTTGCGAAGTTTCATTACTATAGTTATAAATTTTAACGTCATTTAACCGTGTATAGTGGTTAACTGAATCAAGTAAAGTTTGAGCATCGGTCTTTGTCATATAATTCTTAGTTAGTTTAGTAACGGCGGCTTGATTTTCTGCTTGCGTTGGATAATTGCCAAAAATAATCTTCATACTATCAGTTAATGAGGCATTGTTAGTTTTAGCAATCGTCTTCATATTTTGATAACTTAAATTTTCTTGATAAGTAACATCATCAGGCGACATTTCGTCATATGACTTTTTCAACATACTGTACTTCGTCTGAGCATTACTTAATTTTTGTTGATTTTTGTTTAAATTATACAGATTGAAGGCCCCCAAAACTAATAAACCTAGCATTACCAAATTTATCAGTCCAGCAATAATCCATTTACGATATTTTTTTATTTTTTTCATCGCAAAACATCCTTCGCATTTTAATTGTTTCTAAGTATACAATACTTTTTCACAATTAGAGCCGAAATTTTATTATGATAGCTTAATTTTTCCCATCACTAACCCAATCACGGCGAAAATCGCAATAATCGTTACTAAAATCATCAACAACCATTCTTTTTGATTAATGGAACGGCCATTTTCTTTGGCTGCTTTAATGTAAAAAGCGAATCCTAGTACATAGACAATCGTACAAAGCCAGAGATATTGAAGACCAGCAAAAGTAATTCCAACTACTTCAAAAACAAATGCTAATAACCCAGGAAACATCATTTTAAATGATTTGGCTAGATAACCGACTTTAATTTGATAAGCCGCCACCAATGTATAACAAACAACCATGGCTGCCGTACAGAGAGAAATGGCAAAATTATAAGCCTGATCAGAGAAAACTAGTGAAATTAGGAAAAGTTGTAATAATACCTGAGTTAAGATTAGTGAATTAATAGGCGCTTTTTGTTTATTTAACTTAGCAAACCAATGGGGTAACATTCCCTTGCCTGCCATTTCAGAAATAGCAATTACTGGTGGCAAGGTCCATGATAGCCAAGAACCAAAAATGGTAATTATCAAAGAAAGACTAACTAACATTCCCCCAACCGGTCCAATCATATCTTTAACCACATAAGTTAAAGCAGGGTTACTAACGTGAGCTAATTGAGCCTGCGTCAAATAGCCGTATGGCAACATTGAAATAACCACATTAATAATCAATAATGCTACAAAACTCCAAATGGTCGCCTTGCTGGCATCTGATGCTTTATGAGCTCGACCAGTCATCATAGTCGCCCCTTCAATTCCAACGAAAACCCACATCATGGTAATTAAGCAACCTTTAACTTGATTGAAAACACCACCTGGGGTTGCTTTCATATAAGTAAAATTAGTCGTAAAATTATCCCAAAAATGAGCGGTAAAGACATTAGTTTTAAATAAGACAATTCCCAAGAGCACAAACGCTAAAAGTGGAATTAATTTAATAATCGTAATGAACACGTTGATAAACGCGGCATTTTCGACCCCACGGGATACTAAATATGTTAGCAACCACGAGATAATCGAAGCCACTATAATGGCTGGAATTGAGTTACCAGAACGAAAACTAGGAATAAAATATCCTACGGCTGACATCATCATAGTGGCAAATGCTACACTTCCAATCCAAGACGAAAGCCAATACCCCCAGCCAGAGATAAATCCAACAAAATTTCCAAATCCTTTTTGGGCATATTCGGCCATCCCATTTAAGTCAGGATTAGTTTCACTTAGTGATTTCAAACTCATGGCGAGTCCAAAAATTCCAATTCCTGTAATCAACCAAGCCAATAAAGCTGGTCCCGGAGTTGCTACTGCAGCCAGTTGTTCACTTGCATTATAAATTCCTGCTCCAATTGAGGCACTAATCACTAACATAATTAGTCCAAGCAATGAAACTCCCTTTTGTTTTTTCATTTTAAATCCCCTTACACAATTTTAAGCAATATGATTAGTATACCTTAAAAACAGTATACCTTAAAAACGGCTTGCTTTTTTCGCCAAAATAAAAAAATCTTCGCAATACAAAGATTTTATCATTGATTATTAATTTAAGATTTCTTCATCCGCTGGTGAATACTTAAGCAAGTAGATGGCTAAGATTACCAAGATTGCTCCCACTACTTCAGCTAGACTCAAAGCAGTATTGAAAAAGATCACACTCAAGATGAAAGTTGAAACTGGTTGTAAAGCATCCATCAAACTGATATTTGCGGAAGTCGTAAACCGAGTGGCAAAAATCAAAGTTGAGAAAGTTAATAACGTTCCAAAGAAGATAATTCCACAAACACCTAGAATTGCTCCAGTAGTCAAATGCGGAACATTCGTCCAAACCGGATGATTAATGTTATAAGCGATACTAGCAACTAACGTTCCCCAGCCCATCACAACGATTGGAGGATTATCTTTTCCTAAACTCCGTGGTAACACCACATAAAGTGCTGCTGTAAGTCCAGAAATCAATCCCCAGATCAAAGAATCCATTGGAATTGAAAGCTGACTAATGTCACCTTTCGTGATTGAAAGAAAAACTCCCACAATTGCAATTATAAAGACTACAAAATCGATTTTTGCTGGTTTTTTGTGTTGAAAAATAAATGCTCCCAGTAAAATGAATAATGGAGCTAAATATTGCAAAATGGTGGTTGCAGCTGCATTACCATTTTGAATACTAACGTAGAAACTTCCCATGTTAGCAGCTAAACCAAATAGTCCATAACAAACGAGGGTAAACACTGATTTCCAAGTCTTGAAAATATTAAAGATTTTTCCCTTATAAACAATGGCACTAACTAACAGTAAAATAGTTGCAGCCCCTGTCGTTCTTGCTGCCAAGAACCAGGGTGCGGGAATTGATGCATTTTGTGAAACGAACTGCGTGATTACTCCAGCAACTCCCCATGAAACTGAGGCAAAACCTGCTAGTGCAAGTCCTTTAGCAGTGTTGCTCATTCCCTTAATTTTGTTAAACATTATTAAAGCCCCCTTATTTTTCACCAGATAATTTGGTACTAGCCTCTGTCACCACTTCTGGTGCTACGTCATCACTTAAAAAGCGAGACATAGGCGTATATTGATGGCGCTTCTTAAAGGATACCTTAAAGCTTGCCACAATTGCAACACGCATTTGATTCTCCGTTAGAAACACTTGTCCAACTTGACGATACTTACCCTTGGTGTGTTTTCCAATCCGCCATTCATGCAATTTAAAGTCATGATTAGCATCCCGTTTAATTTGATAGTTACCAGAACTATCTTGTTCAACAGGCACGCCAATGAAACGGAGTACATCATATTTATCAGCCATGATTCCTCACTACGATTCTAATTCGTCTTTTGTTGATAATTTGCGTTTGTAGTTTTGCAAAATATAAATGGCGACCACAACTAAAGCTGATCCAACCACTTCCATTAAACTAATTTGTGTATGTAAGAACATGACACTTAAAATAAAAGTCATCACTGGTTGAACGGCATCAACCAAACTAACATCTGCCGAACTCGCAAATTTCATACTGTGAAGTAAACAAGCAAATGGTAAAACCGTTCCAATAATCACAATGGCACCAATTCCAATTACACCACCAGTAGTCAAATGCGGAACTCCGACCCACACTGGTTGATGAAGATTAAAGAAAAGGCTAGCAATTAACGTTCCCCAACCTAAAACGGTCAATGGTGAGTTGTCACTCATTAAGGGCCGTGGAATCACTACATAACAACCAGCGGTAATTCCAGAAATAATTCCCCAAAATAACGAAACTGGTGGAATTGATAGTTCACTAATATCACCTTTCGTAATCGAAAGAACCACTCCAACTAATGCGATTACGAACACCAATAAATCAATTCGATTAGGTCGACGATGCATAAAGAAAAAGCCACCTAATAAGATGAATAGCGGTGCCAAATATTGCAAAATAGTTGCAGAGGCAGCATTACCAGTTTGGACACTCAAGAAGAAGGAAAGTAAATTAGCCCCTAAACCAAAGATGGCATATCCCAAAATACATAAAATTGATTTACGATCTTTAAAGACATTGAAAATTTTCCCGCGATAAGCAATTGCACTAATCACTAATAAAATAATTCCCGAAAATAAGGTTCTGACAGACAAAAACCATCCCGCTGGAATGTCAGCATCTTGTGATACAAATTGAAGAATGGTCCCAGAAATTCCCCAGAATGCTGAAGCAAGGGTCGCCCAAAGAATCCCCTTCATAATGTTTTTATTCGAACTCAACTTATCCACCTCATATTTTATTTTTTTACGATAGTTTTATAATACTCTTTCTTGAGCTTGATGATAAGCCAAAAATAAAGCCTAGCAAAAATTGCTAGACTTTATTTATCATTATTTGTTTTTTGATTTTGATTTATCATCCGGATAAGTTAATTTAATTCCTGCTGACATTAAGATTGGCAAAATAATTACTAGGATAAGTAACCCAATGATAACGGCAATGGCAACCTGAATTAAGGTCATTACCCCTGAAGGAATCAATGCGGCAAATGTTCCACCTAAAATTACAGCAGCAGAGAGAACTACCACTCCAATAAAGCGAGCTGCATGCACAATTCTGGTTGCTGGAGCAGCACTAGGTAAAATGTTTTGATACTTATGCATTAAGAAGATACTGTAATCAACCCCTAACGCAATCAACATAATGAAAGTAAAGAACGGTGTATTCCAGGTCAACATGTCTTGTCCAAGGAATAAGCTACTAAACAATCTCGTAATTGATAATGAAGCTAGGTAAGCCAATAGTAAAGTTCCAATAATGTAAATTGGTTGCAAAATTGATCTAGTAACAAACATCAAAGCAATCAAAATTCCAATTACCACGATGACAGCTGTCCGCATAAAGTCACTTGAGGCAATCTTGTTAGTATCTGCAATTGTAGCAGTTTCTCCTCCAACAGCAACGGTTGCTTTTTGCATATCAGTTCCAGCTAAGTTTTGTTTAACTTGATTTTGAATCTGGTTAACTGACTTAATGGCTTCTGCACCAGAAGGATTTGATTTAAGTACTACCACAATCCGCGTCGTGTGCTTATCTTGTGATAGGTACGCGTTAACTGCAGTTTGGAAAGTTTTGCTTTCAAGAACAGAAGTTGGAATATAAAAAGTCTTCGAAGCAGCCGGTGAATTTTGTAATTCAGTTAAGTAGTCACCAGCTTGTCCTAGTCCAGTTGAAATCTGCGATAACCCTTGATTAGCTTGACTAAGTTTTCCTTGAACCCCTTCAAGTTGAGTAGCCATGGCTTGCGTGTTGTTTCCAATATTTTGCGTATCACTAGCAATTCCATTTAATTGGCTACTTAACCCAGCTTGTTGTGCTTGAACTTGGGCGGCAGATTGTTGAAGTGCTCCTGCAATAATTTGCATTTGGGCTGCATTCAATGGTGAGCCCATTGCCGTAGCCTGTTGTTGCATTGCAGCAATGACTTGTTGTCCTGAAACAGAACTACCGTTTCCTGAAGCTGCTTGAATGTTTTGCAGTCTTTGTCCAATTGATTGAGCTGATGCCCCAATGGCTTTCAATTGATCGCCATTGAATGAACTACTTGAAGCTCCTTGTTGAATCTGACTCAATCCATTATTTGCTTGACCCATTTTTCCAGTTAAGGTGCTAAGTTGATCATTTAAATAAAGTTGATTCAATGGAACTCCGTTAGGTTGCGTTACTGAATCAACGGTTTTAACATCCTTACGATCACGAAGTTGGTTTGTGATTCGATCAATTTCCATTAAACTCTTTTCATTAGCTAAATCATGATCTGATTTGATGTAAATCGTAGATGGTTCAGCAGTCCCTTTGCTAAAGTGCTTTTGAACCACATTCAATCCTTGCTTAGAAGGAAGATCATTACTTAATTCAATAGTTTGGTCGTAATTTAATTTACCATGACCTAAAACTACAAATGGAAGTGTTACAACCAAAACAAAGATAATCGCAGGTACTGCATATTCTATTGATTTAGCTGATAAAATCCCCCATAAAGCACTAGATTGTTTTTGTTCTTTCAAATTCTTAACTGGCCAGTACATCTTTTTCCCAAGAATTGCCATAAAGAATGGATTCAAAGTAAGTAAGATCATTAAAAGAACCACAACCCCAACCGCAACGGCAAAACAAGAACGGTAAATTGAGAATTTAGCAAATCCTAAGGCAGCAAATCCAATTAAAACTGAAATTCCACTGTAAAGAATGGTTCTTCCAGCCGTCTTTCTAGCGTTAATGGTAGCTGTAACCTTATCCATTCCATCTGCCAGATTCTCTTTAAACTGATTGTAAAGCAGAATATTATAATCGGTTCCAATCCCAAAGAGCACTACCACGATGAAGACTTGGGTAAAGTTAGAAAGTGGGAAATTAAAGAATTTAACTAAATTCATGACCACACTTAGTGAAACAATAAAGGAAACACCAACGGTCAATAATGAAATTAATGGAACAATTGGTGAACGGAACACAATAATTAAAACAATTAAGATGAAGATAACCGCAATAATTTCTGTCTTTTTAAGTCCAGAAACCATTGAAAGCCGCATATCATCATTTAAAATCTCTGACCCAGTCACATATGATTTTAAGCCATCGATTTTGCCACCTTTTTGTAACTTCTTGTTCACGTTCTCAACCGAATCTTTTTTCGAAACATTCAATTGGACTAATTCCGTGGTTTTATCTTTAGAAATTAATTGTCCTTTGGCAGACGGCGTATCAACAACTGAAGTAATTCCCTTAATATCATACTTATCAGCATGATTATTAAGATCTTTAATCTTATTATTAATCTTGGTTTGTTGAGTCTTCGTAATTGCATGATTACCGTTGTTATAAACTAAAACAACTTGATCAGTATTACTAATGTGATGACCCCAATGTTTTTCAATATTATTGGCAACCTGACTTTGCATGTCACTTGGAATCTTAGTTTGTCCTTTTTCTGCCTCTAAAGTCCCCATATTAGGTAGAAAGACTACAGCAGCAATTAGAGCAACTAGCCAAACAATTGCAATTCCAGAATATTTCTTAACGAATTTATTCATGATCTAATTTCCCTTTCTGTTTTGTAAAAACATTAATTGGAGCTTTATGTTGTAATTTAGCGATGGTTTGGGCCACAACCCGAGGTTCTTCTGGTTCTGGTTTCGAAATCCAATACACGATAATCCCCATCAGTTCGTCAATGACAAATTCACGGGCATAATCAAGCGGAATGTCATCATTAACTTCAATTTGTTCATCTAATCTATTTACGGACTGATCTAAATCAGCAAAAATGATCTTTTTAACTTTATTTAAAAAGTAAGGATCACCTTGTTCACTTAGTAAGGCGGCAATCATTTCGCGGTTCTGATAAAAATTATTCAATGTCTCAATAATGAACGGAGCTGGAACTCTCGCACCTTTTTCAACGATTAACCATTGCATGGCATCTGGAATTACATCACTTAAATCAGTTTCTAATTTATCCATCAACTCTGATTCGATGTTTTCCAATAAATCGTTAATATCAGTAAAATGCGTATAAAATGTTCCTCGTCCAATTCCGGCCATCCGCGTAATATCAGTCACATTGATATCACGAATTCCTTTTTCATTAATTAGATTAACAAAGGCTTTTTTGATATCACCCACGGTATTGGTTTTTCGAACTTTATTTTCCATCACTTCACCTCCAAAAAAACTTTTAATTTTATTTTAACCCTTTTTATTATTAAGTCAACACGGTGTCTTATTAAACTAATAAAAAAACGAACCCGAAAGTTCGTTTTTCTTTATTCTAATTATTTATCTTCGTAACCATTTGGATGAGTTTGTTTCCAAGTCCAAGCAGTACTAATGATGTCTTCGATATTATCGAATTTTGGTTTCCAACCTAAAACTTCACGAGCTTTAGTACTGTCAGCAACCAATGTGTCAGGATCACCACCACGACGAGAAGCCATTTCAGCAGGAATTGGCTTACCAGTTACTTTCCGAGCAGCTTCTACAATTTGTTTGTTTGAAAAACCAGTTGAAGAACCTAAGTTAAAGACGTTACTTGGGTTACCTTTTTTAAGGTATTCCATGGCAAGAATGTGAGCATCCGCTAAATCTAAGATATGCACATAATCACGGACATTAGTACCATCTGGAGTGTCATAATCATCACCAAAAATCTTCAAAGTATCTTGTTGACCAGCAGCAACTTTAAGTACCATTGGAATCAAGTGGGTTTCTGGATGGTGATCTTCACCAATTGAACCATCTTGTTTAGCACCTGCGGCATTAAAGTAACGTAAAGCAACAGAATGAATTCCATCAGCTTTTTCCACCCATTTCATGATGTGTTCCATGATTAATTTACTTTCACCATAAGGGTTAATTGGTTCTTTGTGGTCTTTTTCATGGATGGGAACCCGTTCTGGATTACCATATGTAGCAGCCGTTGATGAGAAGACAATGTACTTAACGCCAGCACGTTTCATAGCTTCAAGTAAGACAATCATTCCAATCACGTTGTTATCGAAGTATTTTAATGGTTTTTTCATTGATTCTGAAACCAATGAGAAAGCGTCCATATGAATAACTGCTTCAATATCTTCTTTTGCAAATAAATCATCTAAAAATTTAGGATCACGAGTATCACCTAAATAGAATTTTGCTTTGGGGTTAACTGCTTGACGATGACCAGTTGAAAGGTTATCAGCAACAACTACGTCATATCCTTCATTAATTAAACGATCTACCATGTGAGAACCGATATATCCGGCTCCACCAGCAACTAAAACTGCCATATAAATTTCTCCTTTTGTATTCATCAAAAATTATAATTGGTTTAATTATATCACATCTCATTTTAGTGATTTAAATGCTTTAAAATCGACACCGAATTGACTAAACCCGTGATAAAATCTATAATCTAAAGTGAATTAGCAAACTAAATCTAGGAGACCATTCTAATGAATAAAGCAGAAATTGATAATCAATATAATGCATGGTTAAACGATGTAGACATGCCTGCCGAATTAAAACATGATTTACGTAACATGCAAGATGATGAAGATACGAAAGCGGATGCGTTTGGTACATCATTATCATTTGGAACTGCTGGAATGCGGGGACTTTTAGGTGCTGGTACAAACCGAATGAATATTTATACGGTTCGTCAAGCAACTGAAGGTTTAGCTAAATTAATGGAAACCCTTGATCAAAGCAAACGTGATCGTGGAGTTGCCATTAGTTTTGATTCTCGTTATAACTCAAAGTTATTTGCTCACGAAGCTGCCCGCGTTTTAGGTGCCCACAACATTAAGACTTTTGTCTTTGATGATATTCGCCCTACTCCAGAACTTTCCTTTGCCGTTCGTAACTTACATACTTACGCTGGAATTATGATTACGGCTAGTCATAATCCAAAACAATACAACGGTTACAAGATTTACGGTGCTGATGGTGGTCAAATGCCACCTAAGGAATCAGATATCATGACTACTTACGTCCGCAAAGTTACTGATTTATTCAACATTCCGGTCGCTGAAGAAAAAGATTTACGTAAAGCAAACTTAATGAACATTATTGGTGAAAATGTTGACTTAGCTTACTTAGCCGAAGCAAAATCAGTTAACATTAACCATGATTTAATCGCAGAAGTCGGGAAAAACTTAAAATTTATTTATACTCCTCTTCACGGAACTGGAAAAGTGATTGCACGTCGGGCTTTATCTGATGCTGGTTTTAAAAACTACGATGTCGTAGTTGAACAAACCATTGCTGATCCAGAATTTCCAACGACTCCTTTCCCTAATCCTGAATTTCCCCAAACTTTTGATTTAGCTATCAAGTTAGGAAAACAAGAAAATGCGGATGTCTTAATTGCCACTGATCCTGATGCTGACCGGCTTGGAGCAGCAGTTCGTCAACCAGATGGTGAATATACTTTAATGACTGGTAATCAAATTGCCAGTGTTTTACTTCACTACATTTTGGAAGCTAAAAAAGCTAGCAACACGCTTCCAGCTGATGGACGAGTTGTTAAATCAATCGTTTCAACTGAATTAGCCACTGATATCGCTAATGATTATGGCGTTGAAATGAAGAACGTTTTAACTGGGTTCAAATTTATTGCTGAACAAATCAAGCAATATGAAGAAAACCACGATCACACTTTCTTATTTGGTTTTGAAGAAAGTTTTGGTTACCTAATCAAACCATTCGTTCGTGATAAAGATGCCGTTCAATCAACCATGTTATTGGCTGAAGTTGCCGCGTACTACAAACAACAAGGCATGACCTTATACGATGGTCTTCAAGCTCTTTACAAGAAATATGGTTACTTTGAAGAAAAGACCATTGCTGAAGAATTTGATGGTCTCGATGGAAAACAAAAGATAGTTGACCTCATGAAAGGTTTCCGTGATCACCCAATGACTAGTTTTAATGGTGTGAAAGTGGTTGCCCTTGAAGATTTCCAAACTTCAGTTAAAACTGATGCTGATGGAAACGAAACTAAGATTGATTTACCTCAATCAAACGTTTTGAAATACTGGTTAGCTGATGGAACTTGGTTAGCAATTCGTCCTTCTGGAACTGAACCAAAAATCAAGTTCTATGTCGGTGTTAAAGCTGCTACTCAAACTGCCGCTAATGAATTATTAGATAGCTATGTAAACGCCATTGATAATGAATTATTAAATAAATAAACAAATTAAAAGAGTCCTGAACTTTGAATTCAGGGCTCTTTTTTCATATTATAATATTTTTTTGGTAAACTTTATCTTTTTCGTTTACATTTTTCTAGGTTAAATATAGAATTAAAGGGTTAAAGACTACGTAAGGAGTATCGTTATGACCTTTGAAGAACTAAAAGAATACGGTCAACTTTTTTATCGGGCTAACTATAAGCTTGATAGTGATTTAGAGACCAAAACTTTTAAAATTAAAAACATCAAATCATATCAACATGAACAAAATGATGAAGGCGGTTATACCGACTGGACTGACAATTTGGTCACCCTTTACAACTTATTGAGTCCTGTGATTGGAAAAACATTTGGTTTTGATATTAATTTCAAAACCAGACAAATGTCACTCTTTTTCCCACTCAAAATTAAAACTACTCAAGCTGATTTAAACAAAACGCTCCCATTAGTGGATGTCATTGCTTTAAACCAAGATGAGAGTTCAAACATTGCTACCATTGATATTTCCAAATTCAATGATCGTTATGCTTATGCATCGAGTTTGTACGACGCTAATCCCATTGCTGACTTAGATTTAAGTGACCTTGATAAAATAAAACCGAGTGACTCATCTTCTAGCTCTGATGACAAAGCCTATGAAGATTTAAATTTAAACATTGAAAAACTAGATACTTCAGTCGATGCCCTCAAAGAACTCGATGAGTTAACTGGACTTGACGAAGCTAAAAAACAAATCAAAGATATGATTGCAATTGCTAAAATCAATCAACTTCGAGAAGAACGTGGCTTAAAAACTCCCGCTGGAATTAGTAAACACATGGTATTTGTGGGTGATCCTGGGACTGGTAAAACAACGGTTGCCAAACTATTTGGGACCATTTTAGCCCAAAATAAAATTATTTCAGAAAATAAATTTGTCAGTACTGATCGCTCTGATTTGGTTGGTCACTATACCGGGACCACCGCTGATCGAACTAAAAAAGTCATTGAAAGTGCACTTGGTGGAATTTTATTTATTGATGAAGCCTATCAATTATCACATGCTGACAGTCCAACTGATTTCGGTCATGAAGCCATTGATCAACTAATCATTGGGATGGAAAATCACAGAAAAGATTTAATCATAATCCTAGCAGGATATACTGATCGGATGGAAGAATTTTTAAACGATAACCCTGGTTTACGTTCCCGGATTCCTAACCGTGTCTTTTTTGCTGATTACACCACCGCAGAATTAGTAAAAATCATCAAGACCATGATGAAACACGAAGGCATTGTTAAATTAGAAGATGTAAAATACTTCGATAAAACAGTGACCGAATTTATTGAAACAAATCATCCATCTGGAAATGCTCGGTGGGCCCGAAACGTTTATCAAGCAATGTTACAAGCTCAAGCTCGCCGCGTTGCTTTTATGGAAAAGCCTAGCAATGATGACTTAACATATATTAATAATGAAGATGTAGATGCCGCTATCGCAAATACACCTGCCAACTAGACTATGACCATGTCATGGTCTTTTTGTTTACCAAGCAGTGCTATACTAAAATTAAAAAATAATTGGAGGGGTTTTCCACTAATTCTGAATCAATGACTTTAAAAAACAAATTAGCAATTTTAGCAACGGCCCTACTTTCTTTTTGTGGAGTCCTTTTAGAAACATCAATGAACGTTACTTTTCCCGAACTCTCAAAAATATTCAGTGTTTCTTTAGACAAAGTCCAATGGATTACCACTGGTTATCTCCTCGTGGTAACAATTACGATGTCGACCACCGCTTTTTTGCTAAAAAAATATCCCATTAAAAACTTATTTTTGTTAGCCACTACTTTTTTCATCATTGGAGATTTTTTATCCATGATAGCGCCTAATTTCAATCTTCTTTTACTGGGTCGCTTAATCCAAGCTGGTGCAACCGGAATCTCCATGCCAATGATGTATCACGTGATTTTCACGACTGTACCACGGCAAAAAATTGGCACTTATGTCGGAATTTGTTCGATGGTAATTTCGATGGCACCCGCTCTTGGTCCAACTTATGGTGGTGGAATCACTTCTCCAATTTCAGGAATGATTTATAACCGCTTTGGACCTTTTAAACCAATTTTAAGTGGTGTGTGTTTAATTTGTTTAGCAATGTTGCTCTTTAATATTACAGAATCTTGGACCACTAGTTTATCAATTACTTTGATGTTTACTTTACTTCGTTTTGGGATTAATCTAACTTTTCCCAACACCATTTCTAATGCTCAAGCTAATGCTCCAATGTCACAAACGGCTGATATTAGTTCCATTTTTAATATGTTCCAACAATATGGTGGTTCTTTAGGAACAACAATTTTAGCATCCGTCATCGCCTTTCATCAAAATCAGGCTACTAGTCCATTAGAATTTAAACAGAAAACCCAAGTCGGTGGTAATTTAGATTATTTACTTTTGTTAATTCTTGCTACCATAGTTGCTGCCGCTACCTTCTATAACTGGAACTTCCAATCAAGAAAGCAGGCTACTAATGAAAATCAATAATGAAGCCATTAATAAAATTGCACCTAATTTAAATCATTTAACGGACGAACAAAAACAATTAATTGACCGCATCGAAACCCTTACTAAGACTCGTTTACATGATGGTCACTCCATTTTTACCATCTATGGAGACTGTGGAACTGGTAAAAGTGTCGTTTTAAGTCAATTATTCTTCGATATCCAAAAGGCTGCCCATGATCCTAAAAATCCACTTTATGAAACGAAAAACTATTTCTTAGTCAATCATCCAGAAGTACTTAAAGTTTATAAACAAATTGTTGGAACTGAAGATAACGTTTTAAAAAAGAATTTTATGCGCCCTACTTCATTTATTAATCAAATGCAAAAGCACGCCAAAAAAGCAGACATCGTCATCATTGACGAAGCCCACTTATTGTTATCTCAGCCAGATCACTACAATAATTTTTATGGTGAAAACCAGCTTGAAAAAATTATTAAGTTAAGTAAAGTTGTGATTGTTGTTTTTGATATGCGGCAAGTTATTCAAACAAAGAACTATTGGGATCAAGCTCGATTAGATCAAATTTTAAAGCCCTACTATCACGAAAGTTATCATTTAACTCACCAATTTCGGATGACTGCCAAGCCCGACTTAGTCCACTGGGTCGATGAGTTTAGTAATGGTAAATTGCTTCCGATTCCGCAGGATGCGGATGACGATTATGATTTTCGCATTTATGCGGATGCTGAAGCAATGCGCAAAGAAATCGTTAAACGGAATCAAGAAGTCGGACTTTCCCGAATTGTTTCAACCACCGGTTATCCGTCTACCCTTGATGGTGGTAAGCATTATATCAAAGAAAGTGGTGGTTTTAAAATGCCATGGGATCAATATAACTATACCAGTACCCCATGGGCGGAAATCCCTAAGTCAATTGATGAAGTTGGTTCTATCTATACTTGTCAGGGGTTTGATTTAAACTACGTCGGTTTAATTTTAGGTCCACCAATCTATCTTGATCCAAAAGATCATAAAATTAAAGTTGATTTAAGTAAACAAACCAATACTGAATCAATCAAACGCCGTAAAGACATTCAAGATCCAGAAGAATTTCAACGGATGCAACGCCAAATCATTTTAAATTCCGTGAACGTTTTAATGAAACGGGGCGTTTATGGAACATACATTTATGCTAATGACCCGCTTTTACGGAAAGCTCTGCTAGATAATTATGCTAAAATTAAACACTAAAAATTGATATAAAATATAG
>ERZ773146.1892-NODE-1892-length-14781-cov-39.346530_pt1 | contig 14781 bp, 9 predicted proteins | sample MGYA00580847_ERZ773146 | MGnify/ENA primary metagenome ERZ773146 (study PRJEB29015, sample SAMEA2737830) | human gut metagenome | biome: human gut; feature: human-associated habitat; material: faeces | place: China | collected 2012 ...
TCGCGGCCGATGATGCGGCCCTTCATCTCGTCATTGGGCAGGGGAACCACACTGACGGTGATCTCAGCCACATGGTCGGCGGCGCAGCGCTGGATGGCGGTAGCCACGATCTCACGGGCGCGCTGGTCCGCTTCGTCCTTGGCGCGGGCCTCGATCTCCTTGATCTTCAGCGCCGTCTCATGGGTGACCTCGGACTCCACCTGGGCGATCAGGTACTCCTTGGCCTGATCCGCCGTGAAGCCGGAGATGCGCTCCAGCATCTCGGTCTGGCTGCGCTTGATGAGCCGGATCTCCTCCTGCTCCTTGTCGGCGGCGGCGTGCTTCTGGGCCAGCGCCTCCTCTTTCTTTTCGATCATCTCGGTCTTGTGATCGAGATTTTCCTCTTTCTGCTGTAAACGGCGCTCCTGCTTCTGCTGCTCGGCGCGGCGCTCTTTGACCTCTCTCTCGTATTCGCTGCGGTTTTTCAAAATCTCTTCTTTTGCTTCGAGAAGCGCTTCCCGCTTTTTACTCTCAGAGCTTTTAATTGCCTCGTTGATGATGCGCGTGGCTTCTTCCTCCGCGCTGGAGATTTCTTTTTCCGCTACGCGCTTGCGGTAGCGAATGCCGAGGAGGAAAAAGACCACCGCCGCCACAGCGAACGCGGCTGCTGCCACGATCCAACCTGTTGCGGTCACTGTTCATTCCTCCTATGTTGTGATGGGTTGTATGGGCCGGCACAAAATGTGCCATAGAAAATAATCGAAAGGTACCCCTGTCCCCTCGATGATAATCCTTCATAATTCTAAACACATTGCGGGCAACTGTCAAGGGAAATTGGGAAAAATCCCCCTCCTTTTTTGGACAAATGCACGGTTTTGTGCAGGTCACTGGATATAGGACGCGGCGGCATAGCCCAGATGGCCCTGATAGCCCACGCTGTACCAGCCGCCGTACTGTCCGTAGACCGTCACCACGGCGCCGGAGGGCAGCTGAGCCGCCACCCTGCCCTGCTGCGACGGGTACTCCCGCAGGTTCAGGTTCCCCGACTGGGTGCGGACCGTTCCGCGCCACGGGGTAGTGGGCGTGATGAAGGGCAGGCCGAAATACTCCGTCAGGGACAACACCAGATTGGCGGCGATGGACTGGATGTTGTTCTGCACCCAGCGGGCATCGGCATAGTTGTCGTGATATCCCAGCTCCAGCAGCACCGCAGGCATGCGGGGCTGGCGCACCTCCCCCAGGGTGGTGGTGGAGCGGGCATAGACCTTTTCCGGCAGGGGGTAAACGCTCTTGAGATTCCGCACAAAGATGTCGGCGGCCCGCCGGCCGTTGGCGCTGCCCGGGTAGTAAAAGGCGATAATGCCGCGGACGGCGCCCTCCCGGCTGCCGTCGGTGCTGGCGTTGGAGTGGAGGGCCAGGTAGAAGTCGTAGTTCCCTGCATTGCCCTGACGGATGGAGCTGGCCGCCGTCATCTCCGGCGTGTTGCGGCCGAAGCGGATGGTGTTGGCGGTGAGGTACGGCTCCATGGCGTCGGCGATGAGGTTCATGAAATGCTCCTCGCTGCCCGCGCCGGTGATGTACGGGTTATATTCCTGCGTGGATGGACTGAGATAGATGCTGGGCATGGTCATTCCCCTTTCCTTTTTGCTGCACTATAAATATATGGAAATGACGGCGGAGATGTGTTATCATGGGGGCACGAAATGAAAGGCGGTATGTACCATGAAAGCTCCACGTCCCTACGCTAAGATCACCATCACGCCCAAGGGCGAGGCCGCGCTGACCGGCGGGCACCCCTGGGTCTATGAGGGGGAGGTCACCGCCGCGGACGGCGGGCCGGAGGACGGCGCGCTGGTGGACGTGGTGAGCCGCCGCGGCAGCTGGCTGGGCTGCGGGTTCTACAACAGCCGCTCCAAGATCCGGGTGCGGCTGGTGAGCCGCAACGCCAACGACGACTTCTCCGATGCCTTCTGGGAGCGGCGCATCCGCTATGCCTGGGACTACCGCAAGGTGGTGATGGGCGAGACGGACAGCCGGTGCTGCCGCGTGATCTTCGGCGAGGCCGACCTTTTCCCGGGTCTGACGGTGGACCGGTTCGAAAGCGTGCTGGTGACCCAGACGCTGAGTCTGGGCATGGAGCGCATCAAGGACCGGCTGTTCCCTCTGCTGGTCAAGGTGCTGCGGGAGGACGGACAGGACATCCGCGGCATCTACGAGCGCAACGATGTGGCCATCCGCGGTCTGGAGGGCATGGAGCAGAACAAAGGATGGTATCCCCTGCCCGGTGAGACGCCGCCGGAGCGCACCGACGTGGACATCGTGGAAAACGGCATCACGTATACCGTGGACTTTGAGAATGGGCAGAAAACCGGCTTTTTTCTGGACCAGAAGTACAACCGGCTGGCAGTGGCCCGTCTGGCCAAGGGTCGGACGGTGCTGGACTGCTTCACCCACACCGGCTCCTTCGCCCTCAATGCCGCCAAGGGCGGGGCGGCCCACGTCACCGCCGTGGATGTGTCGGAGTTCGCGGTGCAGTGCGCGGCGGAGAATGCGCGGCGCAACGGGCTGGACGGCGTGATGGACTGCGCGGCGGCCAATGTGTTTGACCTGCTGCCTCAGCTGGAGAAGGAGCCGCGGAAATACGACTTCATCATTCTGGACCCGCCGGCCTTCACCAAGAGCCGCAAGACAGTACACAGCGCCATGTCCGGCTATAAGGAGATCAACTACCGCGCCATGAAGCTGCTGCCCCGGGGCGGATATCTGGCCACCTGCTCGTGCAGCCACTTCGCCACGGAGGAGCTGTTCGTCAGGATGCTGCACAGCGCCGCCCGGGACGCGGGGGTGCAGCTGCGGCAGATCGAGGCGCGGCAGCAGTGCGCCGACCACCCCATCCTGTGGGGCGTGGAGGAGACGAACTACCTGAAATTTTTCCTGTTTCAGGTGGTGTGAGGGCAACAAAAAAGCAGCAGCGTGACCGGCGGTCACGCTGCTGCTTTGTTGTCTTGTCAGGCGGCGGGGTCCTGGGGCTCCGCGGTGTCCTCCTCCCCTGCCTGCGGCAGGGCGGCATCAGGCGCAGCCGGCGCGGCCGCGCCGGTGCGGGTGACGCTGTCGGCGGTGAGGATGACGCCCTCGCCCTCGGCGTAGCGGACGGTGACGCTGTCGCCCACGTTGTAGATGACGGTCTCCGGCGCCGCGGCGGCAGAGATGACATAGTAGGCGTCGCCGGTGTTCAGGCGCAGGTAATACAGGGTGTTGCCGTCCACCACGGCGGAGCGAATATCTTCAATAACGCCGGTGATCTCGCCCTGCCCCGTGACGGGCAGCTGGGCATCATCGTCGGAGACGAGGCCCTTCTCCGCCAGAATGCGGCGGTAATTGGCCTCGCACTCCGCCACGGTGTCGCCGGTGGCCACGATCTGGTACTGACTGACGTTGACCATGGCGTACATCTTCACCAGCTGGGCCGCGTCCTTCAGGGCCATGAAGTACGTGGGCTGGTCGGAGATGTTCAGCAGCAGCGGGAACGTAGCGGTGTACTTCATCTGCTGGACCTGACCCTGGGCGCTGTCCATGGCGGAATATTCCTTGGCGCCGGCCACCAGATAGAAGCGGGTGTCCTTGGTGCGCTGGTTGGACAGGATGAAGCCGATGTTGGACTCGTCGGACACCACGGAGGTAACGCCGGTATACATATACACATCGTCGCCGATGGCGATGTAGTTATAGCCCTCGGTGGTGACGGTGACATCGCGCTGACCGAACAGGGAGTTGATAAAGCCGTTGATATACGCGCCGTGGTAGTCATACTGCTGCATGATGAGGTCGGCGGTGTAGACGTGGTCCACCCAGTTGGGGACGCTGCCCGTCTCGTAGTAGGCGCTCTCGCCGGTGACGGCGTTCACCAGCACCGCGCCGATGATGTCGCGGCCGCCGAACAGGCCGATGGTGTGGCTGACACGGGGGCAGACCCACCAGGGATCGCCGTTTTCGTCGATCTCAAAGGCGGGATCGTCGAACATAAAGGTGGGATAGCGGAGCCGCAGGTGGCGGTTCAGGTTGCGGCCGAAGTGCTCGGCGGTGGTGTATCGGATCCCCTCGTCCAGACGCACCACCTCCACGTTCTGGGTGACCATGTCGATGATGAGATAGGCGGGCAGGCCCTGGGAACGGTTGTTCAGCCACTTGATAAGGTCGCCGTAGCGCAGGGGCGTCACGCGGACGGGGCGGCCCTGATAGTTGATCTGGGTGTAATCATCGGCCACCTCGAACTGGGACACCATGTCCGCCAGCTCGCCCAGCTTGCGGTTGCCCAGCTTCATGGCGGACTCGGCGTCCAGCATGGGGATCTGGTCGTAGCTGATCTCCTCCACCTCAGCGGCAAAGTCGCCGTCCTGAACGGTCAGCAGATCGCGGTAGTCCTTAGCGCGGAACAGCTGCCAGCCCAGCACCGCGCCTACCAGTGCGGTGGCTGCCAGGGCTGCGGCAACGATGAGGGGGACGGTACACTGCTTCTTCAGGAAGTCGAAGTAGCCCTTGGCGCCGGCGCCCTGAAAGCCGGAGGTCAGGACGGCGCAGACGCCGTACACCGCGCAGCACAGCAGCACGAAGATGTAGAATTCCTCGCTTTTGAGGTTGATGGGCGGCAGCACCACATAGTAGTAGATGGCGGCGAATACCAGCGTCACCGCCAGATTCAGCAGTGTGCGGCCCAGAGGCGTGCCCACGGGCTTATGTTCCTTTTTGGGGCGGGGCTGGCGGGCAAAGCCCTGAAAGTTGGGGTCGTTCCAGTTTGTGTTCATAGGCAGTTCCTTTCTGTGTTTTGGCACTTTAAGGATATTATACCCGATGGCGGGGGTTTTGTATAGGGGGTGGGGATGTTTTGCATCTGCGGATGCGCAAACGAAATCTCCCCCCTGATTTTGACAACAAGCCGTATAAAATGTCAAAAGAATCACCCTGCGTATCACTGCGCAGGGTGATTCTTTTATGACAGGCAGGTACATCCGCCAACCGTACACTGACACTCAGGCCAGGATGTCCGTCAGGTCATTCAGCCCCATGGACCGGGCGATGACCAGCACATGGTCGCCCTCCTCAATGGTGGTCATGCCGCCGGGGATCATGGTGACGCCGCCGCGGACAATGGCTGCCAGCAGCACGCCGCTGCGCAGCTGCAGATCCTTCAGGGGCACGTGCAGCAGGCGGTTGGAGGTGCCTCTGGCCAGAAACTCCAGAGCCTCCACCTGGCCGCCCAGCAGCTTGTACAGCGACTCCACGGCCATGCCCTCGGAATTGGCCAGGGCGCGGACGTAGCGGGTGATCTGGTTGGCGATGATGTCCTTGGGGCTGATGATGCTGCCAAGGCCAGTGTCCTGCACCAGCTCGATGTAGTTGGGGCGGGTCATCTTGGCCAGCACCTTGCGGACTCCGGCGCGGCGGGCCGACATGGCCATCAGCAGGTTCTCCTCGTCACGGCCGGTCAGAGACACGAAGCCATCGGCGCCGAAGATATTCTCCGCCTGAATGAGGTCGTTGTCCGTGCCATCGCCCTCGATGATCATGGTCCCCGGCAGGTGCTGGGACAGGAACAGGCACTTGTCGTGATCCTGCTCTACGATGCGGACGTGGGTATTGGTGCGGGCCAGCTCCCACGTCAGGTACATGCTGATGCGGCTGCCGCCCAGCAGGGCCACGTTCTTCACCCGATGGAGAGGGCGGCCCATGACCTTCAGCATCTTCTGGAGCTCACCCTTGGTTCCCACCAGATACAGCCGGTCGTCGGCCCGGGGCACAAAGGAGCCGTTGGGAATGATGCACTCGTCGCCCCGCTGGGCGGCGCAGATCAGCACGTCCGCCCTGCGCTCGCCGTGGAAGCTGCTGAGGCTGTGGCCCACCAGCGTGTCCTCCGGCAGGGCCTGCAGGCCGATCATATCGATGCGGCCGCCGGCAAAGGGCTCCACGGAGATGGCGGCGGGAAAGCTGAGGATGCGGGCGATCTCCTGCGCCGCAGCCAGGTCGGGATTGATGACCATGTCCAGTCCGATCTCCCGCTTCAGGATATCCGCATCCTGCCGGTACTCGGTGTTGCGGACGCGGGCCACGGTGTGACGTGCGCCCAGACTCTTGGCGATAAGGCAGCAGACCATGTTGGTGTCATCCACGCCGGTGACGGCGATGACCAGATCCGCCGAGCGGACGCCGGCGTCCATCAGGACGCTGATGGACGCGCCGCTGCCGTGGACGCACATAACATCCATCGTACTGTCGGCGCGGGACAGGTGGGCGATCTCGTTGTCCACCATGACGATGTCGTGCTTCTCCTGGGTCAGCTGGCCGGCGATGGCGTAGCCCACCTTGCCGCAGCCCACAATGATGATCTTCATGCTTCCTCCTCCCCGCCCGATGAGGGCGCGGCATGTTTCTTTCGATGGATCAGGGACGCGGACAGCTCCGCGCCCAGTATCAGGACCTGCCCCGACATATACAGCCACAGCAGTACCACCACGATGGTGGCGATGGAGCCGTACAGCTGCGCATACCGGGCCATATTTTCCACATAATAGGAAAAGGCCATGCTCAGCAGCAGCCATGCCGCCAGAGAGCTGCCTACGCCGGGCAGTACCTCCCGCAGGGGGCGGCGCTGCCCCAGCGCCAACTGGTACAGGATGCCCAGCGAGATGGCCATGACAAGACCCAGAATGATAAAGCGCAGGTAGCCCCAAACGCTGATGAACGTCTCCGACAGCGGGAGAAAGCCGGACAGGAAGTACAGTGCGCGGCGGCCTACCACCACCAGCGCCAGCGTCAGTCCGATGACGAAGATCATCCAGATCGTGAACAGCAGTGTGCGCAGCTGACCCAGCAGGATATTCTCCGGCGCGCTGCGGCCGAATGCCTTGCGCAGCGAGTGCATCAGGCAGCCGGTGGAGCGCATGGGAAACCAGATGGAGAAAACCAGGCTGAACCACAGCAGCTGGCGGCTCTGGTTGGCGGCCACATACTCCAGATACGTGCGGATGATGTCCACCACATCCGACGGGAGAATGGGTGCCAGCACCGCCGTGATGCTGGCGATGTCCAGCTCCAGCACACCCAGCAGGGTGCTGACGAAGATCAGCAGCGGGAAAATGGCGAACAGCAGGTAGTACGTCAGGGCCGCGCTGTCACGGGCCACATCGTGGACATAGTAGCGGCGGATCATGTCGCCCGCCAGACGGCCGAAGCCGGTCCTGGGCGCATGGAGTTTCGATGTTTTCATAAGCAGAGACCCTCCGTGGGTTCATTGTATCACAGGGCGGCACAAAATAAAAGGGAAATCTCGGCAGCGGAGCCGCTATCCCCTCTGCCGCAGGGGTTTTACAGTCTTTCTTTTTTATGACATTTTTATAAATTTTTCGTTTTTCCTATTGGCGCGCATAAAAATCCGTGGTATACTACGACAGCTTTAAGTGGAAATTCTTTACAAAAAGTGAGGACCGATATATGGACAATCTTACGAAGCTGGTCCGCGATGAGATCTCGCGGCAGTACCGCAGCGTGCGGCAGTTCGCTTTCTCTGTGGACATTCCCCTCTCCACCATCAACAGTGCCCTGCATAACGGCGTCGGCGGGTCCTCCTTCGACACGGTGATGCGCATCTGCAAGATCTTGGGCATCAAGGCCATGTCGGACGATGCCGCCCTGTATCTGACGGACGATACCGAGCGCCTGCTGACCCAGTACGCCAAGCTGGACGACTACGGCCGCCATACCATCTCCTCCGTGATGCAGGTGGAGTATGACCGATGCAGCGGTGAAAAGTAAAAAACGGGAACCCTGTATAAAGCCGGTATAGTCCGCGCAAAACAGGCACGAACCGCCGTCCCATTCGGGACGGCGGTTTTTCTGCTGCAAGCGTCACATGATGCCGGATTTTTCCTTGCTGGCGGCGATGGCCGCGTTCAGCTTGCGGGCAGGGTAGTACACCAGCAGGCCGAATACCGTGAACAGCACACACATGCCCAGCAGGATCAGGGCGCAGCGGAGGTATGTGCGGCCGTACATGCCGCCGATGGTCTCGCGGAGCATATCCATGCCGTAGTGGAAGGGCATGAAGGGATACAGGCGCCGGAACAGCTGAGGCAGCACATCGATGGGATAGGAGCCGCCGGAACCGGCCACCTGCAGCACCATGATGATGACGGAGGCGGCCAGACCCACATTGTCCAGAGAGTAGACCAGCGCATAGTTCATGGCGGCGAAGTTCAGAGCGCACACGCAGCAGCCCAGCACGAACAGAGCGGGCTCCGCCGTCTCCATGCCCACGAAGTGCAGGCAGCCGAAGGCCGTCACCAGTGCCTGAGCCATGGCCATACAGAAATAGGTCAGAAAGCGTCCGAAGTAGCGCTGGACGCCGCGGCACTGCCGGAACTCCGGCTGCGTCACAGGGACCTTCACCATCACTGCGGTCAGCAGGCTGCCCACGAACAGAGCCAGCATCACGTAATACGGCGCCATAGCGGAGCCGTAGTCCTTGATCTCATAGATGATCTGCGTGTTCATCTGCACGGGGGAGGCCAGATACTCCGCCATGCTGTCGGAGTCGCTCTCCATCAGCTCCACGAACCGCTGAAAGGCGGTGCTGTCCGCCACGCGGCGGACGTCCCCCTCCATATCGGCCAGATAGCCGGAGACACTCTGCGCCAGCGCAGCACCGGCGGCAAGCGTGGGCTGCGCTGAGGCCACAGCGCCGGAATAGGAGCGCAGCGTGTCGGAGACGCTGCCCAGCGTACCGGAGGAGGCGGTCAGCAGGTCCTGCACGGCGCGGAGAGAGGACTGCGCCCGTTCACCGGCATCGTGGATGTAGTCGCTGACCTGCCGGTTGGTGCTGACGGCGGCGGTACGCAGGGTCTGACGGACCTTTGCCACCGTGGCCAGCAGCTCATCCTGCACCTGAGAGATACCGGAGCCGTCCACGGCGGTGCGCAGCTCCTCCAGACCGGAGATGGCGGCGTCCAGCTGGGCCTGCACATCCTCGTCGGAGGTCAGGTCTCTGGCCGTCTCCAGCGCGGCGATCATCTTGTCGATGCGGGCGTTGACCTTCTCGTGCGCGGCGTCATCCGCGGGGCCCATGTCCACCGCGCCCAGCATGTCCTCCAGATCGGACAGGGTATCGTCGGCGGCGTCCAGCACCCGCAGCAGGTCGGCGGAGGCGTCATCCGCCGCGTCAAGGCCGGAGCCGATAAGGCGGACGGTGCTGCCCACGGTCTCGGAGGCGTCCCCCAGGGTACTGCGTGCGTCGGTGATGGTGATGGCAGAGGCGGCCAGCAGGCTGTCAGCCCCGTCCATCACATCCTGCAGCGAGCGGAGCACCTGCGCCAGCTCATCCATGTCCCGCTGGGCGGCGGACAGCTTCTCCAGCAGGCCGTCGGCAATGTCGCGGCCGTCCAGACCCATGGCCTTGAATACGGAACCGGCGGTGGTCAGAGCATCGGCCACCTTCTCCAGAATGGTGGTGTTGATCTGCTCCTGCACGGCGGTCTTGGCCTTGCTGGTGATCTTGGGCGCAATGGCGTTCTTTTTCTCGTTTTCGTAATACTGTATCTGGGGGTGGCGCAGGTCTCCCTCCAGAATACTGACGAAGTCGCCGGTAAATTCCGGCGGCAGGATCAGCGCGGCGTAGTAGTCGCCGGCGTTCACGCCGTCCAGCGCCGTCTGGGCACCATCCACAAAGACCCAGCCCATCTGGTCGTTGCTCTCCAGCCCACGGAGCACCAGCTCGCCGATGTTGACATGAAGGCCCAGCACATCGCAGCCGTCGTCCTCGCTGGCCACGGCCACCTTGATGCGGCTGGTGGAGGCGGTGCCGTAGGGGTCCCAGTTGGACAGGATGTTGAACCACGCATACAGGCAGGGCACCAGGCACAGTCCCAGCATGACCACCACGGCCACTACGCTGGCGGTCAGGCGCTTCCAGTCGGCGCGGAAAATGTTCCAGATCTGTTTCACCGCTCTCCCTCCTTTTTATGGTCAGCCGCAGGGCGGCGCAGGTCGTCGGACAAATTCTGCAGCGCGCGGGTCAGCAGCGCCAGATCGTCCGCCAGCCTGTTGGGGTCCTCCAGCACATGCTCCCAGCCGGAGGGCAGAGTGACGTAGGGGCCGGCGGGCCTGACAGGCTCCGCCGGTGCGGCGGCCTGCTCCGCGGGGGCAGGCTGTGCCGCGGGGGCGGGCTCCGTCACAGGGACAGGCTCCTCCGGTCCGTCAATAGTCTCCGGCGCAGCGGGAGCCGTCGCGGGAACGGCGGTCTCCGGCAGGGCCTCCCGCTTGCCCCGGCGGCGCAGCCGCGTATGGGGCAGACGCGGTGCGGCGGGCAGCTCCGGCAGCTCTATGAGCCCGTCGAAAACGTCCTCCTGCAGCTGGGCGATGTCCCGCAGCTTCTTTTGCAGCTCGTAGTCCATATACTCCACGGCGATGAGGTACGCCGCCACGGCGAACATGGACAATATCCACAGCATCAGGGTAAACACTTTATTGCCGTCGGCCAGGAACATCAGGAGCATCAGCCCCACGGTAACGGCCAGCAGGGCCCGCAGGCCGCTGCGAATACGGTGCTGGTTGGCGCGGTGCAGCGCACCCACCTCCTCCAGCAGGCGGTCGTACAATTTCTGGTAGTCGCGTTCTGTTGACATGGGTCGTGCGCCTCCTTTACAGCAGCTCCGTCTCCTCCAGCTTCTCCTCCATGAACCGGTTCAGGCCCATGAAGGGGCGGCGAACCAGCAGGCCGATGAGCAGTGCCGCCGCGACAAACAGCAGCAGGAAGGCGAGCTGCCGGATGTAGTAGTCGCCGTACAGGCCGCAGATGCACTCACGCATGGCGTCGATGGCATAGGGGAATGGGAAGAAACGGTAAATCTTCTGGTAGATCTCCGGCAGCAGCTCGATGGGGAACGTGCCGGAGGAGCCGGCGATCTGCATGACCATGACGACCACCACCAGCGCCTTGCCCACGTCGCCGAAGGACAGGGCCAGCGAGTAGATCAGCAGGCTGAAGGTGAAGGCAGTCAGGGACGCCGTCAGGTACAGCAGGCCCGGGTGCTCGCACTGGATGCCCAGCAGGTACAGGTCGCCGGTGACAATGACGGCCGCCTGTATCTGGCTGAGCAGGAAGAAGAACAGATAGCGGCCAAAGTACAGCTCCGCCGGTGTGGGGTCGATAAGCCCGTCGGTGCGGGCGTGGACCTTGATGAGGGTGGACAGGATGACGCAGCCCACCCAAATGGCCAGCGTGGTATAGAACGGCGCCATGGCGGAGCCGTAGTTCGCGATGGGATAGACCTTATGAACGGTGGTCTGCACCATCTGGGGGAAATACTGGCTGTACGCGATGGGGTCGCCGCCCAGTATCTCCAGCAGCATATCCATATACTCGTCGGCGGACAGGCCCTCCAGCTTGTCGATGGTGTCGGACAGGGCGCTCACCATGCGCTCCGCCGCGGGACGCAGCAGGTCCACGGTGGCGTTCAGCGCCGCCGTGGTGTCGGACAGAGCAGCCTGCAGCGCCCTGGCATCGGCGGACAGGGTCCTGACGCCGGAGAGGGTGTCGGACACATCGGACACCACGGTGTCCAGCTGGCGGCGCAGGTCGCTGTCCGTGATGGGCAGACTGCCGGTAAGGTCGCGGATGGCGTCCGTCAGGGCGCCGCAGTCTTCCAGCAGGCCGCTGACATCGCTGGCAGCGGCCAGAGCGTTCAGGTCGCCTTGCAGCTGGCTGCACTTCCCTGCCAGCGCCCGGAGCTGGGCGACCTGGGCGGAGACCAGGTGCCCGCCGGACAGGGCGGAATCCTCCAGCCTGTCGGCCAAAGAGGTCAGGCGGCTGCTGAGCCTCCCCATCTCTGCGGCGGCGGCTGTCAGCTGCTGCTGCACGTCGGGCAGTTCCGCGCTGTCCTGTATCCCGTCCAGGCGGTCCAGCGCCCGCTCCACCTTGGCCAGCGCGGTATACAGCGCGTGCTGCAGCTCCGCGGCGGTGGCCTCCAGCTCCGAGCCGGAGGGCAGGTTTTTATTGATGTCGGCAATGGCGGCGGCCAGGGCCTCCGCATCGGCGGAGGAGATGCCGCTGCCCCCTGCGGCGCGGAAGGCGTCCATCATACCGCGGCAGCCGGTGAGCACGTCCTGCGCCTGATACAGAAGGCCCTTTACGGCGGTCTCGGGGTCCGTCTCCGTCAGGTCGGCGGCCAGCAGGTTGCTCTGCTCCATGACGCCGCCGATCAGCACCTCCAGATAGTTCTCGCTGATGGAGCGCTTCAGCGTCTCCACCGCCGTGTCGGTGATCTTGGTGGCCACGGCGTTCTTCTTGGCGTTTTCGTAGTAAGTGATGGCGGGCCGGCCGTTCCAGTCCGTGAACATGCGGTACATCTTGCGGGAGAAGTCCTCATCGATGACCACGGCGGCGTAGTAATCACCGGCGCAGACGCCGTCGGTGGCCTCCTTCTCCGTGTTCACAATGACCCAGTTGATGGAGGTGGCGGTCTTAAGATCCTCCAGCACGTCGCGGCCCTTGTTGACGTATTCACCGCCGTCCGTATAGCCCCGATCCAGCGAAGCCACCGCAATGGAGATGCCGCCGGTGCTGCCGTAGGGGTCCCAGTTGGAGTAGATGTTCAGCCAGGCGTACAGGCTGGGCAGCAGGGCGATGGCCAGCACCACCACGCAGGCGAAAAAGCACCTGCTCAGCGTGCGGATGTCCGTTTTGAAGATCGTCCAGATATTACGCATATGTCCTCCCACAGCGGCGCGGCGTGAAGCTGCGCCGGTGTATGTTTCTTGCGCGAAAAACCGCAGTATTCATTATACAGAGTACCCTGCGGAAAAAACTACACATTTCGGCGGTTTTGCCTGAAATTTGCGCACAATGGGACGAGAAACAAATACCCCGCAGCGGCAAGCCGCTGCGGGGTATTGCGTACTATTGCACAGTTATGCCAGTGTCATCAGAAGCTCTCTGGCCTTGACGGGCTGACCCTCCTTGATGCGGATGGCCTGCACCGTACCGGCAGTACGGGCGGTGATGGCGGTCTCCATCTTCATGGCCTCGATAATGGCCAGCACCTGATCCTTCTCCACACGGTCGCCCTGCTTGACGCAGACCTTGGACACCATGCCGGGGATGGAGGAGCCCACCTGCATGGGGTCGGACTCGTCGGCCAGCGTGGCCTGCCGCGTCTGCTCCGAGGCGTTGGGGTCACGGACCGTCACCTCGCGGCGCATGCCGTTGAGCTCGAACTGGACGTTGATGGTGCCGTCGCTGTTGCGGTCGCCCAGACCCAGGTACTTGATGACCAGCGTCTTGCCGTCCTCGATGTTGATCTTGTTGGTCTCGCCCAGGGCCATTCCGTTGAAGAACACATGGCTGCCCATGCGGGTGATGTAGCCGTACTCCTTGCGGTGGCGGCAGAAGTCCTCGTATACCTTGGGATACATGGCGTAGGAGATCAGATCCTTCTTCTCCGGGCCCTCGTGGAACTGCTCCACCTCCCGGTGCAGCTGATCGAAGTCCACCGGCGGCAGCAGCATACCCGGGCGGCAGGTGATAGGCTCCTCGCCCTTGAGGACCACCTTCTGCAGGTCCTTGGGGAAGCCCCAGGCGGGCTGGCCCATCATGCCCTTGAAGTAGGACACCACGGAGTCAGGGAAGGCCAGTGCCTCGCCGCGGCGGACAATGTTCTCCGGCGTCAGGTCGTTCTGTACCATGAAGATGGCCAGATCGCCCACCACCTTGGACGACGGCGTGACCTTCACGGGGTCGCCCAGCATGTCGTTGACGGTCTTGTACATCTCCTTGACTTCCTCGAACCGGTCGCCAAGGCCCAGAGACTCCACCTGGGGGCGGAGATTGGTGTACTGACCGCCGGGGATCTCATAGCGGTAAATATCGGTGGTATTGGTCTTCAGGCCGTGGTCGAAATTCTCGTAGCGCAGGCGCACGTCGGCCCAATAGTTGCTGAGCTCCTGCACGCGGCGCAGATCCAGGCCGGTGTCGCGCTCCGTACCGTGGAGCGCGGCCACTACCGCGTCCAACGAGGGCTGACTGGTGAGGCCCGCCAGCGGGGCGCAGGCCACGTCCACCACGTCCACCCCGGCCTCGGCGGCCATCAGCAGGGCTGCCACCTGGTTGCCGGTGGTGTCATGGGTGTGCAGGTGGATGGGCAGGCCCACCTCCTGCTTCAGGGTGGACACCAGCTTCTTGGCGGCGTAGGGCTTCAGCAGACCGGACATGTCCTTGATGGCCAGCATATGGGCGCCCCGCTTCTCCAGCTCCTTGGCGAGGTTGACATAATATTTCAGGGTGTACTTGTCCTTGGTCTCGTCCAGAATATCGCCGGTGTAGCACATGGTGGCCTCCAGCAGCTTGTTCTGGCGGAGGACCTCCTCCATGGCCACCTCCATGCCCGGGATCCAGTTCAGGGAGTCAAAGACGCGGAACACATCGATGCCCCGCTGGGCGGCCTCCTCCACGAAGGCCCGCACCAGATTGTCGGGATAGTTGGCGTAGCCCACCAGATTGGAGCCGCGCAGCAGCATCTGGAACGGGATGTTGGGGATCTTCTCCCGCAGCAGACGCAGGCGCTCCCACGGGGACTCGTGGAGGAAACGGTAGGCCACGTCGAAGGTGGCGCCGCCCCACATCTCCAGCGAGAAGCAGTCCCGCAGGATGTCGGCCACGCCATCGGCGCCCTTGACCATGTCGCGGGTGCGCATACGGGTGGACAGCAGGCTCTGGTGGGCGTCCCGCATGGTGGTGTCGGTGAGCAGCAGCTTCTTCTG
>ERZ773146.1903-NODE-1903-length-14747-cov-6.706303_pt1 | contig 14747 bp, 9 predicted proteins | sample MGYA00580847_ERZ773146 | MGnify/ENA primary metagenome ERZ773146 (study PRJEB29015, sample SAMEA2737830) | human gut metagenome | biome: human gut; feature: human-associated habitat; material: faeces | place: China | collected 2012 ...
CCGAGGTGGGGCCGGCGATCTCGGAGTTAAAGCCCACGCCCTTGTTGCCCACGCGATCGGCGATGATCTTGTCCAGACCCACAAAGGCGCCGCCGCAGATAAACAGAATGTTGGTCGTATCGATCTGCAGCAGCTCCTGCTGGGGATGCTTGCGGCCGCCGGTGGGCGGAACGCTTGCCACCGTGCCCTCAAGAATCTTAAGCAGCGCCTGCTGAACGCCCTCGCCCGAAACATCGCGGGTGATGGAAAGGTTCTCGGCCTTGCGGGCAATCTTGTCGATCTCGTCCACGTAGATAATGCCAACCTGCGCGCGCTCGATATCGCCATCGGCGGCGTTAATGAGCTTGAGCAGGATGTTCTCCACGTCCTCGCCCACATAACCGGCCTCGGTGAGCGCGGTGGCGTCGGCGATGGCAAACGGCACCTCGAGGATACGGGCGAGCGTCTGGGCCAACAGGGTCTTACCGGTACCGGTGGGACCGAGCAGCAGGATGTTGGACTTGGCGAGCTCTACCTCGTCCATATCGTCATCGAACTGCGAGCCCATGTCGTCATCAAAGGCAGACACCGCGGCACCGCCCTCGATGACGCGGCGATAGTGGTTGTACACGGCAACCGACATGGCGCGCTTGGCGTCCTCCTGGCCCATGACATAGGCAGAAAGCTCGTCATAGATCTCGTGCGGCGTCGGCACGTGCGTGATGACCTGGCGGTCGTCCTCGAGCTCAAAGCCCTCGGCCTCGGGGTCCACGGCGGGCTGAGATGCAGCCTGGCCGTGGTCGTTGAGGAAGCCCGGCAGCTTGCCGTTACGGGCGGCGTCCATAAAGTCCGAAGCCAGCGACTCCTCAAGAATCTCGGAGCAGGCAGCAACGCACTCGTCGCAGATAAAGATATTGGTCGGGCCCTTCACCAGGCGGCGAACCTGACCCTGCTCTTTTCCGCAGAAGGAGCAGCGGATGGGGTTGCCGTTCTCGTCGAAGCCGTCCTGCATGTTACCGGCCATCCTAGGCGTCCTTCGCGGCGAGGTCGCGCGAGGTGACAATACGGTCAATCAAGCCGTAGTCGAGAGCCTCGGCAGCCGTGAGGTAGTTGTCGCGCTCGGTGTCGGCCTGGACCTTCTCGATGGGCTGGCCCGAGGCTTCGGACAGAATCTGGTTGAGCTCGCGACGAGTCTTCTTGATCTCCTCGGCCACGATCTCGATCTCGGTCTGCTGGCCCTGCGCACCGCCGCTGGGCTGGTGAATCATGACCTTAGAGTGCGGCAGGCAGAAGCGCTTGCCCTTGGCGCCGGCCGAAAGCAGCACGGCGGCCATAGACGCGGCCATACCGACGCAGATGGTGGAGACCTGCGGCTTGATGAAGTTCATGGTGTCCAGAATCGCCAGGCCGGAGTAGACCTCGCCGCCAGGCGAATTGATGTAGAGCGAGATATCCTTCTCGGCATCCTGGCTTTCAAGATGCAGCAGCTGGGCAACGACCAGGTTGGCGCTGACGGAGTTGATCTCCTCGCCCAAGAAGATGATGCGGTCGTTGAGCAGGCGCGAATAGATATCGTAGCTGCGCTCGCCGCGCGGCGTCTGCTCGATAACGTATGGCACGAGGGCGGAATCGAACTTAGCGATCATACGCATCTCCATTTCTCTCTTGCGGACCAAATTGGTTCTAGATAAACGTACGGTGCCCGCATGCTATGCATTGGCTGGCACCGTACGAAGCAACCGGATAACCGGTGTATAACTTTACCCCATCACGGGCACACGCATGCGCTCGCGGGCAAGGTGGCGAGAATTACTCGGCGTCCTTGGCGGTCTCGTCGACCTCGGTCACCTTGGCGTTCTCGACCAGGTGGTCGACGGCCTTGGAGCGACGGATGGACTCGCGGACGGCAGGCATGCGGCCATCGGCGATGAACTCGGCCTTAGAAGCCTCAACGTCCTTGACGCCGGCCTTCTCGAACTCAGCGTTGATGTCGTCCTCGGTGACCTCGATCTTGAGCTCGCGGGCGAGAGCGTCGAGAGCCAGGGACTCACGGGCAACGTCGTTGGCCTGCTTGTGCAGGTCGCCGATGAACTGCTCCATAGTCAGGCCGGAAGCGGGCAGCCAGGTGTCCAGCGTCATGCCGCGGGCAGCGAGGTTGGACAGGAAGTTCTGGCCAAGCTCCTCAAAGACGGACTGCTCGTAGTCGGCGTCCATCTCGTCGAGCTGCAGGCGCTCGGCGAGAGCGGAGACGCAACGGTTCTCCTTCTCGGCCGGGAGGCGGGAAGCCTTGTCCTGCTCGATCTCGATCTTGATGGCGTCGCGCATGGCGTCGATGCTGTCGAAGCCAAAGTCGGACTTGACGAGCTCGTCGGTGAGCTCGGGGGTGTTGCGGACCTTGATGCCCTTGACGGTGACCTCGACGGTGTGGGTCTCGGCCTCCTCGCCCTCCTCGACCTCGTCGGTCCAGGTGACGGTCTTGACGTCGTCAACGTTAGCGCCGATCAGGGCCTCGTTGAACTCCTTGGGGTTGCTGTCGCTACCGGCGATGAGCATGCGGCCCTCGGCAGCGAAGTTGTCGGCGTTCTCGACGGCCTTGAGGTCGACGGTAACGTAGTCCTCGGCCTCGACGGCGCGACCCTCGACGTCCTCGAAGGTGGCACGATAGTTGAGGAGCATCTCGACCTGGTTGTTGATCTCGGACTCGGTGACCTCCGCAGGGGGCATCTCGATCTCGACGGCATCGAAGGAGGAGAGCTCAGCGGCGGGACGCAGGGAGAACTCGACGGTGTAGGTGTAGTCCTCGTGATCCTTGGCGAGGTCGAGCTCCTTGTAGTCACCGCTCTTGGTGGGGACGATGTCCAGCTCGTTGAGGACGGCGGGCTCGTTGGCGGCGATCAGGTCGTTGGTGGCCTGAGCAAGGGTAGCCTCGGCGCCAAGAGCAGAGTCGATGACCGGACGGGGGGCCTTACCGGCGCGGAAGCCCGGGAAGCGGTACTTCTTGGCGGTGTCCTTGTAGGCCTTCTTGATCGCGGCGTCGACGTCGGCGGCCGGGATGGTGACCGTAGCGGTGAGCTTGGCGTCCTTGACGTCAGAAGCGGTGATGTTCAACACGTTCCTCCTCATACTGCCCAGCTTATCTGAGGTGCTGGTACCTTTATGCAACAAGCGTCGCGAGGGCATAAGCCGACGCGGGTGCGTTGGTGCGGGCGAAAGGACTCGAACCTTCACGGGAATCCCACCAGAACCTAAATCTGGCGCGTCTACCAATTCCGCCACGCCCGCATGAGCGCACAGACTAGGAATGATAGCAGATACGAACGGCAAGCGCACGCACACCTTTTACAAGCTCACGACCTCACCACGAGTGCAAAAGGCGGGGCGAGATGCCCCGCCCCGCCAATTACGACTTGTTCGCTGACCCGCTACTCCCCCAGCAGGGCCTTCTCGGGCGTGATCGGCAGCGAGCGAACCTGATGGCCGGTGGCGTGCGCCACGGCCGAGGCCACGGCGGCGAGCGGTGTGTTGATGACGACCTCGCCGATCGACTTGGCGCCAAACGGACCCGTCGGCTCGTAGCTCGGCTCAAAGGCCACGCGAATGCGTCCAATATCCAGACGCGTGGGCAGCTTGTAGCTCATAAAGTTGCCGGTGCGCAGACGGCCTCGGTCGTCGTGCTCGACGATCTCGTAGAGCGCGTGGCCGATGCCCTGGGCAATACCGCCCTCGGCCTGGACGCGCGCGAGTGCCTCGTTGATCACGGTGCCGCAGTCCACAGCCGCCGCATAGTCCACCACGGTCACCTTGCCGGTGGCCTTGTCGACCTCGACCTCGGCAATGCCGGCCATAAACGGCGGGGGCGAAACGGGCAGGCAGGCAGAGGCATGCGAGGTCAGCGCGTCGCCGCCCGCGATGTTCTTGACGCAAAGGTTGGCAAAGTCGCGCAGCGTGAGGTAGCGGTTCTGCTCGCGCGCGGCACGCTCGTCGGACAGGCGCACGTACTGGCCATCAAAGACCACGTCGGCGGCGTCCACGTCCCACATCTGGGCAGCCTTGGCACAGATCTTCTCACGCAGCTCGGTCGCGGCGTTCTTGGCGGCAAGGCCCGTCACGTACGTACCCGAGCTCGCGTACGAGCCGGCGTCGAACGGCGACACATCGGTGTCCACGCCGCGCACCACAATGAGCGAGCTCTCCACGCCCAGCTCCTCGGCGGCAATCTGCGCCAGGATCGTGTCGACGCCCATGCCGTTATCGGTGGCGCCGGTGCCGATGGTAATGAAACCGTCCTCTTCCAGGCGCATGTCGATGCCGGCGATGTCCACGTTGGAAATGCCAGAGCCCTGCATGGTGAGCGCACAGCCCAGAGCACGCACGCGGTCGCCCAGGTCGACGGCTAGCGGCTTGTCGCGCCAACCGATCATGTCCATCGCGCGCAGCAGGCAGCGGTCGAGTGCGCAGGCGTTGAGCTTTTCGTTGTAGTACTGCGGCATGACCTCGCCCTCGTGCACTATGTTCTTAAGGCGCAGGTCGGCGGGGTCCATGTGCAGCATGTCGGCGAGCTCGTTGACGGCGCTCTCCACGGCAAACTGGCCCTGGGTGGCACCGTAGCCGCGATACGCGCCGCCGCGGTTGGTGTTGGTGTAGACGGCGTCCCACCTAAAGCGGCTCGCCTTCACATGGTTGTAGATCGGCAGGCTCTTGTGGCCCGAAAGGCCGATCGTTGTGGTAGCGTGCTCGCCGTACGCGCCGGCGTTGGACAGCGTGTGCAGATCAATAGCCGTGATGGTGCCGTCGTTCATGGCGCCCAGCTTAACGGTCATCTGCATCTGGTGGCGCGAGTTGCCCGCAGTGATGGTCTCCTCGCGGGTGTAGCAGCAGTAGCTCGGACGGCCGGTCTGCTGGGTGACGAACGCCACGAAGATCTCGCAGCAGCCCGTCTGCTTGGAGCCAAAGCCGCCGCCGATGCGCGGCTTAATGACCTGCACCTGCGACTGCGGAATGTCGAGCGACTGCGCGACCATGCGGCGCACGTGGAAGGGCACCTGCGTGGAGGTGGTCACCGAGATGCGCCCGAACGCGTCGGTCGTCGCAAAGGCGCGGAAGGTCTCCATGGGCGCGGTCTGCGTGGCCTGGCTGGTGTAGGTGCGCTCAAAGACGATGTCGCTCTGGGCGAAGGCCTCGTCCAGATCGCCATAATCGCTGGTACCGCTGCACACCAGGTTGCGCGGAACATCACCGCCCTGCGGGAACATAAAGGTCACGTCGCTCTCGGGGTGGACCACGATGTCGTTATCGAGTGCCTGGGTAAAGTCGAGCAGGGGCTCGAGCACCTCGTAGTCGACCTTGATGAGCTTGAGCGCCTTGTCGGCGGCCTCCTCGGTCTCGGCGGCGACGATCGCCACCTCTTCGTTTTGATAACGGACGAGGTTCTCGAGAATCAGACGGTCGTAGGGACTCGGCTGCGGATAGCTCTGGCCGGCAATGGTAAAACGGCGCTTGGGAACGTCCTCGTAGGTGTAGACGCCCACCACGCCGGGCACCTTCAGGGCGCGCGACGTATCGATGGAGCGGATCTTGGCGCGGGCATAGGGGCTGCGCTTGAGTTTGACGATGAGCGCACCGGCGGGCACCATATCGCCCGTGTAGACGGGACGGCCCTCGAGCAGGGCCTTCGAGTCCTTCTTGGGCTGCTTGTGGGTAATCTGCTTGTAGGTGACGCCGTCAGAGCTCGTGTCGTTGACCGGCAGCTCGGGCATCTCGAAGCCCACCTGCACGCCGGACTCGTTAAGGAAGCGGACGATGGCGCGCAGCTGGCTCTCGTAGCCGCTGCAGCGGCAGAGGTTGCCAGCCAGCTGGCGCGAGAGCTCCTCGCGCGTGGCGACGAGGCTCGGGTCCTCCTTGGCGGCGCGGGCAAGCGCCAGCACGTTCATGATGAGGCCGGGGGCGCAAAAACCGCACTGCTCGGCACCTTCGGCAGCCATCGCGCGGGCGAGCGTCTCGGACTCGGCCTTGAGACCCTCGAGCGTGGTGACGGAGCGGCCCTCGACGCGAGCGGCGGGAACCGAGCAGCTCAGCACCGGATCGTCGTCGAGCCACACCGTGCACAGGCCGCAGTTGGTGGTCTCGCAGGCGCAGCGCACCGACGCGCAACCCTGCTCGCGCAGCAGCGCAAAGAGCATGGTATCGGGGGCAATCTGAACCTTGACCTTGCGACCGTTGAGCGTAAAGGAAAGATCGATGAGTTTGGCAGCCATTAGCGCACCTCGCTAGAATCGACGCCGGGCACGCGGCGGCAGGAATACTCGTCCGTGGCAAACTTAGGCACTTGCACGGTCTCGAGCTCGCGGGCAAGCGCGGCCGAAAGCTCAATGCCGGCGGCGCGGCGCACGGCCTGAATCGCCAGCGGGGCCGAGATGCGGCGGCGGTAGTCGGCCGAGCCCCACATGTTGGTGCCGTAGCTCAGGGCACGCACGGATGCGGCAAGGGCGCACAGCTCGTCCTCGGAAGGCTGCTCGCTGGTGAGGCCACACGCCTCGCCCTGCAGCAGGGTCGCGCGCAGCGGGCGGGCGCCCACGGTGACGTGCCAGGTGTTATCCCACCAGGCGGCGGTGACGTTGAGCGAGGGGAAGTCGGTCGCGGCCTTGCGCACGGCCTCATAACTCGCACGGTAGTCGTGCTTGACGACCACGACGTGCTCGATCACGTCGCGCACGTAGCCCATCCGCACGAACTCCGCGAGCGAGACGCGGCCGGCACCCGTCAGCTCAACGAACGAATCGAGCGCCAAAAAGGCCGAGAGCACGTCCGAGAAACCAAAGCGACCGTAAATGCTGCCGCCCACCGTGGCGGTGTTGCGCAGCTGCACGCCCACGATATCGTGGACGGCGAACTCAAAGACATGGTTGACAAGCGCGTTGAGCTCGGCATGACGCTCGAGCTGGCGCAGGGTGCACATGGCACCGATGCGAAACTCGGTCTCGGTCTCCTCGATCTGATCGAGTCCGCAGGCCGAAAGGTCAATCGCCGTCGCCACACGACGCGAACCCAGGCGCATCCAGATGCCGCCGCCCACAATCTTGTTGTTGCGGTTTTTCTGCAAGAGCTCATAGGCTTCGGCCGCGTTTCCAACACGGACGTAGGTACCGAACTTGAGCACGTTCTCCCCCATCTCTCCACTTGTCCAGTACTTTTAAGTGTACCAAACGAGGGGCCGCACACCGTTTTAGGACAAAATCCACCCACCCATCCATAACTTGCGGTGAAATACGGACTGATTAGCCGTTCTGGGACGCTAAACAGTCCGTATATCACCGCAAGTTATGAGGAGTCCTCCGGGATAGAAAAGGCTCCCAGCCGGATAGCTGGGAGCCTTATCGCATGCTATGTCGAGCGAAGATTTAGCAGACGCCCTGGGCGAGCATAGCGTCGGCGACCTTCAGGAAGCCGGCGATGTTGGCGCCCATGACGAAGTTGCCCTCCTGGCCGTACTCCTTGGCGGTGTCGTCCACGTTGTGGAACATGCCGCGCATGAGCTGCTCGAGCTTGCCGTCGACCTCCTCGAAGGTCCAGGACAGGTGCTCGGCGTTCTGGCTCATCTCCAGGCCGGACACGAGAACACCGCCGGCGTTGGCAGCCTTACCGGGCATAAAGGCGACGCCGTTCTCTTGGAAGTAGGTCGTGGCCTCGATGGTCGTGGGCATGTTCGCGCCCTCGCCGACCACCTTGCAGCCGTTGGCGACGAGTGCCTGGGCGTCCTCGAGCAGCAGCGTGTTCTCGCGAGCGCAGGGCAGCGCGATATCGCAGGGAAGCTGCCACACGCCGCGGCCGTCGCCCTCGTGCCACACGGCGTTGGGCTTCTCGTCGACATACATAGCGAGCGTAACGCCCTTGTCGTGACCGGAGCGCTTCTTGTTGTAGACATGCTCGAGCACGGTGTAGTCGATGCCGTCGGGATCCTCGACCCAGCCGTGGGTGTCGGAGCAGGCGAGCACCTTGCCGCCGAGCTGGGCGACCTTCTGGACCGCGTAGATGGCGACGTTACCGGAGCCGTGAACGACGACGTTCTTGCCCTCGAAGGAGTCGCCGCGGCTCTTGAGGTACTCGTCCACAAAGTAGACCAGACCGTAACCGGTGGCCTCGGTACGGGCGAGCGAGCCGCCAAAGGAGAGGCCCTTGCCAGTGAGGACGCCGGTCCACTCGTTGGTCAGGCGCTTGTACTGACCGAACAGGTAGGCAACCTCGCGGCCGCCAACGCCCAGGTCGCCGGCGGGAACGTCGGTGTTGGGGCCGATGTGGCGATAGAGCTCGGTCATGAAGGACTGGCAGAAGTGCATGATCTCGTTGTTGGACTTGCCCTTGGGGTCAAAGTCGGAACCGCCCTTGCCGCCGCCCATGGGAAGGGTGGTCAGGCTGTTCTTGAGGATCTGCTCCAGGCCCAGGAACTTGAGCATGCCCAGGGTGACCGTCGGGTTAAAGCGCAGGCCGCCCTTGTAGGGTCCAATGGCAGAGTTGAACTCGACGCGGTAGCCGCGGTTGACCTGAACCTTGCCCTGGTCGTCGACCCAGGGGACACGGAACATAACGATGCGCTCGGGCTCGACGAGGCGCTCAAGCAGGGCGGCCTCCTCGTACTCGGGATGGGCGTCGAGCGCCGGCTGAATAGTGCCGAGGATCTCGGTCGCGGCCTGGATGAACTCAGGCTGCTCGGGATAGCGGGCCTTGAGCTCGTCGAGAACTTTCTGCGTGTAGCTCATGCTTCCTCCAATTGATGGAAAAGAAAAATGTCGTTCGAGGCGCCCCATGCGCCGCGAGCTTTATCGAGTATGGATAATATCGCACTGTTGCAGCAAAGTTACGCATAAGCCGACAAGCAGATGTTTCGTTTTGATTACGATGCAGGTAGAAGGGTTTTAGTGCACCCAACGTGCAAATCGCGTGTTTCAAAGCTGTTTCGTCCACATGTTCCAAGCCACCACAAAGGTGCCTGTCCCCAATGTGGTGGTGTTGGTGGTTAGAGGACGAGCTGATGGTAGTCGGCGGGGGTTATGCGGCCTTCGGTGGCAGCGCGGAAGGCGGCGAGCGCATCGCCCGAGAACGGCATGGCCCAGCACAGACCGCAACCTGCGGTAATTGAGCCGGGCAAAGGCATAATGCGCCCGGGAACGCCGGCATCCAGGCACAGCTGCTCGCATTCCATCACATCGAAGGTGCTGTCAAACGACACGATAATCTTGCGTTCATGGTCGAGAGCATCACCGGACGGGCCTTCGCGGTGTGCATCGCGATACGCCGCGGCGGCCGCTTCCTCTTCCGCAGTATGTCCACAGCCACCGCAACCGCAGGTACAGGGTTCGGACCCGTCGCAAGTGCAAGGTTCTCCCGTGTCGGGACAAATATCGTGAGACATGGCAACTCCAATCGTCTAAGCGAGCAGCTCGGCCGCCGCAAACTCCTCGGGCGTATTGACGTTCTCGAAGCAGAGCGTGGAGCCGGCAACCTCGACAATCTGGGGCTCATCCAGATAGCCGGCATGGACCCGGTCAATCAAACAGCGGATACGTTGGCGGTCTTGGTCGAGCAACTCACGGGCAACCGGCGCACACGCGTCACGGCGCCAGACGGCGCAAAGCGGCTCAATCCCCCGCTCCTCGCGCGGCACGCACACGTCGAGCGCCTCGACCTCAACACGATCGGCAAGCGCGCCGATGAGTTCCGGCGAGACAAATGGCATATCGCAGGCGACGATCGCCACGAGCGGCAATCGGGCCGCGGCCAACGAGCTCGCGATGCCGCGCATGGCGCCCGCCGGCCCTTCAAGGTCCGCCACCACACGCGGCACCAGGCCGCCAAACGTGCGCTCCTCAAGATAGGCAAGCTCGCTGGGACGCGAAGTCGTCACGACCAACTCGCCGGCAACCGGCGCCAACCGACCAAGCACGCGCTCGATGAGCGGCTCGCCGCAAAACGCCATGCGTGCCTTATCGCAGCCCATGCGCGAGGACAGCCCGCCCGCCTGGACGACACAAGAAAGATCGGCACGTCTTACGGTAGTCATACGGCAAAACACCTCCATCGGCATGCTCGAAACCCGGTGCACGAAGCTAAATACAGCCGCCGAAATAGCGGCGCTACGAAAAGCTCGTGCAAAAACAAAACAGCGCCTTTGCGGCACGCAGCAAGACCGCGAGCACAAAAGCGCTGGTAACGTATGGCGGGAACGTATGTGAATCGAACACATCCAAGACGTTTTGCACGCCTCGCAACGGTTTTGAGGACCGCGGAGCCCACCGGAGCCCATCCGTTCCCAAGTGCGGCGGTATTTTACCAAACCAAACAGGCCCCATCCCAAAAAGACGAGCAAGAAGTTGCGGTGAAATAGTTCCTGGATGAGGCCTTTATGGCGGAAACAGGAACTATTCCACCGCAACTGATAAGGGTGGCCTAGCGTAGGGAGCGCAGGCCGCCGGCTTCTTTGTCGAGCACCGTAAAGCGCACGGCATCCAGGTGCTCCAAGATGCTGATGGCACGTTTGCGCGACACACCCAGCGCCTCGCGCAGCACACTCGTGGTGGCAGCGCCACCGGCTGCCTCAATGGCGGCGGCGACGAGTTCGCGCGCATGGGCCTCGGCGGCAGCGGACAGGGCAACGTCGCGCTCGACCTTGACGATCGAGCGGCTGAGCGAAAGCTCGCGCAGGGCACGCGTCATGGTGTCGCGATCGAGCTGCAACTGCTCGCCCACCTCGGGCAATGTCGGTGCATCGAGGCCGGCTTCGTCCAGCAAGGCAACGATACGTTCGCAGGCCTCGCGCACCACACGCGCCGCGGCGGCAGCGGAGTGCGGGTCGAACACCTCGGCGCCCTCGGAGGCACACACGCCGCGCGAGCAGCCCTCGGCAATCAGAGCCGCGGCAACGCCTTCATTAGCGGCAGGCCACGCAGCATGGGCAACGGCGCCGGGCGTAAAGCCCGTCTCCTTGGGAGACGCCGCGTGCATAGCTGACAGGGTCGCCGCCAGTGCATCCATCGTGGCGTCGAGCACCACGGCGTCCGCCAAGAGGTCCGCTTCACCCGCGGCAAGCTTGGAAACGGAGCCCTGCGCCACCAACCCGCGCAGTGCGGCATCGACCTCGCCGACACCAAGATCTAAAGCCTCGGCAACATCAACCGCCGTAACCGGCAGCGTCTGCAATGCCAGCCAAGCGCCCACACCGCCCGCGATATCGCCGGACTCGAGCGCCGCATACAGCGCACGCTCCCCTTCAACAAGCTCACGCGAGCGACGGCAGCGCGAAAGCAGCACGCGCCCGCCGCCGATGAGCATAACGGGCGAATACGACAGCACCACGGCATGGTCCCCGGCACGTAGCGGCAGCGAATTTTCCAAGCGCACCTGAACGATACGGGTCTCGCCCACCGCCATGGGGGCCTCGCCCTCCATGAGCATGATGCGACCGACGACTTCGGCCGTGCCGGCCATCACATGCACGCGCGCGCCCGACTCGAGCACGCGCGGCTTGGCGCCCTCGCGGCCCAGGTAGGTGAACGTCATCATAAAGCGCAACGTCTGACCAAAGCGGTCCGCCACGCCCAGCATCTCACCGCGATCGAGCGCGGCGACACCATCGCCCACCAAATTGAGTGCCACGCGCCGTCCGGGCAGTGCTCGCGGCGTATCGCCATGCACCTGAATCCCGCGCACGCGACAGACCGTACGCGACGGCAGGGCGACGAGCTCGTCGCCCACCGCAACCGGCGCATCGTGCAGCGTTCCCGTCACGACGGTGCCGACGCCCTTGATCGTAAAGCAGCGGTCAATCGGCAGGCGCGGCGCGGCATAGGTGCGCTCGGCACGGTCGCGGCAAGCATCCCAGCAAGCGGCAACCTGCTCGTCGAGCGCAGCCAGCAGGTCATCGATCCCCGCGCCGGTCTTGGAGGACACGGGCACAATCGGCGCGCCCGCAAACACGGTATCCGACAAAAAATCATCGACGTCGAGCTCGGCAAGCTCGATCATTTCGCTATCGGCCAGGTCGCACATCGTCAGCGCGACCACCATATGCGTGACGCCCAGCAGCTCCAGCACATGCACGTGCTCGCGGGTCTGCGGCATCACGCCCTCAACGGCCGAAACCACCAGCACGGCCACGTCGATACCCGTGGCACCCTGCACCATGGCGCGCAAGTAGTGCGCGTGGCCCGGCACGTCGACCAAGCCCACGATCTTGCCACTCGGCAGCGCCAGCTCGCCAAAGCCAAGCTCCACGGTCATACCGCGACGGCGCTCGACCTCCAGACGGTCGGGATTCTTGCCGGTCAGCGCCTCGATCAGCGCCGACTTACCGTGGTCAACGTGGCCCGCCGTGCCAACGATAACGGGACACTCCACCAGCGCCTGAACCTCACTCATCGAGCAATCGCCTTCTTAACGCATGCGGCAAGCGTCGACGCCGCCGTCTCGATATCGCGGTCGCCCACAAGCGTACGGACGTCAAACAAAATGCGATCGTGCGAGGTTCGCGTGACGACCGGCGTATCGAAGTCCTGGACAAGCGAGCGTTTGAGCGCATCGACCGTCAGGTGCGCGTCAACAAGACGCACGGCAACGCACATCGTGGGCAGCTCCACGGTAGGCAGCGAGCCACCGCCGGGGGTTGACGATTCCTCGACGATCTCCACCTGAACGGCGCACGGGCAACCGGCCTTGTCGAGCCCGGCGACCATACGATCGCGCAGCTTGCGGGCACGTCGTTCCAAATGGGCCTGCGGAAGCGTGAGCATGCTGAGCACCGGAATATCGCGATGGGCAACATCGGCGCCGTCCATGTAGATACGCAGCGTGGCCTCGAGCGCCGACAGAGCCAGTTTGCCCGGGCGCAGGGCGCGCATAAGTGGATGCGACCCACAAGCCTGGACCAGATCGCGACGGCCCATGATAATGCCCGCCTGTGCGGCACCGAGCAGTTTATCGCCCGAGCACGACACCAGATCGAGCCCCGCCGCTACCGAAGCCGGCGTGGTTTCTTCGCCGCCGCGCACCAGGATGTCATCGGGCAACAGCGCGCCCGACCCCTGGTCCTCGTAGAACAGCAGGCCATGCTTGTGAGCAAGCGCCGCAAGCTCCCGAGAACCCACCTCCTCGTGAAAACCCTCGATGCGATAGTTAGAAGGATGGACCTTAAGGATCATCGCCGTATCGGGCGTGATGGCGCGCTCGTAGTCGCCCAAGTGCGTGCGGTTGGTGGCGCCGACCTCGACGAGTTTGGCACCCGAAGCCGCCATGACATCGGGGATGCGGAAGCTGCCGCCAATCTCGACAAGCTCCCCGCGGCTGACGATAACCTCTTTGCCTGCGGCATGGGTCGCCAGCACCAGCAGCACCGCGGCGGCATTGTTGTTGACGACCAGCGCGTCCTCGGCACCGGTGAGCGAGCGGATGAGCTGCGCGGCATGCTCCTTGCGCGACCCACGCGAGCAGGTGTCCACACTGTATTCGAGCGTGCTGTACCCACGTGCGACCTCGGCCACGGCCTTTGCCGCCGACTCCGCGAGCGGGGCGCGACCCAGGTTGGTATGGATAACCACACCTGTGGCGTTGACGGCGGGACGCAGGCTCGACAGTGCGGAGCGATGCGCACGCCACTCGATAGCCGATGCCAGCTCGCGCTTGGAGCGCGGGGCGGCACCGGCGCGAATCGCGGCGCGCTCCTCGTCGAGCACGGTCGTGACGGCAGTATGGACCACCGCGTCGCAGGTCTCCCCCGCCGCCTTCACCACCGGCCACTCGGCGAGCAGCTCATTGACGGAAGGAATGGCGCGCAGGCGGGCGCGCACCTCATCGGACATGTTCTGGCTATCGCTCATGTGCGACCTTTCAAAACCAAAGGTGAATCAAACGTTCGAACGTCAAACTATCAGCCAATTTGATCGGCTGAGTCAATCAATCGCTATTATCCTCGCGCGCCGCGATCTTTTCCACGCGAACGGCGTTTTCCTGGGTGAGCGCGGCGCCCGTCAACGGGTCCCAACGCAATGGCGTATGGTCGAGCGGGCCCACGCCCAAAGCTTGAGCGCCACCGGCATCGGCGCCAAACGAACGTCCGCCGGGGGCGGCCGATGTAAAGATGCACGCCGGATGCAGATACGGCGTCGTCTCCACGCGCACGCGGTCGCGGCCCATATCGCTCACGAGCTCGACGATCTCGCCGTCGGCGATGCCCATGTGCGCAGCAGCATCGGCATTCATCTGCACGGCGTCCAAGTCGGAACCCGCCTCGGCGGCACCTTGGGCCGCAAGCCTTCGCGAGGTATGCGACTCAAAGGGACGGTTGCCGCTAATGAGGCGAAACATCCCCGGGCCCGGCTCCACCATGGGAGCGATCCAGTTGGGTACACGACCCAGGCCGGCTCGCTCCCAGACGTCGCTTGCCAGCGCAATCTTGCCGCCATCCAGGGGAATCACCGGCTCGCCCGTACGCGACGGCAGCGCAACGCCCGTGTCGGCCCAGCCGCGCTCCTTGAGCTCGTCCAGATCAATCCCAAACGGTGCCACCTGGGCAGCCGCCAGATCGTCAGGCGTAAACTGGAAGTACTCGCCCACGCCACACGCCTGCGCCAGACCGGCAAAGATCTCCCGACCGAGACGTGTGTCGTCATGCTGCACAGGCAGCACGGCGTTGCGGTAGAACACGCGCGCATCGTTGGCGCCCACGACTGTTCCCACACCGCGGTCGGCCTCCAGATACGTCACGTCGGGCAGCACGAAGTCAG
>ERZ773146.1911-NODE-1911-length-14702-cov-5.424729_pt1 | contig 14702 bp, 7 predicted proteins | sample MGYA00580847_ERZ773146 | MGnify/ENA primary metagenome ERZ773146 (study PRJEB29015, sample SAMEA2737830) | human gut metagenome | biome: human gut; feature: human-associated habitat; material: faeces | place: China | collected 2012 ...
CTGTCAAGGCTCCCGGCTTTGGCGACCGCCGCAAGGAAATGCTGCAGGATATCGCAACCCTGACCGGCGGCACCGTGGTCTCCTCCGATCTGGGCTATGAGCTGAAGGATGCTACCGTCCAGATGCTGGGCCATGCCCGTCAGGTGAAGGTCTCCAAGGAGAACACCACCATCGTTGGCGGTGCAGGCGATAAGGATGCCATCGCAGCCCGCATCGCTCAGATTCGCAGCCAGATCGAGGTCGCTACCAGCGATTTCGACCGTGAAAAGCTGCAGGAGCGTCTGGCAAAGCTGGCTGGCGGCGTGGCCGTCATCAAGGTCGGCGCTGCTACCGAAGTTGAGATGAAGGACAAGAAGCTGCGCATCGAGGATGCTCTGAACGCAACCAAGGCTGCTGTTCAGGAAGGCGTTGTTGCCGGCGGCGGTACTGCTCCTATCAATGCGATCCCCGCTGTGCGCGAGCTGTGCGACACGCTGGAAGGCGACGAGCGCACCGGTGCCAAGATCGTTCTGAAGGCTCTGGAAGCTCCTCTGCGCCAGATCGCTAAGAATGCCGGTCTGGAAGGCAGTGTCATCATCGACAAGATTATCTCTGCCAACAAGCCCAACTACGGCTTTGATGCTCAGAACGAGGTCTTTGTGGACGATATGATCGCTGCTGGCATCGTTGACCCCACCAAGGTCACCCGTTCCGCTCTGGAGAACGCAGCCTCCGTCGCTGAGATGGTGCTGACCACCGAAAGCCTGGTCGCTGATCTGCCGGAACCCCCTGCTGCACCCGCTGCTGCAGGCGGTGACATGGGCGGTATGGGCGGCATGTACTAATAACTGCCTAAAAACCGCATGAATCCTTGATTTTTGGAGCGCGCAAAAGCGGATTTACGCCAAACTTACGCCACTTACGCCAAAAATCAAAGCGCATGATAGGGTAACAAAATCGGCACTCGCTGAAAAAGCGGGTGCCGATTTTTTGTGTCACGAAAAGCTGATGGATGCTGCACGCTACACACCGTCAGCTTTTTCGTTTACAGGGGAAAAAGTGGGTGGTATAATAGAAATAGAGTTTTGTAAGAGTGCTTTCATAGTCAAGGCTATAAAAAATACGGATAAGCATAAAGCCGGTGGATGATATGAAAATTCTGGATAACATCACCAATACCGTTCGAGATGATTTGCGGGTCGAAATCAAAAAAGGCAGCAGGGTGTCTATTGCGGCAGCCTGCTTTTCGATGTATGCCTACAAAGAGCTAAAGAAGCAGCTGGAAACCATAGACGAGTTTGAATTTATTTTTACATCCCCCACGTTTGTGAAAGAAAAGGCTGAAAAGCAGAAGCGGGAGTTCTACATTCCCCGCATTTCTCGTGAAACGAGCCTTTACGGTACAGAGTTTGAAATCAAACTGCGCAATGAGATGACCCAGAGAGCCATCGCAAAGGAGTGTGCAGACTGGATCAGAAGGAAGGCTACGTTCAAATCGAACACCACCGGTGAAAATATGGCTGGCTTTATGACTGTGGATTCCGGCGCAGCACAGACCGCTTATATGCCGATTGGCGGCTTTACAACGGTCGATATTGGCTGTGAACGCGGAAATAACAGCTACAACATGGTCAACTGTATGGAGGCTCCGTTCGCACAGCAGTACATGAAGTTGTTCGATTCTCTTTGGAACGACCGGGACAAAATGCAGGATGTCACAGATGTGGTTCTGGAAAACATCAGCACGGCTTATGCAGAAAATTCCCCGGAGTTCATCTACTTTATGACGCTGTATCATGTGTTCAGCGAGTTTTTGGACGACATCTCAGAAGACGAACTGCCGAATGAGGCAACCGGATTCAAGCAGAGCAAAATCTGGAGTCTGCTGTACGACTTCCAGAAGGATGCGGTGCTTGCCATCATCAATAAGCTGGAAAAGTACAACGGCTGCATCCTTGCGGACAGTGTTGGTCTTGGCAAGACATTTACCGCACTGGCTGTCGTAAAGTATTATGAGAATCGAAACAAGTCGGTTCTTGTGCTGTGCCCCAAAAAGCTGGCAGAGAACTGGAATACCTACAAGGACAACTATGTGAACAACCCAATTGCATCGGATCGGCTGAACTATGACGTCCTGTTCCACACAGACCTGTCCAGAAGCAGCGGAAAATCGAATGGCCTCGATCTGGATCGCCTGAACTGGGGCAACTACGATCTGGTCGTCATTGATGAATCGCACAACTTCCGCAACGGCATCGGTACGCACAGCAAGACGCAGGACAATCGTTACCAGCGGCTGATGGATAAGGTGATCCATGCCGGAGTCAAGACCAAGGTGCTGATGCTTTCGGCAACGCCTGTCAACAACCGCTTTGTTGACTTGAAAAATCAGTTGGCCCTTGCCTATGAGGGGAACTCCGAATATCTGGATGAAAGGCTGAACACCTCAAAGAGCATTGAAGACATCTTTAAGCAGGCGCAGAAAGCCTTTAACGCATGGAGCAAACTGAAACCAGAAGAGAGAACCACGGATGCGCTGCTGCGGACATTGGATTTCGACTTCTTCGAGCTGCTGGACAGTGTTACCATCGCACGTTCTCGGAAGCATATCGAGAAGTACTACAACACCAATGCTATCGGAAAGTTCCCAGAGCGGTTGAAGCCGATCTCTGTTCGGCCATGTCTGACAGACCTGAATAATGCCATCAACTACAACGAAATTTATGAGCAGCTGATTCAGCTGAGCTTGTGCGTCTATATGCCCTCCAACTACATCTTCGCAAGTAAGATCCAGAAATATCAGGAGCTGACGCACAATAAGGGAGAGAATCTGACCCAGAGAGGCCGTGAGCAGGGTATTTGTCGGTTAATGAGTATCAACCTGCTGAAACGGCTGGAAAGCTCTGTACATTCGTTCCAGCTGACCCTGATGCGCATCAAGAAACTGATTGATGGTACGATTCAGTCCATTGACCAGTTTGAACGCTTCGGCCACGCTGATCTGGATATATACGACATGGCCGGAGACGATTTTGACATGGACGATGAAAACACTGACTTTTTCACCGTCGGCAAAAAAGTCAAAATCGACCTTGCGGATATGGACTGGAAGAGCTGGCGTACGGAGCTTCGGAAAGATGCAGAAATTCTGGAGCTGCTGACCTTTATGGTGGCAGATATCACGCCGCAGCATGACGCAAAGCTGCAAGAACTGTTCCAGCTGCTGTCTGAAAAAATTGAGCATCCGATCAATGTCGGCAACAAGAAAGTGCTGATTTTTTCTGCATTTTCGGATACGGCAGAATACCTCTTTGACAATGTGAGTGCGTTTGTAAAGCAGAAATATGGGCTGAATACCGCTGTAATTACCGGCTCGATTGATGGACGTACCACGATCAAAGGCTTCAAGGCAACACTCAACAACGTGCTGACCTGCTTCTCTCCCATTTCCAAAGACCGGGATGTTCTGATGCCCGGTAGTGCCACGGAAATTGATGTGCTGATTGCGACAGACTGCATTTCTGAAGGTCAGAACTTGCAGGACTGCGATTATCTGATCAACTATGACATTCACTGGAACCCGGTACGCATCATCCAGCGTTTTGGACGAATCGACCGTATCGGCAGCAGAAACCAGTACATCCAGCTTGTGAACTTCTGGCCTGATCTGACGCTGGACGATTACATCAACCTGAAATCCCGTGTGGAGACCCGCATGAAAATCACCGTTATGACCTCCACCGGCGATGATGACCTTATCAACCCCGAAGAAAAGGGCGATTTGGAGTACCGCAAGGCACAGCTGAAACGCTTGCAGGAAGAGGTCGTTGACATCGAGGATATGTCGGACGGCATCTCCATTATGGATCTGGGCCTGAACGAGTTCCGGCTCGACCTGCTGGATTACATCAAACACAATGGTGATCTGGACAAGAAGCCCCGTGGACTTCATGCGGTGGTTCCGGCTACGGATGAACTGCCGGAGGGAGTGATCTTCGTGCTGAAAAACATCAATAACAGCGTCAATGTGGACAATCGAAATCGAATCCATCCGTTCTACATGGTTTACATCGGCATGGATGGGCAGATCATCTGCGACTATCTGAACCCCAAAAAGATGCTGGATGATATCCGGCTGTTGTGCCGTGGAAAGTCTGAGCCAATTAAGGAGGTGTACGAACGCTTCAATCGGGAAACAGATGATGGAAAGGACATGGCAGAAATGTCCGAATTGCTGAGTGAAGCCATTGACTCGATCATTGATGTCAAAGAAGAAAGCGACATCGACAGCCTGTTCTCTGCGGGCGGAACAACGGCATTGCTCAGTCAGGTGTCCGGACTGGATGATTTTGAATTGATCTGCTTCCTTGTTGTGGAATGAAATTTGAAAGGAGAAGAATATGAAATACGGCTTTTTGTTTGGAGCGGGTGCCGAAATGGGATATGGTCTTCCTTCGGGTGGAAGATTTGCTCTGGATATTTTCAGACATGACTCATCAAAAAGTAAGCAAGAGTTCAAAGATATGCGTGGAGCGGTTGATACTACGACAAACTATGCATATCAGTGGCTTCCGGCTGATTTCAGAAATAAAAATATTAGTTCTTTTGGACGTTCTGTATTTCAGAATATAATAACAGATACAATTGGAAATAACAGGACCAGAATTATTGAGAAAATCAATCGTTTCGACGAGGTTGCAAGAGCTGAAGAAGAAAATTTGAACCGCAAAAAGGGTGCAAATGTAACCGGAATTATAGAAGAAATCCTTGACAGAAAAGTGGATGATATCCATTTGGGACAAAATATTGCGTTTATTCCGGAACTTGCAGCTGGAAATGAATTGTTCAACAGTTCGTATTTTTCCGCTCTTCTTATGCTTTATAAGAAAAAAGATGTCTTTTCCGCTGAAACAAGAAAAAAGCTTGGGAAGATTCTGCTCTCTATTATTCAATTTCAAATTGGTGCGCTAGGTGAAGCATTATCACACAAAATTAACGATAGCGTTTTTTCCAAAAAGGATGATGAAATTGATATTTTTGATGATATCGGAGAAATTATTCAATTGAACTATTCTTCGTCTGGTCTTAGTGGAATGGAATATCTTTTGGATAAGCCAGAATTTAATGGCATAGATGATGAAACTATTATTCTTCAGTTTGCACATAATATTTTGGAATCCATTTACGCTTCGGTACTTGATTATAAGTCGCTGATTGATGCTAACTGGCATTACTTGTATAGCCCTGCTTCCGATTGGGCAAAATTCTGCAAAATTTGTATTTTCTTGCTCAATGTAAGAGATTACATTTCTGGTGCGGCTAAAGACATTGATTTTTCAGTTCGTCGTGGATATTATCAAATGTTGAGGGAAGCACTTGATGCAGAAAAATTTGAAGTTTCTGCGATTGCAACAACAAATTACAACCATTTTATCGTAGATCTTCTGAAGGAGAATGTTGTTTTTCTGAATGGTAGTACGGAGCTGTGGTATGACCCGTATCTTAACAGAATCGGTGAAAAAGATAAACTTTCAACGCAGGAAAACCATATTCTCGTTCCATTGATTTTTACACAGAGTGGAACCAAACCAATCACATCAATTGAAATGTCGAGTGAGTATGTCGATACGTACAGGGCATGGAAAGAATCCGATGCCATTGTAATTGTTGGATTTGGATTCGGACAGGATGATGAGCATATAAACGGTATACTTCGTACACTTGTTGATGTGGACGATAGAAAACTCATAATTGTGACATTGAGCGGAACTTCAAAAGAGATTGCTCAGAAACTGAAAGTCAGAAAGAAAGAGAATATACAAATTGTGATTGTTGATCGGTTTGGAGCTACTTCTGATGAGAAACAGTGGACAGAGGTTCTTGCAGAACAGGGTCACTCTTGATGGGAGAAAATTATGCTTGGTTTGCCTGTATCTACCGAGTTCAATAAACGCATCCCGAAGCAGAAGTTCTATGAGAACATTGCCGTTACCCCGGCTATGAAGAGAGCCTTTGTCGAGCAGATCAGGACCATCTACTGGCGCAATAAGATTGCTGCCACCACCCTGAATCTGGCGGCTGGGGAGCAGGTGACGGAGATCGAGGTGTTCGAGGTACGGCTGTCTGCCCCGGAGCTGGACGAGAGTGTGCTGCGCCAGATCGACCGGGAAATTCCGTATCACATCCTCTTTTTGCTGGAATACGAGGGCAAGTATCGTGCTGTCATCGGCTACAAGGAGGCTGCGGCGGGCAAGACAGCCTTTAAGGTTGATCGCTATTATTCTACGGACTGGCTGGACGAGGACGACCTGCCGGTGCATCTGGATGGACTTACGCTGGATGCTGTATACGAGAACTTTGTCCGGCAGAGCGCGGGTGATGCGCTTGGTGCAGGAGAAAGCACATCCCTGAAAGACTGCGTCGAGCAGCAGAAGCAGCGAGAACTGTTGGAAAAGCAGATTGCGGCACTGGAAGCCAAAATCCGTAAGGAAAAGCAGCCGAGGAAAAAATTTGAAATGGTGCAACAGATGAAAACCTTAACTGGCGAGTTAGAACGAGTATGAGAGTAAACAGAAAACTGATAATTATATCGACCATCATAACAGTTCTCTCATTTATAAGCGCATTTTGGCTTAATTTTTATTGCGTATCCAGTAGTAAGGATTTTTGGGTCAATGTTCTTATTGGAATTTTAGGAGGAGCTGCTTTAACTATAGTTACTTCAACTGTGTCGTACAATCATGAAAGGCAGATTTGCTTGGAGAAATTTTCTTATGATACACGGCAATTACTATCTTTTTTGAATAAGTATCAAGAAAACATGACCGTAGACCAGAAAATACAGTTTTATCTTGAATATGCCGATTTGGATAAGACTTCTTGGGATATGGACTACGGAAGTTTTGATTTTGTCTTTGAAAAAATTTGTGGTAGTCGCAAGTATATCTACTACTCGATTTACAAGCCAATTCTGGATTTTAACGTAGCAGTATCAAATCATGTATGGCAGTTTCGATGGTACTTGGACGGAAGCGGCAAAAATGAACGTGTAATAAATGACTTTTTGAATGAATTGCAAAATTATTTGATTGAAAAGGAAACACAAGAACTTCCGACTCAGATTGACGAACGGGGAAAAGTGATTTCAACCTGTAAATATTCCTATACCAAACCAAAATTGACTGCAAACATCAATCAGGAGTTATCGGGACGTTATTATGATTTGATGTATGGAAGAAAAGTGCGAAAAATGGAGGAAAACAATGGACACCCTAAAAATGCACAGCCTTGACGGAGTACAGCGCAACATTGAGCTGATTGGTAAGCTGTTCCCCAATGCAATTACCGAGGTAAAACGTGACGGCAAAGTAGAACACGCCATTGACTTTGACGTTCTGCGGCAGGAGCTTTCCGACTCCATTGTAGAGGGCAGGGAGGAGCGCTATCAGTTCACATGGCCGGACAAGAAAAAGGCAATGCTGGCGGCAAATGCGCCCATCACGGCAACGCTGCGTCCGGTGGTGGCCGACAGTGTTGGCAAGGATGGCACACCCGGCGGCTTTGACAGTGAGAATCTCTACATCGAGGGCGACAATCTGGAAGTGCTGAAGCTCTTGCAGGAAACCTATTTAGGCAAAGTCAAGATGATCTACATTGACCCGCCGTACAACACCGGCAATGATTTTGTCTATGAGGACAATTTTGCCCAGAGTGCGGCGGACTATATGGATAATAGCGGTCAGTATGATGAAGAAGGCAATCGCCTTGTGACGAATACCGAGAGCAATGGTCGTTTCCATACAGACTGGCTCAATATGATTTATCCACGCCTGAAAATTGCAAAAGATTTGCTTGCAGATGATGGGGTTGTTTTTATTAGCATTGATGATAGTGAGCAAGGAAATCTCAAAAAAATATGCGATGACATTTTTGGCGAATGCAATTTTGTGAATACCGTGATTTGGGAAAAGCGTTACAGTCCTCAAAATGCTGTACAGTGGTTTTCTGAAAATCATGATTTTATTTTGGTATATGCAAAAAATAAAATGATTTGGCATCCGCAGCTTTTGGAACGAACGGATGAGATGAACGCACGATATACAAATCGGGACAATGATCCTAGGGGACCATGGAAGGCAGTTGATTCAACTGCTCAAGGTGGGCATGGTACGAAAAGTCAATTCTATGTGTTAAAAGCGCCTAATGGAAAAGAACATCATCTTACAAGTGGACGTTGTTGGCTGTACACGGAAAAAGTGATGGCTGAGATGATTGCGGATAACCGTATTTGGTTTGGCGAGAATGGAAACAACGTTCCTGCGATAAAAAAATTTTTGACAGAGGTTAAACAGGGTGTTGCGTGTCAAACTATCTGGAAGTATGAAGATGTAGGTCATAGTCAAGATGGGAAGAAAGAATTAAAAGCGCTATTTCCAGAAACGGTGCCTTTTGATACACCCAAACCGACAAAACTTCTGGAACGAATGTTAAAAATCACTTCTGAGCCTGATTTTATTTGTCTCGATTTCTTCTCCGGTTCTGCCACAACTGCCCATGCTGTGATGAAACTGAACGCTGAAGATGGTGGACACCGTAAATTTATCATGGTGCAGTTGCCGGAAAAGACGGACGAGAAGAGCGAAGCCTACAAGGCAGGCTATAAGAACATCTGTGAAATCGGCAAGGAACGTATCCGCCGGGCTGGCCGGAAAATCAAAGAGGATGCCGGTTTGACGGCTTCGGCTGATTTAGACATCGGTTTCCGCTGCCTGCGTCTGGACGAAAGCAACATGAAGCCTGTGTACTACACACCGGATGAAGTCGGTCAGCAGGATCTGTTCTCGTTGGTGGACAACGTGAAGGAAGACCGTACCCCGGAGGACTTGCTGTTCCAGGTGATGCTGGATTTGGGCGTACTGCTGTCCAGCCCCATTGAGGTGAAAGAGATTGCGGGCAAAAAGGTGTTCAACGTGGCAGATGGGTTCCTGTTGGCGTGCTTTGACCATGATGTGACGGAGGAGACTGTCAAGGCCATTGCCCAGATGAAGCCCTACTATGCCGTGTTCCGTGACAGCTCCATGGCAAACGACAGTGTTGCAACGAACTTTGATCAGATTTTTGAAACTTATAGCCCGGATACAGTAAGAAAGGTGTTGTGAGATGGCAGAAAAAATCCAATACGAGGACATTGACCTTTATCACTATACATCACTGGCGTCACTTTTCGCTATTTTGCAGAATGAAACAATTCGTTTGACAGACTATCGATTTTTGAATGATACGCAGGAGCTTTCTTATGCGACACACTGGTTGAAAGCACTTCTTCAACCCATGGCTGAAAATGAGTTTGTGCAAAAGCTTTTGACTGCAATCGAAAACATTGAGCAAGGAAAAGTTGAACGGCTCAAAGGGATTGGTGAAGATCTGCCGTATCTGCAATGGAATATGTGCGACCTGAATTACTATATTCTTTCCCTGTCACAAAACTACGATGATCTTGCCATGTGGCGGATGTATGCCAAAGATGGTTGCTCTATAAAATTTAATAGTCAAAAATTGAATGAGTTTCTCTATTCACTCCGTGATGATAATTTGAAAAACGGTTTTACAAATTTAATAAAGGGTCCTGTCAGCTATAATGCCGGACAAGATATGGATACTGTTATAAAACTTTGGTTGGTGCTTCATAATGAACAGATGATTTATGATGACGTCTTGCAATATTGCTTGAGAATTAAGTCTCCAGACTTTTCTTTTGAGCATGAATATCGCTTTGGCATTCCATTTGAAGATCAGTACTTGGGCGAAAAGGCGACCAAAGAGTTTACGCTGGTCGGAAATACAATTCGCCCACAGCTTGAACTGAAAAAATTCCCCGTTGCGGATGTTATAGAAGAAATTACGATCAGCCCGTTTGTTACATCTGAACTTACCAAGATTGGACTTCAGGAACTCTTGAAATCTAAAAATATGTCTCCGGATATCGTTAAACAGTCGAGCATCAAAATACGATAAGAAAGGCAGACTACAATGCCCGAAAAAAAGAATAAAGAACAGGCAATTCACAGCTCTGCGGCAGAATATTTGACCTTCGTGGCTTCTATCGGAGACAGTGATACCAGCTATGAAATGCGCTATGAGGATGAAAACATCTGGCTGACGCAAAAGATGATGGCAACCTTATATGATGTGTCCAAACAGACGATCTCACAGCATATCAAGCGCATTTATGCGGATGGGGAACTCGCTCCGGAGGCAACTGTCAAGAAATACTTGACAGTTCAAACCGAAGGTGACCGGCAGATCAGCCGCAAGCAGGATCATTACAATCTTCAAATGATTATTGCAGTCGGCTTTAAGGTGAATAATCAGCGTGCTGTGCAGTTCCGCAAATGGGCGGGTCAGATCGTGAAAGACCATACGATTCAGGGCTGGACAATGGATGTTGACCGCCTGAAAAAAGGTCACATGTTTACGGATGAATATTTCGAGCGGCAGTTGCAGCAGATTCGGGAAATTCGCCTGTCGGAGCGCAAGTTCTATCAGAAAGTGACGGATTTATACGCAACAGCGTTTGATTACGACAAGGACGCCAAGACGACCCGCCTGTTCTTCCAGACGGTTCAGAATAAGATGCACTATGCTGTGCATCGCCACACGGCGGCAGAACTGATTGTGGAGCGTGCCGATGCCAACAAGGAGCACATGGGGCTTACCACATGGGAAAATGCGCCGGATGGGAAAATCCTGAAAGCGGATGTGACGGTGGCCAAAAACTACCTGAGCAAAGAGGAAATGAATTATCTGGAACGCATCGTGTCGCTCTATCTGGATTATGCCGAGTTGCAGGCCGAGCGCAAGATCCCCATGAGCATGGAGGACTGGGCAAAGCGGCTGGACGGTTTTCTGGAGTTCAACGGCAATGAACTGCTGACAGGCCCCGGTAAAATCAGCGCAGAACAGGCCAAACTCCATGCAGAAACCGAATACGAAAAGTATCGTGTCATTCAGGATCGCCTATATGAGAGCGATTTTGACCGGTTCCTGATGCTGGAGCAGGAGGTAAACCACAAAGATGAAGTTTAGTTTTAAGATTCAGCAGTACCAGACGGATGCTGTGGATGCGGTGGCACGGGTCTTTCAGGGTCAGCCCTATAATGCAGGTGTGTCTTACCTGCGGGATATGGGAAGTCTGTCCGCACAGCCGCAGCAGCTGAGCCTTGTTTCCAACGGGGACGATGCAACACAGGTGGAATTGCAGGATTTAATCAACGATTCCGGTTTTAAGAACGAAGCACTCCAACTGACCGACCAGGAGCTGCTTCAGAACATCCGCGCGTTGCAAGCAGAAGCAAACATCCATCAGTCGGACAAGTTGGTGGCACCGCTGGGCAGGTGTTCTCTGGATATTGAGATGGAAACCGGCACAGGCAAGACCTATGTTTACATCAAGACCATGTTCGAGCTGAACAAGCGGTATGGTTGGAGCAAATTTATCGTTGTTGTGCCGAGTATCGCCATCCGTGAAGGCGTGAAAAAATCCTTTGAGATCACCGCCGATCACTTTATGGAGTGCTACGGCAAAAAGGCACGGTTCTTTATCTACAACAGCAGCAACCTGAATCAGCTGGATTCGTTCTCCAGCAACTCCGGGATCAATGTTATGATCATCAACACACAGGCGTTTGCCGCCTCCATGAACGAGGACAAGAACGTGGAAGGCCGCAAGGGAGATGCTGCGGCGCGTATTATCTACACCAAGCGGGACGAGTTCGGTTCCCGCCGCCCGATTGATGTGATTGCCGCCAACCGCCCGATCCTGATTCTGGACGAACCGCAGAAGATGGGCAAAGAGGACTCTGCCACTCAGAAAGCCCTGAAAAAGTTCAATCCACTTTTCACACTGAATTACTCTGCTACCCACGCCAAGCAGCATAATCTGATTTACGTTCCGGATGCGCTGGACGCTTACAATAAGCGACTGGTCAAGAAAATCGAAGTCAAAGGCTTTGAGGTCAAAAATCTTCGTGGTACGGACAAGTATCTGTATCTGGAAAGCATCATCATCTCCCCGAAGAATCCGCCACGAGCAAAAGTGGAGATGGAGGTCAGCCACCAGAACGGCACGAAGCGAGAGTTCCATATGCTGGATGTGGGCGATAATCTCTATTATAAATCCGGGGAAATGGAGCAGTACAAGGGCTTCGTAGTGTCGGAAATCGACCCGATCACGGGTGTTGTGACTTTTACGAACGGCGATACCATCCGCAAAGGTGATGTTACCGGCGACGTTTCCGAAAACGATATGCGCCGGGTACAGATTCATGAAACGATCCTTTCGCACTTTGAAAAAGAGCAGGAACTTTTCAAACTGGGCATCAAGACGCTTTCGCTGTTCTTCATCGACGAAGTGGCAAAATACCGCCAGTACGATGAAGACGGAAACGAGCTGCTGGGCGAGTACGGCAAGATTTTTGAGCAGGAGTATCTTTCGGTTCTGAATGAGCATCGCACCCTGTTCGACCCTGCTTATACAGCCTATCTGGATTCAACCGATGTGCATGATGTCCACAAGGGCTATTTCAGCATCGACAAGAAAGGTCACAGCGTCAACAGTTCGGTCAAGCGTGGCTCAGATATGTCGGATGACATTTCTGCCTATGACCTGATCCTGAAAAATAAGGAACGTCTGCTGTCCTTTGAAGAGCCGACCCGGTTCATCTTCTCCCACTCTGCCCTGCGGGAAGGCTGGGATAACCCGAATGTGTTCCAAATCTGCACCCTGAAGCACAGCGACAGCACCACGCAGAAGCGGCAGGAAGTAGGCCGTGGTCTGCGTCTGTGCGTGAATAAGGACGGAAACCGCATGGATGCGGAAGTGCTGGGAGATAAGGTGCAGGATATCAACGTCCTGACCGTTATTGCCAGCGAGAGCTATGCAGGATTTGTAGACGGACTGCAAAAGCAGACCGAAGCAGTGCTGTATGATCGCCCCCGCAAGGCAGACATTGCATATTTCACCGGCAAGACCATCAGGTTGGATGGCAAAATTGTCAAAGTGGATGACCGTCAGGCACGGGCAATTTATCAGTATCTTGTCCGCAATAACTATGTGGATGAGCAGGATAACGTCACGCAGGACTACCGGGACGATGTGCAGACCGGAACACTTGCACCGGTGCCGGAAACACTGAAACCCATTGAAGAGGGCGTGCACACGCTTGTGCAGGCAATTTATGATGACAGTATGCTCAAGTCTATGTTTGAGGATGGCAACAAGCCGAAAGTGCTGGAAAATCCGCTGAACGACCGGTTTGAAAAGGCAGAGTTCCAGAAGCTCTGGCAGACGATCAACCACAAATACGCCTATACGGTGGATTTTGATTCTGAGGAATTGATTCAGAAAGCAATCGTACACATCGACAGGGAACTGTACGTCAGTCGCCTGCAATATACCGTTACCTATGCCGGGCAGAAAGATGTCCTGAGTGCCGATATGGTGCGAGAAGGCAGCAGCTTCAGCGATGCCAAGAGCAGAACAAAAAAATTAGAACATGACTACGCAGGTCAGGTTGCGTATGACCTGATCGGCAAAATTGCAGAGGGCACAACGCTGACCCGGCATACCGTTGCACGGATTTTGCAGGGCATCAAGCCGACAACCTTTGCGATGTACCAGAACAACCCGGAAGAATTTATCGCAAAGGTGATCCGGCTGGTCAAGGAGCAGAAAGCTACCATGATCGTGGAGCATATCACCTATGATACGATTGAAGGCAGCTACGACAGCAGTATCTTTACGGCAGAGAAACACGCTCTGACGATGGATAAGGCTTACAAGGCACAAAAGGCGATTCAGGATTACGTTTTCACCGATGGCACAGCGGAAAAGAGCGTGGAACGGAAGTTTGCGGAAAATCTGGACGGTGCAGAGGAAGTCTTTATCTATGCAAAACTGCCGAAAGGCTTCTATATTCCGACCCCGGTTGGACACTACTCCCCGGACTGGGCAATCGTGTTCCATGAGGGCAAGGTGAAACACATCTATTTTGTAGCAGAAACCAAAGGCACGATGGAAAGCCTGAACTTGCGCCCAATCGAGAAGTCCAAGATCGACTGCGCCAAGAAGCTCTTCGCAAAATTGTCAGATGGTCTTGTGACATACGACCATGTGGACAGCTATCAAGAGCTGATGAATAAGGTACTGCAATAACCGTAAGATGCAAGGATCATCTTGTGGAAAGCAATATGCAAAAATGGAAAATAAAAAATTCTGAGGCTGCAGCTTTGGAAAAATAATTCTTTGATGCCATCACATAGCCTGCATCATGCCGATGCAGTTCAAGGTTTTGACTTTCCCAACAAGTGTTTGGCAACGCAAAAATGGTCTTTGTATAACCTCTTGCTAGCACTATGAGACCTCTCAAAACGCTTCCCAAATTTGAAAATCATTTTGCAAGAATGATCGTCCGTTTTCAAGCTCAACTTGAAGCAGACGGTTGTTTTTCTGCTCGGAAAAGTTCCGAGTTTGCATTCCGTTGCAAACAGAACGAGCTATCCAGCCCTCTCTTTTTACCAAAGTTTCCATCATTTTTTCTTGCAAGCTGCCGAAAGTAGCCTGTTTTCAAAAATTCCTGTTGACACGGCTCAATTTTTGTGGTAATTTATTCCAACAATTTAATATAACATATTTACTTAGAGTTCCAGCTCGGCTCCCGAAGGAG
>ERZ773146.1915-NODE-1915-length-14669-cov-6.484878_pt1 | contig 14669 bp, 6 predicted proteins | sample MGYA00580847_ERZ773146 | MGnify/ENA primary metagenome ERZ773146 (study PRJEB29015, sample SAMEA2737830) | human gut metagenome | biome: human gut; feature: human-associated habitat; material: faeces | place: China | collected 2012 ...
TGCCGCCGGAGAAATCAATGGCGCATTCTTTGGAACTTTGAATTCTCTAGTCGAACCTTACGAAGCATTTGTCTAACCATGATTTCAGCATGCTTATCATTAACTTCAACCCCTTGACGACGGTAAACTTCTTGAACCGCAGTCAATAAGTAAGTTTCAGTTGATAAAGTATCCCGAATCTTAAGAAGTTCCTTAGGATCAATTGAACCTTCGTTAAGCGCATCACCACGGCGAACTGTGTCACCTTCAGCAACTCGCATACGAGCACTCAATGGAACCTTGTACTTTCTAGTGTCAGCTTTACCTTGAATGGTAATTTCTTTAACACCTTCAGCAGGATCTTCTTCGATTAATTCAACTACTCCAGTAACTTCAGAGATGGTTGATTTACCTTTAGGATTACGAGCTTCAAAAATTTCTTGAACCCGGGGAAGCCCTTGGGTAATATCAGTGTTACTTGCAACCCCACCAGTATGGAAAGTACGAAGGGTTAATTGAGTACCAGGTTCACCAATTGACTGCGCAGCAACAGTACCAACTGCTTCACCAACTTCAACGTTATCACCAGTAGCTAAGTTTTGACCATAACACATTTCACAAACTCCGTGAGCAGTATTACAAGTGAAGGCAGAACGAATTTCAACTGATTCAATTCCTGCATCAACAATTTGTTGTGCTTTCTTATCATCAATCATTTCATTCTTACCAACAATTACTTCACCAGTTTCTGGATTCTTAACAGTCTTCATAGCGTTTCTACCAAGAATACGATCATAAAGAGGTTCGATCATTTCGTTACCTTCTTTAATCGCACGGACTACTAATCCACGATCAGTATGACAGTCCTTTTCACGAATGATAACATCTTGGGCAACATCAACAAGTCGACGAGTTAAGTAACCAGAGTTGGCTGTCTTCAAGGCAGTATCGGTCATCCCTTTACGAGCACCATGGGTAGAAATGAACATTTCCAAAACAGACATTCCTTCACGGAAGTTAGATGTAATTGGAAGTTCCATAATTTTACCATCAGGAGAAGCCATCAATCCACGCATTCCGGCAAGTTGCGTAAAGTTTGAAATGTTTCCACGAGCTCCAGAATCACTCATCATAAAGATTGGGTTTTCTGGATCAAAGTTTTGCATTAAGACATCTTGAATTTGATCACGAGCGTCATTCCAAACGTTAACAATTCTTTCATAACGTTCTTGGTCAGTAATCAAACCACGACGGAATTGTTTAGTGATCGTTTCAACCTTTTTGTGACCTTCAGCCACAATTTCTGGTTTTTCTTTAAGTTCAGTAATATCTGACATTCCGACAGTTAAACCAGACTTAGTAGATTCGTCGTTACCAAGATCCTTGATTTGGTCAAGTAATTCTGAAGTTTCAGTAACCTTGTATTGGTTGTAAACTTCAGCAATGATATCTGATAAGAAACTCTTCTTAAATGGTCTAACTGGTTCAGTATTGTCAATGTGATCGTGAATGTTTTCTCCAGGTTTCAAGAAGTAATTATCTGGAACAAATCCATTAAGGTTAGTTGCAGTAGGTTCATTCAAGTATACGAAGTCTTTAGGTAAGATTCCGTTGAAAATCACTTTACCAACTGAAGTAACCATAATCTTGTCTTTTTGATCATCGGTAAATGGTTTATCTGGGAAAGCAGAAGCTGGAATTCCAATTCTACTGTGCCAGTGAACCAAACCATCACGATAAGCAAGTTCAACTTCATCAGGTGAATTGAAAATCATTCCTTCACCTTCACGTCCAGGTTCTTCCATAGTTAAGTAATAGTTACCAATAACCATATCTTGTGATGGAGCCACAACGGGTTTTCCATCTTTTGGAGCCAAGATATGTCCAGCAGCAGCCATTAATAATCTTGATTCAGCTTGAGCTTCATCAGAAAGAGGAACGTGAATGGCCATTTGGTCACCATCAAAATCGGCATTGTAAGCAGCACAAACTAATGGGTGCAAACGCATTGATTTACCGCTAACCAATACTGGTTCAAAGGCTTGAATTCCAAGTCTATGCAAAGTAGGGGCACGGTTCAATAGAACTGGGTGTTCTTTGATTACGTAAGGAAGAACATCGAATACGACATCATCTTTACGTTCAATTTCACGTTTAGCATTCTTAACGTTTGAAGCTAACCCACGTTTAACCAATTCATGCATGATAAATGGTTTGAACAATTCAAGTGCCATTGATACAGGAAGACCCATTTGGCTAAGTTTTAACCATGGACCAACATCAATAACTGAACGACCTGAATAATCAACACGTTTACCAAGTAAGTTTTGACGGAAACGACCTTGCTTACCCTTAAGCAAGTGAGAAAGTGATTTCAATGGACGGTTACCAGGACCTGCAACAGGACGGCCACGACGACCATTATCAATCAAAGCATCAACAGCTTCTTGTAACATTCTCTTTTCGTTTTGAACAATGATACCAGGAGCGTGTAAATCTAATAATCGTTTCAAACGGTTATTACGGTTAATTACTCGACGGTATAAATCATTCAAATCTGAAGTGGCAAAACGTCCACCTTCAAGTTGAACCATTGGACGTAAATCAGGTGGCATAACTGGAATTGTATCCATTACCATCCATGATAAATTGTTTCCAGAAGTTAAGAAGGCTTCCAAAATATCCAAACGACGGATTGCACGAGTTCTCTTTTGACCAGTTGCTTTCTTAAGTTCAGCTTTTAATTCTGTAACTTCTTTATCAAGATCAACACTATCAAGTAAAGCACGAATTCCTTCAGCACCAATTTGTGCATCAAAACGATTACCGTATTCACGTTTCTTATCACGGTATTCTTGTTCAGTTAATAGTTGTTTCTTTTCTAGAGGTGTATTACCAGGATCTACAACTACATATGAAGCAAAGTAGATGATTTCTTCTAAGGCACGAGGACTCATGTCTAGAACTAATCCCATTCGACTAGGAATTCCCTTGTAATACCAGATGTGAGTTACTGGAGCAGCTAATTCGATATGACCCATTCGTTCACGACGAACTTTAGCACGAGTAACTTCAACTCCACAACGATCACAAACAATACCTTTGTAGCGAATACCTTTGTATTTACCACAGGCACATTTCCAATCCTTAGTAGGTCCAAAGATTCTTTCATCGAACAAACCATCTTTTTCTGGTTTCAAAGTTCGATAGTTAATCGTTTCTGGTTTAGTTACTTCACCATATGACCAGCTACGAATTGTTTCAGGAGATGCAAGTCCAACTTGCATACTTTTGAATTTATTAACATCAACCATTGGCGTCCCCTCCTTTATTAATTATTGTCTTTTTTATCAGTTGAAGCATCATCAGCAGCTTTGGTAGTAGCTGCATTTTTTTCAGCTTCTTTTTTTGCATCTTGTTCTTGAGCAATTTTGTTAAGTGCATTTACGTTAACAACATCGTCGTCATCGTCCATGTCACGTAAATCGATTGGTTGGTGATCAGCACCAAGGACCTTCATATCGAGACCAAGAGCTTGTAGTTCTTTAACTAAAACTCGGAATGATTCAGGAACACCTGGCTTAGGAATTGGTTCACCTTTAACGATGGCTTCATAAGTCTTAACACGACCAACCACATCATCTGACTTGTAAGTCAAGATTTCTTGGAGGGTATGAGCAGCACCATATGCTTCAAGGGCCCAAACTTCCATTTCACCAAAACGTTGTCCCCCAAATTGTGCTTTACCACCAAGTGGTTGTTGGGTAACAAGTGAGTAAGGTCCAATTGAACGAGCATGGATCTTATCTTCTGACATATGGTTAAGTTTAAGGTAACCCATGACACCAACTGAAATTCTCTTATCAAATGGTTCACCAGTACGACCATCGTAAACAACAGTCTTACCATCTTTTGCCATTCCGGCTTCTTTAACAGCAGCCCAAACGTCATCAGAAGTTGCACCATCAAATACTGGAGTAGCAACGTGGATACCAAGTTTCTTAGCAGCCATTCCTAAATGCATTTCCAATACTTGTCCAATGTTCATCCGTGAAGGAACACCCATGGGACTCAATAAGATATCAATTGGAGTACCATCTGGTAAGTAAGGCATATCTTCTTCAGGAATTACGATTGAAACAGTACCCTTGTTACCATGTTTACCGGCCATTTTATCACCGACTTGAAGTTTCCGTTTTTGGGCAATGTAAACTCGAACCATCTTGTTTACACCAGGTTGTAATTCGTCACCATTTTCTCTTGAGAAAACTTTAACGTCTTGAACAACACCATCAGCACCATGAGGAACTCGAAGTGATGTATCTCTAACTTCACGTGATTTTTCACCAAAGATGGCGTGAAGCAAACGTTCTTCAGAAGATAATTCAGTAACCCCTTTAGGAGTAACTTTACCAACTAAAATGTCTCCATCATGAACTTCAGCACCAATTCGTACAACCCCGTCTTCGTCAAGATCTTTAAGAGCATCTTCACCAACATTAGGGATTTCACGAGTCATTTCTTCAGGTCCAAGTTTTGTATCACGAGTTTCTGATTCATATTCTTCAATGTGAATTGAAGTATAAGCATCTTCTTTAACTAATTTTTCACTAATTCCAATGGCATCTTCGAAGTTATAACCTTGCCAAGTCATAAAGGCAACAGTTGGGTTTTGACCCAATGCTAATTCACCATTTTCCATGGCTGGACCATCAGCAATAATTTCGTCCGCATCAACATGGTCACCAGTTTTTACAATTGGTGTTTGGTTATAGTTCATACCATTGTTTGAACGCATAAATTTAGTTAATTCATAAGTGTCTAAAGTTCCGTTGTCTCGACGAATCTTAACTACAGAAGCATCAACGTATTCAACAGTTCCAGAGTATTTAGCAATTTTAGCAACTCCAGAATCATGCGCAGTCTTGTATTCCATACCAGTACCAACAAGTGGTGCATGTGGATTAATCAAAGGAACCGCTTGACGTTGCATGTTTGATCCCATCAAAGCTCGGTTACTATCATCATTTTCCAAGAAAGGAATACATGCAGTGGCAACTGAAACAACTTGAAGAGGAGAAACATCCATATAATCAACATCGTTAATGTTTGCTTCAACATATTCTGCTTTATCACGAGCCATTACATGAGTTTCACGGAATGAACCATCGTCATTAAGTGGAGTATTAGCTTGAGCAATCACATATTTATCTTCATCACTGGCAGTTAAATAATCAATCTTATCAGTAACTTTGTGAGTGCCCCAGTCAACCCGACGATATGGTGATTCGATAAATCCATATTTGTTAACACGAGCATATCCAGAGAATGAGTTAATCAACCCAATGTTAGGACCTTCAGGTGTTTCAATTGGACAAACACGACCATAGTGGGTGTAGTTAACATCACGAACTTCATATCCGGCACGATCCCGAGTGATACCACCAGGTCCAAGTGCAGATAGACGACGTTTATGAGTCAATTCACCCAATGGGTTAGTTTGATCCATGAATTGTGAAAGTTGTGATGAGCCAAAGAATTCTTTAACTGAAGCTACCACTGGACGAATGTTAATCAATTGTTGTGGAGTTACAGTTGCAGCATCTTGAATTGACATTCTTTCACGAACAACACGTTCCATCCGTGATAAACCAATTCTGAATTGATTTTGTAATAATTCACCAACTGAACGAACTCGACGGTTACTCAAGTGATCAATATCATCAACAGAACCAATTCCTTCTTGTAAATCAAAGAAGTAGTTCACTTCAGCTAACATATCGGCTGGTGTAATGTGTTTGAAGTCAAGACTGATGTTGTCGTTTCCAACTACGGGAACAACTTTTTCTGGGTCTTTGTTTGAATATACTTTAACAATTTGAACAGTTACTGGATCAGTAACTACTGCTTCTGGAGCTGGATTGAATGTGTAAGCTTTGAAGTCTTTGTTGTCCAAATATGGAGCTAAAGTCTTCATAACTTCTTTATCAATCAAGTCACCCTTTTTAGCAATAATTTCACCAGTTTCAGGGTCAGCTAATGTTTCAGCTAAGTAAAGACCCATCAAACGGTTCTTTAAGCTAAGTTTTTCGTTAGTTTTGTAACGACCAACGGGAGCCATATCATAACGTTGTGGATCAAAGAATCTAGTGGTTAAAAGATTACGTGAAGATTCAGCGGTTTTTGGTTCACCGGGACGCAAACGATCGTAAATATCTTTCAATGCTTCTTCAGTACGTGTGTCACTAGGATCTTTGTGAACATCTTTTTCGATGGTTAAATTAAGACTGTCATTAGTTCTACCTAAAATTTCAGCAATTTCATCATCGGAACCAAAACCTAAAGCACGAACCAATTCAGTAATTGGTAACTTTCTAGTTCTATCAATTCGGATGTATGATACATTTTTAGCATCAGTAGCGAATTCCATCCATGCACCACGGTTAGGAATAACTGTAGCACTAAACATTTCGCGACCATTTTTATCTAATTCTTTATGGTAGTATGCACCAGGAGAACGAACTAATTGAGATACAATTACACGTTCTGCTCCATTAATGATAAAAGTACCTTGATCAGTCATTAATGGTAAATCACCGAAGAATACGTCTTGTGTCTTGATTTCACCAGTTTCGTGGTTAGTCAATTTAAGCGTAACGTGAAGTGGAGCTGAGTGGTTAACTTCGTGAGCTCTGGCTTCAGCAACAGTGTATTTAGGTTCTAACAATTGGTAATCAACGAAGTCCAATGATAATTTACCTTGGAAATCATCAATTGGCATAATGTCTCTGAACATTTCACGAAGACCTTCGTCTAAAAACCAGTTGTATGAGTTAGTTTGAACCTCAATTAAGTTAGGTAGATCCAAAACCTTTTTGATTCTGGCATAACTTCTACGGGTTCTGTGTTTACCATACTTAACAACGTTTCCAGCCATTGCATCTTTTTTGTTTTTTCCTTTAACGTTTTCTGCCAAGTTGTTAACCCTCCTTAAATAATTCCTTCAAAAAGAAATGTTACAGTTTGATTACAATTTGCTAAAAAAGCTAATTTAAAGCAAAAAAAAGCCAAAAATAGAATAATCTATTTTTGGGTAACTATAATCGTTGTCCCGGACAATAGATCGCAACAACTCATTTCAATTCACTATATACTAATTCATTTTAACGCGATGTAAGCATTACGTCAACAAAAAACGCCATTTTTCAATGGCGTTTTTTCTATATAACTGGGGTTTTATGTGTAAGCGTAATTTTACCTTTTTGTGCTCCAATTGTGATTTTATCACCTGGTTTAAATTTACCAGCTAACAATGCATCACTTAAAGGATCTTCGATTTCACTTTGAAGTGCTCTTCTTAAAGGACGAGCTCCGTATTCTGGGTTGTAACCTTTTTTAGCAACCGCATCAATGGCTGCAGGAGTGATTTTTAAAATGTACCCTTGTTTTTCAACCCGATCTACTAAACGTTTGGTCATCAATTTAACAATTCGATGAAGTTCTGATTCGGTTAAACTATGGAAAATAACTGTTTCATCAACTCGGTTTAAGAATTCAGGACGGAAGAATTGCTTCATCTTTTCTTGAATTACTCGTTTAACTTCAGCATCGTTGTTTTCTGAACGGTTGGCATCAAAACCAACTGTTTTTTGTTCACGTAACGCTGTGGCACCTAAATTAGATGTCATAATGATAATTGTATTTTTAAAGTCAACTTTACGACCTTTAGAATCAGTTAGAAATCCGTCATCAAGAACTTGTAAGAGCAAGTTAAAGACATCTGGATGTGCTTTTTCCACTTCATCAAGCAAAACAACGGAGTAAGGATGTTTTCTAACTTTTTCAGTTAGTTGACCTCCTTCTTCATAACCAACATATCCTGGAGCAGATCCAACTAAACGACTAGTAGAATATTTTTCCATGTACTCACTCATATCGACTCTAATTACATCGTCTTCTGAGCCAAACATTTCTTCTGCTAAATCCTTAGCTAATTCCGTTTTTCCCACACCAGTAGGTCCAAGGAAAATAAATGAGCCAATTGGACGATTAGGATCTTTCAATCCACTTCGAGCTCTTCTTACTGCTTTAGCAACTGCAGTAACCGCCTCATCTTGCCCAATCACCCGTTTATGCAATACATTTTCCAAGTTAACCAATCGATCTGCATCCGTTTTCTTAAGGTGCGTAACTGGAATGCCTGTCCATTCAGCAACAATTTGCGCAACTGACTCTGAGTTTTCTTTGAGTTTATAGTTATGTTGCTTATTTTCATGTTCACGTTTCTTTTTGTCTTTTTCCATTAGAACAGCAACCGATTTTTCCAGTTGTTGTTCTTGACTACGAAAAGTTACAGCATCGTCAAAACGTTGTTCTTCAATGGCACGATCTTTATTCGACCTTGCTTCATCAAGTTCACGTTGTTGCTTAACTAATTCAGTAGAATCTCCCATTGCATCAATTCGAACTTTAGCAGCAGCTTCATCCATCAAGTCAATGGCTTTATCAGGTAAAAAGCGACCACTAATGTAACGACTTGATAAATCCACAGCTGCATTAATCGCATCATCGGTGATTTTCACATGATGATGTTCTTCGTATTTTGGTCGTAAACCAGCCAAAATTTTCTTTGCTTCATCGACACTAGGTTCTTCAATTTGTACCGTGGCAAAACGACGTTCTAAAGCAGCATCAGCTTCAATATGCTTTTGGTATTCATTTAAGGTCGTTGCCCCAATCATCTGAATTTCACCACGAGCTAAAGTTGGCTTTAAAATATTAGAAGCATCAATGGCACCTTCTGCTCCTCCAGCTCCAATTAAAGTATGCAATTCATCAACAAATAAAATAACGTGTCCGTTACTTTTAATTTCATTAATAATTTTTTTAAGTCGGTTTTCAAATTCCCCACGATATTTAGTCCCTGCAACTAGGCTTCCCATATCAAGGGACATAACACGTTTATTGGTCATATCTTGAGGAACTTTCTTTTCCACAATTTTTTGAGCTAGTCCTTCTGCAATTGCTGTTTTACCAACCCCAGGCTCTCCGATTAGAACTGGATTATTTTTCGTCCGCCGACTTAAAATTTGAATTGCACGACGAACTTCTTGATCACGCCCAATAATTGGATCTAGTTGGCCATCTCGAGCTGCTTTGGTAAGATCTTTTGCAAATGAATCAAGCGTTGGTGTTTTTTCTTTATCATCATTCTTAGATTCAGTTGGTATTCCTTGATCAGGAACCCCCATTTTCCGAATCGTAATCTTACGAACATCTTCAGGAGAAATTCCTAAGCTGTTAAGAATTCTTGATGAAACGATTTCGTTTTCGCTAGTTAACGCTAATAACAAATGTTCCGTTCCAACCCGTTTGCTGCCATATTGTTTAGCAATTTGACCAGCTAAATTTAAAATGTCACGCATCTTAGGAGAATATGGCAAATAAGTTGTTCCGTCGTTTTGTAAATTACCATAACCGGCAATTTGTTCAATTTCTTCTTTAACATCCTGTTCAGTAACAGAAAGTTGATTTAAGGTTTGGTAAGCGATTCCACTTTTTTCAATGGATAATGCCAATAATAAATGCTCAGTTCCAACCGATTGATGTTGAAAACCACGTGCTTGTTCTTGCGCAATCATAAGTGTTTTTTTTGCACTAGGTGTTAATGAGTCTTCCATTAAATAGCCTTCTTTCAGTTAGCACTCATATTTCAACCGACATAATAAAGCTGATAATACGTTTGCCCGCACTTTTTCTTCTGTCTCATAATTAGACACATTGATTGCATCATGAGTAAGAATCGATGCAACCATATGTACTTCACGTTTATTTAATAGTCCGTTATTTAGTAAAGTTTTCAAAATATCTTCTTCATCTTTTTGACTAATCATGTCTCCAATTGAGTCAATCAAACGATCAAAAACATTCGAATCTTCCATTAAGTTTATTTTTTCAATTCTAATATAGCCACCGCCACCACGTTTACTTTGGACAACAAAACCGTCCTGAATGGTAAACCGAGTTTTAATGACATAGTTAATTTGAGAAGGAACTACATCAAAGTGTTCCGCAATATCTGAGCGACGAATTTCTACCTCTTCATCGCGTTCGGCTAACAATTTTTTTAAATATTCTCCAATAGTATCTGACATACTATGACTTGCCATATTATCATCTCATCTCTGACTAATGTTGACTTTAATTATATAAACATCGATCCCAAATGACAAGCAAATTCACTTATTAAAACAAAAAAAGTACTGATGAAATTAATCATCAGTACTTTTTTATTCGATCGGGAAGACAGGATTCGAACCTGCGACCCCCTGGTCCCAAACCAGGTGCTCTACCAAGCTGAGCCACTTCCCGAAAAATGCACCTAGCAGGAGTCGAACCTGCAACCTTCTGATTCGTAGTCAGACACTCTATCCAATTGCGCTATAGGTGCATATTAAATGCCGAGGACCGGGATCGAACCGGTACGGTCATTACTGACCGCAGGATTTTAAGTCCTGTGCGTCTGCCAATTCCGCCACCCCGGCATTAAAGCGGAAGACGGGATTCGAACCCGCGACCTCCAGCATGGCAAGCTGGCGTTCTACCACTGAACTACTTCCGCATAATGCCGACTAGAGGATTCGAACCTCCGACCCCCTGTTTACAAGACAGGTGCTCTGCCAACTGAGCTAAGTCGGCATGTTATATGCCTAAAAATATTTAGTTTTAATGAGCCGTGGCAGGTTCGAACTGCCGACCCTCTGATTAAAAGTCAGATGCTCTACCGGCTGAGCTAACGGCTCAATGGAAGATACAGGGATCGAACCTGTGACCTCCTGCTTGTAAGGCAGATGCTCTCCCAGCTGAGCTAATCTTCCATTAAGAATAAATGTTGTCTACTGGATAAGTCGAAACTCGTTTTGACAACTATTAAATAATATCATCGAAATTGGAGGTCGTCAACCCTTTTTATTATCTTTTTTCATTTTTTATTTACCATTGCTTGTGCTTCCTATTATTAGGAAGTCGCTTCTAAAAAATGGTACAATAATATTGAAACATAATTAACTATAGGATTTTGAAAGGAAGATTATTATGGCTGAAAAACATCAAAAAGTTGTTTTAGTTGGTGACGGTGCCGTTGGTTCTTCATATGCATTCGCCATGGTTCAACAAGGTATTGCCGAAGAATTCGTAATCATCGATATTGATAAAAACAGAACTACTGGAGATGCTCTTGATCTTGAAGATGCTACTCCATTTACTTCACCAAAGAACATTTACTCTGGTGAATACTCAGATTGTAAAGATGCTGACCTAGTCGTTATCACTGCTGGTGCGCCTCAAAAACCAGGTGAAACTCGTTTAGACTTAGTTAACAAAAACCTTAAAATCTTATCAACAATTGTTAAGCCAGTTGTTGACTCAGGATTCAACGGAATTTTCTTAGTTGCTGCTAACCCAGTTGATATTTTAACTTATGCAACTCAAAAATTATCTGGTTTTCCTAAAGAAAAAGTTATTGGTTCAGGTACTTCACTTGATACTGGTCGTTTCCGTGTTGCAATTGCAAAACAATTCAACCTTGACCCAGCTAGTGTAGATGCTTACATTTTAGGTGAACACGGTGATTCAGAATTTGCCGACCTTGATGAAGCTACAATTGGTAATGTTCCATTACTTAAGTACGCTGCAGATCGTAACGTTACTAAAGATGATTTACTTAAACTTGAAGACGAAACTCGTAACAAAGCATACACAATCATCAACAAGAAAGGTGCTACTTTCTACGGTGTTGGTACTGCTTTAATGAGAATCTCTCGTGCCATCTTACGTAACGAAAACGCAGTACTCCCAGTTGGTGCCCCAATGAACGGTGAATATGGTTTAAACGATATTTACATTGGTACACCTGCTGTTGTTAATGCCAGTGGAATTGCAAATGTCATTGAAATCCCACTTAGTGATGAAGAAAAAGCTAAAATGGCTGCTTCAGCTAAGACATTACAAGAAACTGCACACAATGGTATGAAAGCTACTGGTTTAGAATAAAAATTACTTCTAAACTAAATAATAAAAAGAACGAATCTTTCGATTCGTTCTTTTTGTTTAGTCTAAATATTTTTGTAATCGATTTAAGGCTTCTTTTATGTTGTCTAAACTAGTTGCATAGCTTAAACGGACATATCCTTCTCCTCCAGCACCAAAACTTGATCCTGGAATCATTCCTACTTTTGCCTTTTCAGCTACTTCAATACAAAAGTCATAACTGTTCTGGTTTAAATCAGCAGGTATTTTGGCAAAAATATAAAATGCTCCTTCTGGGAGTTCATTTTTAAATCCTAATTTTTCTAAACCTTCATGTAAATAATCACGTCGTTTGATGTATTGTTTTACCATTGGCAAAGCATCATCTTGTCCATTAACAAACGCTTCTTCAGCAGCAACCTGAGCCGCTGTCATCACTGAAGTTGTGACTAATTCGTGCACTTTAGCAATTTGTTCAACTAGATTAGCTGGCCCTGCAAAAATTCCAATTCGCCAACCAGTCATCGCATGGGATTTTGATAATCCATTAAATAAGATCGTTTGATCAGGAATAAATCTAGCAATTGAGGTATGTTTTTGTCCATAAGTTAATTCTGAATAAATTTCGTCACTAACTACGATTAAATCAGTTTTTGCTAAAATTTCTGCAATCATTTGAATTTCACTTGCTGAATATGTGCGACCCGTGGGATTAGAAGGAAAATTCAAAATAATCATTTTAGCATTCGGATGTTCAGCAATTGCCTTTTGCAAACGCTCTGGTGTTAATAAAAAATCATCCGGTTGGGTATTAATTTGAATTAGCTTCCCGCCATTTAAATCAATTAACGAATAGTAAACAGGAAAAGCCGGTGTCGGTACCAACACTTCGTCGCCTTCTTCAATGAAAGTTGCCAAAGAATCATACATCGCTTCCGTAACCCCATTAGTAATTACCAATTGGGTTTCTGGATCATAATCGACATCATATTTGTTTTTTAAGAAATCGGCTGCAGCTTTTCGGGTTTCAATTCTTCCCCAAGTAGCAGTATAATGACTTTCATCATCATCGATTGCAGCAATTGCAGCTTGTTTAACGTGCTTTGGAGTAGCAAAATCAGGTTCACCTAGTGTAAGCTTAACTAAATCAGGAATTTTACTGATTTTTTCGCTAAATCCATAGATATTTGAAAGCTGGGTTCTTAAAACATCTGGTTTAATTTTATCTTTTAAATTTTTATGCATTATTTATCTTTTCTCCATTTAAAATAGCATTATAACATTATCTTAACACCAGATTGTGAACAAATGTGTATAAAATAAAGACAATTTAAAAATAAAAGGAGCTTTCTATGAAAATTAATCAATTTGCCCAATCACATCCAGATTTATCTACTATAAAGAAAGAGCTACAATTGGTTGGTTTTAAAACAGAACAAACTGATGCAAAAAAACTCTTTTATGAACTACTCAAACAAATCCAAATCAATCCCACTAGTTCATCCAATTTTCAGGAAAAACTAAACCAACTTTTAGCAACTAATCAGGAAAGATTAGGCGACTTCTTTTCAACTGAAACACCTCTTTCAGCTGAAGTATTTTATTTAGTTGCTTTACAACTTTTAGGTTTTCAACCAACCGTTGATTTCAAGATTGATCAACCACTTGAATCTGTTATAAAATTAAATTTATTTCATCATGAAACTATTGATACAACCAATCAATTAATTGAAGCCTGGTACGACTTATTGAACACCCATGGTAAAAATGACCTAACTTTACTTGATAGTATCGCTGCGAAGGGTTATTTCACAAAATCTGAGTTTGTGCCTAATCAACCACTCTTTTTTAATGGTAAAGCTCAAGCTACCTTTTTAGCTAAAGATTTTAAATATGAAACTGTTTATGTACAAACTGATTTTGATTCTGACTTTGATGGCAAAAATGATCTTCTAAAAGTTGAAATTACACGTCCCAAAACTGACGTTAAAGTTCCCGTTGCATATACAGCCTCTCCTTATGACCAGGGGGTTAATGATACTTTAGGCGAACAATTAACGCACAATGTTAACCAAGACTTAACCGAAAAAGTAGCTGGTGAAATAAAACTCACTGAACCACAACCCTTAAAACACGGAACTAAGCAAAAAACTACTGATTCAACTGGTCAAGCCACTGAAACTCATCAACCAAAACCAGGTTATACACTAAACGACTATCTGTTAGTTCGTGGATTTGCCAGTGTTTATGTAGCAGGGATTGGAACGATTGATTCTGATGGTTTACAAACCTGTGGTGATCCGCAACAAACTGCCAGTACAATTGCTGTGATTGAGTGGTTACATGGTGATCGAATTGCCTTTACCAATCGGACAGATGGGATTGAAATCAAAGCAGATTGGTGTAACGGGAATGTCGCTATGACAGGACGTTCATATCTTGGCACTTTAGCAATTGCGGCAGCCACAACTGGTGTGAGCGGATTAAAAACAATCATTGCTGAAGCTGCAATTTCATCTTGGTATGATTATTACAGGGAAAACGGACTCGTTGTTGCCCCTGGTGGTTTTCAAGGGGAAGATGCAGATGTTTTAGCGGGAGAAACTTTCTCGCGGAGCTTACGTGCTGGTGATAATTTCAAAATTCGCCCAACATTTGATAAA
>ERZ773146.1917-NODE-1917-length-14655-cov-19.187329_pt1 | contig 14655 bp, 7 predicted proteins | sample MGYA00580847_ERZ773146 | MGnify/ENA primary metagenome ERZ773146 (study PRJEB29015, sample SAMEA2737830) | human gut metagenome | biome: human gut; feature: human-associated habitat; material: faeces | place: China | collected 2012 ...
GCTCAGCAGCAGATGCAGCTTTATTCGTACTCCGCTAATTTGTTTTCACACTCTGCCGCTTTACTTCTTCTTGCCGCCGAGGAATTCCGGCAGGGACTTGCCCTGCTTGAGCCACTGGTGATACTCGGCCGTCGCGGCGAACTCGACGTCGCCCGCAGAGTTAAGCGCGGTCTCGACAGAGTCCTGAATGACGCCGATGATGAAGCCGACGCCGACGACCTGCATCGCGATGTCGTTCGAGATGCCGAACAGCGAGCACGCCATCGGGATGAGCAGCAGCGAGCCGCCCGCCACGCCGGAAGCGCCGCACGCGCCGAGGGCCGACATGATCGAGAGCAAAATCGCCGCGGGCAGCGAGACCTGCATACCCAGCGTATTGGCCGCGGCCAGCGTCATGATGGTGATGGTGATGGCCGCGCCGTCCATGTTGATCGTCGCGCCGAGGGGGATAGAGACGGAGTAGAAGTCCTTGTCCATGCCGAGCTTTTCGCACATCGCCATGTTCACGGGGATATTCGCCGCGGAAGAGCGGGTGAAGAACGCCGTCAGGCCGCTTTCACGCAGGCAGCGGAACACCAGCGGATAGGGATTGCAGCGCAGATAGATGAAGATGATGATGGGGTTGATGACAAGCGCCATGAAGAGCATCGTGCCGACCAAAAGCAGCAGGAGCTTGCCGTACTGGGTGAAGATCGCAAGGCCGTTGCTCACAACGTTCGTGAACACAAGGCCCATGATGCCGAACGGTGCCAAATTGATGATCCAGCGCACGATGGTGGACACCGCGTCCGCCGTGTTGCTGAGGAAGACCTTCGTCGAGTCCGCACCGAGCTTCTTCATCGCCACACCGAAGAGACAGCCCCACATCAGAATGCCGATGTAGTTGCCGTTCATAATGGCGGAGATGGGGTTCGAGACGATGTTGGAGAGCAGCGTGTGCATGACCTCGCCAAGGCCCTGCGGGATGACCTCGGCCTCAGCGGCCTCGGCCAGCAGGAGCGTCTGCGGGAAGAGCATGCTGGTCACAACGCTCAGCGCCGCGGCGACGAACGTCGTAAGCATGTAGAGCCACACGACCGTGCCGAAGCGGCGGTCGAGCTTGGACGAGCCCTGCGCCAGCGCGCTCGCCACGATGACGAACACCAGCACGGGGGCAATGCCCTTGAGCGCGCCGACAAACAGGTTGCCAAGTTCCCGTAACCACGTCGCGCCGGGACAGACCAGCGCCAGGATCACGCCGACGACAAGGCCGATCGCGATGCGCAAAATCAGGCTGACGCCGTTATACGCGGCGGCAATTTTTTTAAGGGTCTTCATAAAGGGATTCATAGGGGCATCTTCTTTCTTTTCAAAATCTAACGCTCTTACGATCCTCTTCTCTCTGCTCAGGCCGCAAAGGCGCTTTCACTAACGGCCTTTATTATATCTTTATGTGCAGGAAATTGCAAGGAGCGGACAGATGTATTTCTACGAAAAACACTCCAATGACAGAAATTCGTCATTATTGCCATGAGATCTGCTGTCTGTCGCCGTCTCGCAGCACGAAATCACTCTTTCTGTCCGCACGCTGTAAAATCTTTCAGCAACGCCACTGATTCCTTGGTGCCTTTTTCAAAACGCAAAGAAAAACTGCATCAAAAAAATCATCTCGCGGGCAAAAAAGAAGGATACGCCCCGCGGACGTATCCTTCTTTTCAAATCCGCTCTTCGCATTCCGCCGTGATCGTCTTCACGCCGAAGAGGAAGTAGACGAGGTGGCAGAGCCACACAATAGCGAGAATAGTGCAGGGAATGTAGAGCGCTTTTCGCAGCATCAGGAAAAAGCCGACGGCCATCAGCAGCGTCACGGACATCAGGATGCCGGCCTTGGTCTGCGCGGTCATGCCCTTTTTCTTCACGAATGAGTCGAGGTGTTTTTGATAGAGCTCTGTGCCGAGAAACCATGTGTGCAGCTTTTCCGACGAGTTTGCAAAGCAGAACACCGTCGCAAGGAAGAACGGCACCGTGGGCAGCACCGGCAGCACGATGCCGACGCAGCCGAGCGCAAGGCACACGCAGCCGAGGATCAGGAAGAAAAGGCGGTTCAGCTTCATCGGTTTTCTCTCTCCAGTCTCTTTTTTTCGCGCTTTGTCTCCACCACGTGGCGGATTGCGGCGACGGGGTGATAGAAAATCATCCGCGGGCCGGAAAAGCGCATCACGGCGCGGATCTTTTCACGCATGTCAGGTTTGTAGCAGTGCACGCGGCAGTTGACGCAGAAGGTCTTCGTCTCCATGAACGGGCAGTGCTCGGAGCGGGCGCGGGCGTAGTCGTTCAGCGCCGCGCACTCGGGACAGAGCACGCCCTTTGTGTGGTGATTGCGGTGGCAGTAGAGGGCGATCATCTGCGAGATCATCTTCTTTTCGCGCTCGCGCTTGGTTTCGATATCCTTCATCAGCTCATTCTCCCGTGCTCGACGGAGTAGACCGTGTCGGCGATGCGCATGGTCGACGCGCGGTGCGACACGAGCACGACGGTCTTGCCCGCGCACTGCTCGTGCAGCGATTTCAGGATGACCGCCTCATTCAAGCTGTCGAGATTGCTCGTCGGCTCGTCAAGGAGCATCAGCGGCGCGTCGTGCAGAAACGCGCGGGCGAGTCCGAGGCGCTGGCGCTCGCCGCCCGAAAGCGTGTCGCCCAGCTCGCCGACCGACGTGTCGTAGCCCTGCGGCAGCGTCATGATGAATTCGTGCACGGCGGTCTTTTTGCAGGCCGCGACGATCTCGTCGTCCGTCGCGTCGAGCTTTGCGATGCGGAGGTTATTTTTGATGCTGTCGTGGAAGAGATGCGTCTCCTGCGTGACGAAGCTCTCCATCTCGCGCAGATTCCCCGTGTTGATGCTGGAAACGTCCGTGCCTGACAGGCGGACGCGGCCCTTCTGCACATCCCAGAAGCGCATCAGGAGCTTTAAAAGCGTCGATTTTCCGCTGCCACTGCGGCCCACAATGCCGACGACGCTCCCCTCCGGGAAGCGGACGGAAACGTCGGAGAGAATGTCCTCCCCGACGTAGGAGAACGCGACGTGCTCGGCCTCCGCGCCGGTAAATTCGACCTCTTTCTGTCCGGTGACCTCGTCGACCACGGGTTCTTCATCCAGAATGTCGAGTACGCGGTTGCCCGCGGCGAAGGTGTTTTGCAACGTCGCACCGAGATTCGCCAGCGCGACCGTGGGACCGAACGACGAGAACAGCGCAAGGACCGCAATGAGCGCCCCGTCGAACGTCAGCTCTCCGCGCTGCACCAGCGCCGCGGAAGAAACCAGCATTGCAAGGTCGAAGAGCAAAATGGCCGTGTTCGTGATGCCCATGTTCTGGCCCGTGAGACGCTTGAGCTTGGCTTCCTCTTTGGATAGCGCGTCGGTGCGCGCATCCATCTCGGCGCGGCGCTCTGCACCCCGATCGTACTGAATGGTCTCGTTCAGGCCGCGCAGGCTGTCGAGCACGAAGGCCGACAGCGCGCCCGACTCCGTGCGGAATCGCATCCCCGTGTTGCCAGAGCGGCGGGACGTGATGAGCGGGATGACGACGCCGACGCAGACGTAAGCCGCGAGCGCTAAAAGACCGAGCAGCGCGTGATAATGCCCGATGAACAGGCACATGATGAGCGTGAACATCGCCGCGATGGCCGCAGGCGAGATCGTGTGCGCATAGAAGACCTCGAGCAGCTCGATGTCCGACGTGATGACAGAGATGAGGTCGCCGCGGTCGCGGCCCTCGAGCTTCGCGGGGCAGAGACGGCGCAGTGCGCGGAAGACCTTGTCGCGGATCAGCGCAAGCAGCTTGAAGGCGATGAAGTGGTTGCAGGACTGCTCGGCGTAGCGGAAGATGCCGCGCACGAGCGCGAAGAGCAGCACACAGACGAACGTCGTCTTGAGCGCGACGGGCGTTGCGAAGCCGAGCAGGTCAAGCACGGCAAAGCCGCCGAAGATCGTGATGAACGCGGCGCAGAGGTGGCCGACAAGGCCCATCAAAATGGCGAGCACCATGTAGCCGCTCAGTGGCTTCACGAGGCCGATGAGCCGCGCCATGACGGTAAAACCGCTTCTTTTTTTCATTTTGCCGCCTCCTCTCCGTAGTGCTCCAACACCTGCTGGGCCGACCACAGCGCAGCGTAAGCACCGCCCTGCTTCAGCAGCGCCTCGTGCGTGCCGTGCTGAACGATATTGCCGCGCTCCAGCACGTAAATTTCATCCGACGCTGTGACGTTCGCCAAACGGTGCGAGATCAGCAGCACCGTCTTCCGGCCCGCCAATGCGTGAATTTGCGCCATGATGTCGTTCTCGCTCTCAACGTCGATGTTCGACGTCGCCTCGTCGAAGATGTACACCGGACTGTCGTGCAGCAGCGCGCGGGCGAGCGCAAGGCGCTGGCGCTGACCGCCCGAAAGGTTCTCGCCGCGCTCGGAAAGTAAGGTGTCGAGCCCCGCTTCCCCTCTGAGAAAGTCCGCGAGATTGACCTGCGTGAGCGCGCTCCAGAGCTCGTCATCGCTCGCACCAGGCTTGCCCATCAGCAAATTGTCGCGTACCGTACCCTTGAAGAGATAGCTCTGGTGGCTGACGTAGGTGATGCGCCGCATCAGGCTCGCCTCCTCAATGTCGCGCAGCTCTGCGCCGCCGACGGTCATCGAGCCGGTGTAGCCCTTGTTTCTACCCATCAAAAGCGCGGAGATCGTCGACTTGCCGCAGCCCGACTCGCCGACGAGCGAGACAAATTTGCCCTGCGGGATCGTCAGATCAACGCCGTGCAGAATTTCGCGCTCCGGTTCGTAGGAAAAGCGCAGGCCGCGGCAGACAATGTCGCCCGCGGGACAGCTGACGCCGCCGTGTGCGGGCTCGGACAGGTCGAGCAGGCGGAAAATCTTATCGCTCGCGGCCATGCCGTTCATGGCAATATGGAAAAACGAGCCGAGCTGGCGCATGGGGATGAAAAAGTCCGCCGCCAGCAGGATGATGAGCAGCGCGCCCGCAAGGTCGATCTTCCCCGCGCGCAGCTGCGTTGCGGCCATGATGACGCCGAGCGCCGCGCCGCCGTAGGCGATGAGGTCCATGATCGTGATGGAGTTGAGCTGCATCGTGAGAACCTTCATCGTGATCTTGCGGAATTTTTCGGCCTCGACGTTCATCTCATCATTTTTGAAGGCGTCGGCCTGATAGATTTTCAAGGTCGTCAAGCCCTGCAAATTTTCAAGAAACGTGTCGCCGAGCGCCGTGTACTGCCCCCAGTATTTCGAGAGCAGCTTCTTCGCCCATGTCTGTACCGCCGCGATGGCGACGGGGATGAGCGGCACGCAGACGAGCAGCACGACCGCCGCCGGCACGCTCACGAAGCACAGCACGACAAAAAGCGTCAGCGGCGCGAGCATCGCGTAGAAAAACTGCGGCAGATACGCGCCGAAGTACGTTTCGAGCTGGTCGACGCCCTCGACCGCGACCTGCACGACCTCCGACGTTTTGACCTGCTCGGAATACGACGCGCCGAGGCACAGGAGCTTGTCATAGATCGCGCCGCGCAGCGTCTTCTTGACCGCCTTGGACGATAGATACCCCATGCGCGACGCGCCGACGGTACAGCCGTATCGCACGGCGACAGCTGCAAGCGCGATCACGGCGGTCGTGACGATCTTACTCTGCGTCACCTCGTCCGCGAACAGCGCGGCGAGCAGCGCCGTCACGGCGCTCATCATCGCGATGTTCGCGCACAGCGAGCACCATTGCAGCGCGACGTTGCCCGCGATATATTTTTTGCTCTCCGGCACCGCGCCGATGAGCCGTTTGTTGATCATCATAAGAAAAAGCCCTGCCTTTCGGCGGTCGTTCAGTTAGAGATCGTGAACCGCCGGTCGAAAACGGCCGACGGACACATGGTTCAAGATACCATATCCGCCCCCATTCCGCAAGCAGAAAATGCAGGAAACACAAGTACACGAGAGGCAATATGCCTCTTTCGCCCCTTTCGGTTAAAAAAGAAAAGCCGCGGCACACGGCGGACTTTTCTCCGAGAGTTCGATTGCCTTTACCATTTGTCGACAGGAGAAAAAAGCGGTGGTTCGAGTGAACCGCCGCTTTTCCGCATGATTTTAAGTTTTACTTGCCCTGATAGGCGCGATACAGGAACGTCACGATCTCCGCGTGCGTGCAGTCCGCGTTGGGAGAGAACGTCGTGTTGGAGGTACCGTTCGTCACGTTATTCGCAACCGCCCAGTTAATCGCATCAGCGTAGAACGCGTCGGACTTCACGTCGGTGAAGTTCGTGCTGCCGCTCGCGGTGCCCTTGAGGGCGCGGTACAGGAACGTCACGCTCTGGCCGCGGGTGCAGGTCGCATCGGGCGCGAATGTCGTCTCGGTCATACCGTTCGTGATGCCGTTCTCAACGGCCCAGGCAACAGCCTTGGCATAGTAAGCGTTCGCGGGAACATCCGTGAAGCTGCTTGCGTTCTTCGGCTCGGGGCTGCCGGCGGCGCGCCACAGGAACGTCACGATCTGCGCACGCGTGCAGGACTCGTAGGGGCCAAACATCGTGTCAGACAGGCCGTTGGTGATCCTCTTATCGACTGCCCACTTCACTGCATCGGCAAAGTAAGCGTTCGCGGGAACATCAGCAAAGCTGGTAGCAGCAGTCTTAACGAACTCCGCCTCAACGCTGACCTTGCTCGCGGGCATCACAAAGCTAAACTTGCCGTTGCCGAGGTCGGTGAGCGGAAGCAGATTGCCGCTCGCGTCCTTGACGGCGAGGCTGCCGAGCTCATAACCCTCGTTGGGCTTCACCGTGACGGTCACGTTCGTACCCTTGGAGGCGTTGGACGGGGTGACGGTCACCGTGCCATTGGGGGCGGCGGGAGCGGTCGCGGGATAGGTCGGCGCGCCGGGAACGTAAGGATAGCTCGTGTACTTGTGGCACACCTCGCAGGTCGTACCAGGCTTGTGCGCCTGGTCGCACTTGGCACCGCAAACCGCACAGATACCGTCGTGGTTGGACCAGTCGTGCATCTCTGTTTCAACATGACTTGGGTCATTTGCGCAGACTCGTTTGTGATTCTTGCTATCCGCTTTTGTCCAAGCACCCCAGCTGTGACCGGTGGCAGGAATCTTCAGTTCGCTGTCGCTCTTTTCTGCACCATCGATAAAGTTCTTGTTACAGACAGAGCAATGCTGATGTGCCTTAACGCCATTTACAGTGCAGGTTGCAGGCTGTTCGGCAACATCGGTCAAGACGTGATCTTGCAGCCCATCGACCTCAAAGGTCTCCGCCCCCTTCGCACCGCAGACACAGCTCTTGTAATATACTGCCTTTGCCGTACAGGTAGCCTCGGACTTCAAATAGTCTGCCGCCACAATTTCTTGATCATAAACGTGTGCTGCTACATCTGCCCGATCACTATGACCGGAAACCGTACATGCATGCCAGTGATGGGTTTCGTTATAACTCCACTTTTCACTGAAATTATGGACATCTTTCGGAACTGTAATCGTTGCGTCAGGACTGGTTACTTTAATGGTGCCCTTGTCCTTATCAATTGTAGTTCCGCTACTCGTTGTACCTTCAGGCAGATTATAACCCGGAACCAGATTGACAGTAATATCTGTCGTTCCAGAAGTGCCTACCTGCCCGGCGGCAGCCTCTACAGCATCCTCAACATTATCGTAGTTTTTGACTTCTTTGGTGTCAGGATTTACGATACGTGCCACAGCAGTAGCGGGGATCGATTCAACCTTCTCAACATGGCAGACAGAGCAGGTATAGGTCTTGTACCCTTCCTTATCGACAGCAGGGTCAACGGTATTCGTCAGCGTCCACTGATGCGAACCAGTACCCTTCGTGGCAACCTGAGCCTTCACAATCGCACCACAGACAGAGCAATAGCTGCCTTCGCTCAAGTTGTAGTCACAGCCGGTCACCGCAGGAATCGTCACCAGTGTATGCTTGTGGGTGGTATCCGTGTTGAACACGCGCAGCATCTTCGTACCGTCAGGCACACCGTTTGTATAGTGAGGTGCACCGTCCAGGCCGGTCGCATTCATGTAATAGGTTCCGCTGGAGGTATCAAACGATTGCGAATCAGCACGGTACTTACCAAACGCATAACTCAGATCACCGGAAAGAGCGTTCCCGTCTGTTTTCTTAACCTGGGACATATCACCGGACACATCCACATAGTAAGCATAGGAATTCTGCACGCCATAGGCGCTGAATGCGCTCTTTGCCAACACAGCACTGCCTTCAAAATTCACTTTCACATCAGTCTCAATTGGGTTGAAGTAAATGGAATCTGCATTCAGTGTTACATTGTCTTTAATCGTATAAGTCTGGATATTGGGGAAGCATGCAAGGGTAAACCTACCGACTGTAATGCCGCTGTCAATGGTAGCGGAAGTGATCTTCTTGCCGTATTCAGTAAACCACGGTGTCTTATTGTACTGCAGCGGATTGTAAGACTTATGGACGTGCCAGGTATCCAGCCAGTGGTTTGCATTATAGTCAGGAATCACAAAACTGTACCCCGTACCGGGATCCTTGCAGAATTCCAGAGAGTAACCGCCCTTGCCATCATTGCGGATGACCCACCACACGCCGGTGAAGGTGCTGTCCTTCTTATCCGTGCTATTGGTGTAATCCAGCGTATAGTAGTTCTTTTCAATGCCACCGCTGCCGCCGTCTTCATGATTCCAGCCGCCGGTCCAGATCTGGCCGCGGGCCACACAGTTGGCATCAGGAACGACCTCCGTTTCAAACAATGTAGGAATCTTGTCGATTGCACCTTCTGCTGCAAGCAGTGCTGCAGTCACTTCGCCCTCGCTGGTCGCCGCATTAATGGCAGCAATTCCTTTTGCCTTTGCCGCCTTAACCTGCGTCTGATTTGCCTCGGCATAGCTGTCATCGTGCATATAGCTGTTCAGCTTGTTGGTCGCCGTCTGCTTCAGTTCCTTCAGCGCAGCCTCCGCACCGGGATCCATGTTTGCCTTAAGAATCTTGCTCAGCGCCGGTTCGGTAGGATAGGTGTAACCATAATGACAGTCCACTTTCACCATCAGCTTGCCGTCAACACCGGTGGGATTTTCCGACGTACCGTTCACCGCTGCCTGATAAGTGATGCTGATGGAATCCTTTGTCACAGAAATGCCGTCAATATCGTTCAGTGCATTTACCACAGCATCGCTCTTAAACGCTGCTTCCAGCGTATTCTGAGAGAGGCTCTCCGGCAGGGTAACATCTGCAATGACCTTCTTCACCTGCTCATACTTTGCATCGAACGGGTCCGTTGTATGATTGCTGTTGGTCACAGTGCGGCTGGCACTATAAGCGTTCACGCAGGCTTCCTTGATGATAGCCCAGTTGTCTGCTGTCATTTCGCCGAGCCAGTAGCAGTTACCGTCTTTGTATTTCGGTTGGGTCTTCAGCGCCGCAAAGAGATCGAAACCCTTCGGCGTGATGATCTGCTGACCATAGTCCTGCAGCAGGTTGTACACAAATGCCGTCGCCATCAGCTGGCGGCCCAGCTCCAGGCTCATATGCGTCGCATCGCGTTCCAGCACCGTATACGCCTGCATATTGTCCACAGCACAATCAGTGAATACGTATTCGCCGTTGCTCTTTTTATTGTTCAACAGGACGTTACTGGGGTTGTGCACCGTGCCGAGGTAGCTGGTGCGTGCATTCTGCAGAACCGTGGAAGCAGGGATAATGTAATCCGGCTTATTTTCCTGAAGCGCCGCAATGGCGTTCATAGCGGCAACGCTGTTCGCGTAGGAAACATTCAGATCACCGCTGTTAGAAGCCTTCTCCGCCCAGTCCGCAAACCATGCGATCTTCGCACCGGGTGCTTCCCTGTTCAGCCACTTCACCACTTCCTGCATAGCCGGGGCATAACCAGCGCCGCCGGGATATGCAGCGTTGGTGTTGATTGTGGATTCATGGAAGTCCTGGACCACAATCAGATCCCAAGTCTTTTTAAAGGTTTCCTGATACTTGCTATAGGTATCGGGATCTGCACCTTCTGTGTTCGCCGCCTGATAATGGCTGCCTCTGTCATCGGCTACACCTTTTGTCTTCCAGTAATACAGCATTCTGCCGCCCTTGGACGGTGAAAGCGTATAGGTGATGTTGGTCTCTACACCCGCTGCCTTCATGTCATTCAAGGCATTCTGGAGATACTGCGTATAGTCGCCGGTATGACTGTTGCCCATGCACAGAATGCGCAGGCTCTTCAGCTTCAGCTGCACATTGCTGTGCGCTTCTGCGTATTTGCCGCTGGCATGGTTGCTGTAACCGTACAGGTCAAACTCGGTCTTCGGGAACGCACCCTCTGCGATTTCCGTCACACTTTCGGGCACGTCAACACTCGTCAGTGCGGTCAGACCGCTGAATGCGCCCTTTGTCAGTTTGGTGATGCCGCTGCCAATAGTCACCTTGGCGATCTGATCGGAATATCCAGTCCAAGGAGCGCTGTCGGTGCTGTAATCCTTCAGTGCGCCGCTGCCGGTGATCCGCAGCGTGTAAGTACCGTCGCCGTTGTCAGTCAGAGCATAATTTGCGTTTTCACCGCAGCTGCCGCCCAGATTCAGCTTTGCCATCAACTGAGTGAGCTTCGCGGCATAAGTCGTTTCTGTTCCGGGGATTTTGTCCGTGTTCAGCTGGTCCTGAATGACCTGCTTCAACGCACTCAGTTCCTTCTGGGCAGCCTTGATCGTATCAATTTTACCGGATGCCTCGCCCTCACTCAGCTTCCACAGTTCCTGATACTTTGCAATGAAGTCCTTTGCCTCCACATAAGAGAAGTGGACATACTGCGCAACTTTGTCCGCAGAATTAGAACTATGTCCAGGACCTCCGTTCATGCTGGCGGTTGCATACAGTTCAATCGTTATACCATTAGTATTTACATCATTGGCAGCATTATAATAGATGGCATTCTTGTGCACATCAGCTGTGGGGTTTTCAAATTTATACAGTGTGCAGCTCTTGATATTTGCCATCACGAACTGGCCTGCATGGGTAATGGACTGATCAAACGTACAGCTGGTAATGTTATACTTACTGGTATTCCGCCAAGGCAGCTTCTCATAAGCAAGGGGATCGGAGTGAAACGGCGCCTGATTCTCATAGGTCACAATGTAATCTGCCATTTTGCCGTCACTGCTGCTATCCGCATAGAACCGCAGGGCATATGTCTTTCCACCGTTATAGGAGCGCAGTTCATAGTGGATGCCCGGTGTCACGGGGCAAACGCCAGTGACGATTTCGGAGCTGTCCATTTCGCTCATGCCATGTACCTTAGCATATGCATTCAGACGAGCCATATAGGACTGCTGCGTACCGGGGATCAGATCCCGCTCCAACTGTGTGCGCTGGGCAGACGTCCATGCTGCCACCGTGCTCATAACCGCTTCCACCGCAGCCTTTTCAGGCGTTTCAGTCGCGGTGAAGAACGCTGCGTTCGCCGCCTCAAAGTCCGACACCGTCTTGAAGGAGAACGTTACCTTGGCGCTGTCTTCTTCATACTTATAGGCAATGCAAGAAGCCGGCATATTCGCAGCGGCGGTGTACACCTCCACGGCGTCAGCTTTAATATAATCATTATAATGGATAGTGGCATTCATTACTTCCACATTGGGGTTCAGGAATTCAAACCGTGTGCAATTATAGAAGTGCGCCGCCGTCAGATAACCCGTCCGGGTAATGGACTCGTCATAAATTACCTTGACGATCTTGGGTCCATACTGATACCACGGTGCACAGCCGTAATGCAGTTCGCCTCTGTTCGCATCGTCGATGATCAGGTCTGTCATTTGGCCGTTGCTGCCTTCATCGGCATAGAACCGCAGTACAAAGGTCTGATTGCCATCGTTGGAGGACAACTCATAATGGGTTGTAGTGCTGCCGGGGCAGTCACCGCTTGCAAAAACCTCATAGGTATTGATTGTTCCGTTATTCGCAAGCTCCATCAGCTTCGCATAATAGGTAATTTCTGTCTCACCGATGGTATCCGCCTGCAGCTGCTGCTTTGCAGCATCGGAGAACGCCTGGTAGGCATTCCACGCTTCCTGCGCCTTTGCCTTTTCAGTATTGGTACCATTAAATACGTCGGCATAGGTTTCCTTATAGGTTTCAACGTCAGTGAACTGATAGCGCAAAGAAGTGGCATTTGCAACCGCGCCTTTGACCAGTTTTGCCTCTGAAGAAAGCATTATGGTGAGTTGTGAAGAGGTCTGCTGGCCCTTGTTGAAGTAAATCGCATTGCTGCCTACCTGACAGTTCTCGTTTTTAATAACCACTTCTTCCAGCTTCGGCATGTGGCAAACGGTATACTGTCCAAAAGCAGTAATGGATTCTTCAAAAACTACTTTTGTAATTTTTTCTCTATTACCATACCACGGCAGTTTGCTGTAGTGATACACATTGCTGGTACAGTACATATAAGAACTCTTGTAGTTCTCGTCTACAGCGTGTTTTGTTCCATCGCTGTCTTCTACATAGCCACCCGGATATGTTGCATCATCGGTTTTATACGATGCTCTATTCCAGACTGTACCATCGGATGCCAGTACCTGTTGCTCCGTATTGAAAGTAGGGAATGCCGCATTGCCGGAATCAGACCAGAATGTCAGAGTATGGCTTCCATCCGCTTCTTTTGTAATCTTGTACTGAATATCGCTGGGGATATTCTCGTATTTGTCGCCATTTTTCTTGACGCCGCTGGGAACATATCCCTGTTCGACTACTGTTTCACTGCCTGCGTCTTCGCCGTTTACTTCAGTCGCAAACGCCGTTGCAGGTAGCAAACTGAGCATCATGACAAACGTTAATACGCCTGCCAATAATCGCCGTTTCATTTTGTTACCTCCTAAAGTTTTTCTATCTTTTGCCCGCCTCCGCGGGCTGGATTTACTTGGTTTTGCGCTTGGTTCTGCCGGCGCAGACGGGGCAGCCGCATTGCTGCACGCCGGCGCGAGAGTAAATCGCGGCTTTCCAGACGTGGCCGTAAGAGCACTGCCACCACGCTTTTTTGTGGCTTCCGGCGGTGACCATCTCTGGTGTCAGCGCGCCGTTGAGGGTCTCGTGCCACTGCTTCGCCACCAGCGGCGCTGCGGTCGCTAAGTCGTTGAAGCCCGGCAGCACCTTTCGGTTCGCGCAGTAGGGACAGCCGTTGCCCCGCTGCACGCGCTGCGCGATCACGGCGCGGTAAGAGTGGCCTTTTTCGCATCGCCACCACACACGGCGATTCGAGCCCGCGGTGACATTGCTTGGATGAAGCGCACCGTTTTTCATCCCGTCCCACTGCGCGGCAATGTCGGGATACAGCGTCGCGAGGTCGTTTTCGCCTGCGAGCGCTTGTCGTCCGGTGCAGACCGGACATCCTGTGCCAAGGGTGGTCCTCGAAAAGACTGCTGCACGCCACGAATGGCCTTTTGGGCAGCGCCACCAGACCTTGCGCTTCGTGCCGGAGATCACCTGCGTAGGCAAAAGAGGCACGTTTTTTGCCGCATCCCATTCTTTCGCAAGCGACGGATACTCAGCCGCAAGGGAGGTTTCCTCTGGCAGGACGTTCTTTCCCGCACAGTACGGACAACCGCTGCCCTGCACGCGAGTTTTCACAGCGGAACGGTAGGAATGCCCTTTCGGGCAGCGCCACCAGATGAGCTTGTGGCTGCCGGTCGTGACATTCTGTGGTGTCAGAGGCGTGTTCTTCTCAACATCCCATTCTGCCGCGAGCAACGGAAACTGCTTCACCAGGCCGCCCTGTTTAGGCGTAACCTTACGCCCCGTGCAGTAGGGGCAGCCTGTTCCCTCGCTGCGGGTGTACACCATAGCTTGCCATGAGTGGCCGTTCGGACATGTCCACCAGACTCTTTTGTGACTGCCGAAAGTTACATCATCCGGCGTGAGTGGTAAATTTCGCTCAATATCCCACTGGGCAAGCAAAGCAGTCTTTCCCTGTTCCGCGCAAAACGCTCGAAATGTTCGTCGGATCGTCAGCCACCCCCTCACGAAAAAAGCTCCGTTCCAGCAAAGCCGGACGGAGCAGTGACAAACGAATACATCAGTAAGGGTGCAACCGGCTGTCATAGCGTGTTCTCCATTCGGAGAGGCGTTAGACCCATCTGGCTTTGCGTCGCCGCCTTTCGGCGGTTTTGCCAAAATATGAGATTTTGAGAACGGAATCTATATTCTGTTGCGCAAAAATGCTAAAGCGAATACAGTTACCACTATATTCACAACTAAAACGCATGCAGAGATCGAGCTGTCTGCGCTCGAGAACGCTCAAATGGGTGCAGAGGCACAAGCTTACAGTGCGTTTTCCCCCTGTAAACTCCATAATTTATATTTGGAATCATAATTTCCCTTGCCTTTGTCGGAAGATTGTGCTATATTTTGCTACGAGTAAAGGAGGCGTTAAGATCGTTTCGCTTCCTTTGCATATACGGAATATAGATTCCGTTTTTATGATACAAGTTTTAGCTGTTCGAGCTGACGCCGATGCTCTGCCGCACTTGTGACAAGGTAGATTCGCGTCGTTTCAATGCTTGAATGACCGAGGACGTCTGCCAGCTTGACGATGTCCTTGTATGCGCGGTAGAAAGCTGTTGCAAACAGATGCCGCAGGTTGTGCGGAAAGACCTTCC
>ERZ773146.1929-NODE-1929-length-14596-cov-17.577883_pt1 | contig 14596 bp, 8 predicted proteins | sample MGYA00580847_ERZ773146 | MGnify/ENA primary metagenome ERZ773146 (study PRJEB29015, sample SAMEA2737830) | human gut metagenome | biome: human gut; feature: human-associated habitat; material: faeces | place: China | collected 2012 ...
GGACGCAGGCGGGCTGTCGCCCGCCAAGGAGAAAAGGGCAAAAAGCACCGAAAAGGCTGGCTGTCCGACGTGCGTGCCCTTGTTAATTGACGCTAGCTTCGGCGATTTTATATCTGGACTCGCCAACAAGCTCCAGTGCGGTTTTGGTGTCTCCGCCTTCTACCGTGTTGATAATTTCGGTACGAATATCGTCGAGCGTGATTTTTACATCTACGCCAAGTGCCGTAGCCAGACCGATAGCGGGGTCAGCATCAATAGCTAAGATTTTCTTATCCTTATAATTCTCACTCAAAATTTTCACGATAATGGCAGATAAGCTTGTCTTACCAACACCGCCTTTACCGGTCAGTGCCAAGATTTTAGATTTCACATACTTCCTCCTTGCATGGAATGTTAAAAAATATCACTACTATTATATTTTATGCACACGAAAATTTCAATGGTTTTGCAGAGCCCCGCCCCTACGGGCACAATTCAGATATTCTTGTAGGGGTGGGGCTCTGCCCCGCCCGCCTAAAAGGGAAACCCCTCCGTCTTTTGCCTGCGGCAAAATCCACCGCCCCTGTCAGGGGAGGCAAGCAAGTTATCGGAAACCCCTCATAGCGGCAGACTCTCCGCTGCGGAGAGGGCATTATCCCCGATGGGCGTCAAACCAGCCGGTGATCTCGTTCAGACGGCGGAGCCGGTGCTTCGGCTTGCCGCTGCGGGAAAGCTCATGGTTCTCGCCGCGGAAGAGAACAAGGCGGCTCTCCACGCCGTGCGCCGCGAGCGCGGAGTACATCTGATACCCCTGATCGACGGGGCAGCGGTAATCCTCCAGCGAGTGGATGAAGAGCGTGGGCGTTTTGACTTTATCGGCATATTTCATCGGGCTGTGCTGCCAGAACTTCTCCGCGTCCGGCCAGAGGGACGCGCCGCACTGATCCTCGGAGAAGTCGGGGCCGATATCGGATACGCCGTAAAAGCTCGTCCAGTTTGATATGGAGCGCTGGCTGGCGCAGGCGCGGAAGCGGTCGGTGTGGCCGATGATCCAGTTGGTCATAAAGCCGCCGTAGGAGCCGCCGGTTTCGAAGAGGTTATCCGCGTCCATCTCGGGATACTTTGCGAGCGCCGCGTCGCAGAACGCCATCAGATCATCGAAGTCGACCGTGCCGTACTTGCCGCGGATATCCATGAACGCGCCGCGGCCGTCGGAGCCGGTGGGATTGCAGAAGATGACGAAATAGCCACGGCTCGCCCAGTACTGCATCTCGTGATAGAACACGGGACCGTAGACGGTCTTGGGACCGCCGTGAATATCGAAGATGACGGGGTACTTTTTGCCCGCTTCGAAGTCCATCGGCTTTAGGATAAAGCCGTGCACCTCGTGATCGCCCGCGGTGAGGTTGAGGGGGTCAGGCTGGGCAACGTATTTGCCGCGCAGCATTGCGTCGTTGAAGTGCGTGACGCGGCGGCCCGTCTCGTCGTAGAACTCCTGCGGCTTCATATCCCAGAGCGCGCAGAGGAGCATTTTGCCGTTTTTGCGGTCAAAGCAGTCGACGCTGCCGTCGCGCACGAGGACGGGGGAGACGGTGCCGTCTTCGAGCTTGTAGAGCCCCGCGCCGTCGAAGCGCGTCGAGATGAAGTACAGCACGTCGCCGTCCATCTTGAACGCCTGACCGCCGCCGTGGCGGACGTCGCAGCCGACGGAAGAACCGATGGCCTCGCCGTAGACGGCGTAGGGCGTGACGGCAAGCGTCTCGTAGTCGAGCTTGTAAAAGTCGCAGTCCGTGTTCATGCCGAACTTGCCGTCCGCGGCCATGACGAGCAGGAAGGACTTGCCGAGCGCGTATGTCGCGATGACGAAGTCGGGGCGACTCTTGACGACGAGCTTCTGACGGCGCGAGGCAAGGTCGATGCGGTAAAGGTCCTGACCGCCGAAGTGCGCGGGGCGGGGGACGGAGACGTCGAGAAGACTGAAATAGACGGTCTTCTGATCCTCCGCGAGCTGGACATCGGAGACGTTGAAGCCCGCATCCGTCAGGCGGGTGAGGGACTTTTTCTTCGCATCGTAGTAGAAGAGACTTTCATACGCGCCGCGCGTGTATGTGCCGCCGTTCCACCACCAGGGTAGCTGAGAGATGACCTCGTAATCCTCGTTTTCCTTTTTGCCGTCAAAGTAAGCTTTCACGAGCTTCTTGTCGCCTTTATAGAGGTCCTCAAAGCCGGGAAAGGTCGAGCCGACGACAAGCAGGTCGCCGTTTTTGAGAGGGAAGACCTGCGAGACGGGGATGGGAAACGTGTAGGCAAGATCGGCCTCGCCGCCGTCGAGTGCGATCTTGTAGAAGCGGCTCGTGAGCGATGGTTCCTTTTCCCCCTCACGGTCGCCCGCGAAAAGAACCGTGTTTTCATCCAAGTAGCAGAACGAGGATTCCTTGCCGCCGCCAGTCAGCGCGCGGACGCGGCCGCCTTTTAAAAGATAGAGGCGGGATTCGTAGCAATTTTTTTCTTTTTTCGCCTGACTCACGGTGAAGCAGGCGCTTGTCCCCTCGGGGGAGAATGTCACGTTCGCAAGTGAGCGGACGGCGCAGAAATCGTCAATGGCGATGGGCTTCATGGGAAAACTCCTTTCATCCGTCTGCGCGCAGAGCGGCGCAAAATCACGCAAGCATCATACCACAGCGACAAATATATTGCAATCCGCGGCAAAATCCGTCGAAGCGCACAAAAAAACATCTGCGGAATCCGCAGATGTTCACAAAAAATGCCTTGACTTTTCTGTACCCATTTGGTAAAATAAAGCGCTTATAAACGGGAAAGGGCGAGGAAAATTCCCCACCCATTACCGAGAGAATAGCATACCGCGGCAAAAAAAGCAAGATGCAGTTCGCTTTGTTTTACAACAAAGCCGGGTGTGTCGAACTGGATAGAGCCGCCGCAATACATTCCTTCAAGCGGACAGGGCTTGAAGAAAAGAAAGGCGTGAAGAGCAAAATGGCCAAAGACAAGATGTATGGCAAAACCCTTCGCAAGAATTTCGCCCGACACGAGGAGATCGTGGAGATGCCGAACCTGCTGGCGCTTCAGAAGAAGTCCTACCAGTGGTTCCTCGATACGGGTCTGCGCGAAGTCTTTTCCGACGTCGCCTCGATCTCGAACTACGCGGGCAACCTGGAGCTGAGCTTCATCGACTACAAGATGGACGAAGCGCCCAAGTACGACGTGCTCGAGTGCAAGGCGCGCGACGCGACGTATGCCGCCCCCCTGAAGGTGAGTGTGCGCCTCTACAACAAGGAGACCGGCGAGATCAAGGAGCAGGAGATCTTCATGGGCGACTTCCCGCTCATGACCGAGTCCGGCACGTTCGTCATCAACGGCGCCGAGCGCGTGGTGGTTTCCCAGCTCGTCCGTTCCCCCGGCATTTACTACGGCAAGGAGATCGACCTCAAGACCGACCTCCCGCTGCTGACGTCCACCGTCATCCCGTACCGCGGCGCATGGCTCGAATACGAGACCGACGCCAATGAGATGTTCTGGGTGCGCATCGACAAAAACCGCAAGATCCCCATCACCGAGCTGGTGCGCGCCATCGGCTTCAAGACCGACGCCGAGATCCTCGAGCTGTTCGGCGATGACGACCGCGTGGCCGTCACGCTCGAAAAAGACGCCTGCAAGACCTATGAAGAGGCGATGCTCGAGATCTACCGCAAGCTGCGCCCGGGCGAGCCGCCCACGGTCGAGGCCTGCGAGACCCTCATCAACAACCTCTTCTTCGACCCGCGCCGCTATGACCTGTCCATGGTCGGCCGCTACAAGTACAACAAGAAGCTCTCCCTGTGGGCGCGCATCCGCGGGCAGAAGCTTTCCTTCCCCGTCGCCGACCCGCGCACGGGCGAGATCATGTTTGACGCCGGCCACATCGTCACCGACGAGGAAGCCCGCGAGATGGATGCCATCGGCGTCAACGATGTGACCATCGAGGTCGATGGCCGTACGATGCGCGTGTTCTCCAACCACATGGTCGATCTTGACCGCTTTGTCGACTTTGACCCCGTGGCCGAGTGCGGCATCAAAGAGCGCGTGCGCGAGAGCGTGCTCAAGGAGCTGCTCGAGCAGTACAGCGGCGAGGAGCTCAAGGAAGCTATCCGCGACAACGCCGACCGCCTCGTCCCCAAGCACATTCTGGTCGACGATATCCTCGCCTCCATCAACTACATGAACGCGCTGGCGCACGGCATCGTCTATAAGGACGATATCGACCACCTCGGCAACCGCCGTCTGCGCTGCGTGGGCGAGCTGCTGCAGAATCAGTTCCGCATCGGTTTTTCCCGTATGGAGCGCGTCATTCGCGAGCGCATGACGATCCAGGATCTCGACATCGTCACCCCGCAGAGCCTCATCAACATCCGCCCCGTCACCGCGGCGATCAAGGAGTTCTTCGGATCGAGCCCTCTGTCCCAGTTCATGGACCAGACGAACCCGCTCGCCGAGCTGACGCACAAGCGCCGTCTGTCCGCTCTGGGCCCCGGCGGCCTTTCCCGCGAGCGCGCGAACATGGAAGTGCGAGACGTGCACTACAGCCACTATGGCCGTATGTGCCCGATCGAGACGCCGGAAGGTCCGAACATCGGCCTGATCTCCTACCTCGCGACCTACGCCCGCATCAATGAGTACGGCTTTATCGAAGCGCCGTTCCGCAAGGTCGACCACGAGACCTGCCGCGTGACCGACGAGATCGAATATATGACCGCAGACGTCGAGGACCAGTACATCGTCGGTCAGGCTGCCGAGCCTGTCGATGAAAACGGCTGTCTCGTCAACCAGCGTATCACCTGCCGCCACCGCGACGAGATCGTCGAGGTCGACCGCGACCGCGTCGACTATATCGATATCTCCCCGCGTATGATGGTCTCCATCGCGACGGCGATGATCCCGTTCCTGCCGAACGACGACGCGAACCGCGCCCTGATGGGCGCGAACATGCAGCGTCAGGCCGTTCCTCTGCTCCGCCCCGAGGCGCCGATCGTCGGCACCGGTATGGAGCATAAGATCTGCATGGACTCCGAGGTTGTCATCCTCGCCGAGGGCGACGGCATCGTCACCAAGATGGACGCGCGCGCCATCACTGTCGCCTACGACAACGGTGAGACGAAGGAATACAAGCTCACGAAGTTCCTGCGCTCCAACCACGGCACATGCATCAACCAGCATCCGATCGTCGACGTCGGCGAGCGCGTGCATGGCCGCCGCCTGAACGAGAACGGCGTGTGGGAAGATCCCACCGTCCTTGCCGACGGCCCCGCGACCGATCAGGGCGAGATCGCTCTGGGCCGCAACATCCTCGTCGGCTTCATGACCTGGGAAGGCTACAACTACGAAGACGCCGTTCTTCTGAACGAGCGCCTTGTCCGCGAGGACTATTACACCTCCATCCACCTCGAAGAGTACGAGCTTGACGCACGCGATACCAAGCTTGGCCCCGAAGAGATCACCCGCGACATCCCCAACGTCGGCGAAGACGCGCTCAAAGATCTTGACGAGCGCGGCATCATCCGCATCGGCGCGGAGGTCCACGCCGGCGACATCCTCGTCGGTAAGGTCACGCCCAAGGGCGAGACCGACCTGACCGCGGAAGAGCGCCTGCTGCGCGCCATCTTCGGCGAAAAGGCGCGCGAAGTGCGCGACACCTCCCTTAAGGTACCCCACGGCGAGAGCGGTATCGTCGTCGACGCCAAGGTCTTCTCCCGCGAGGCGGGCGACGAGCTCGGCCCCGGCGTGAACATGGTCGTGCGCGTTTACATCGCGCAGCGCCGCAAGATCCAGCCGGGCGACAAGATGGCCGGTCGTCACGGCAACAAGGGCGTTGTCTCCCGCATCCTGCCGCAGGAGGATATGCCCTTCATGCCCGACGGTACGCCGCTTGATATCGTGCTGAACCCGCTGGGAGTTCCGTCCCGTATGAACATCGGTCAGGTGCTTGAGGTCCATCTGGGCTACGCGGCCAAGACCCTCGGCTACAAGGTCGCGACCCCGATCTTCGACGGCGCGAGCTATGAGGATATCCGCGAGGAGCTCATCAAGGCCGGTCTCGACCCCGAGGGCAAGAGCTGGCTGTACGACGGCCGCACCGGCGAGCGCTTCGACAACAAGGTCACCGTCGGTTACGTGTACTTCCTCAAGCTGCACCACCTCGTCGACGATAAGATCCACGCCCGTTCCACCGGCCCGTACTCCCTTGTCACGCAGCAGCCGCTCGGCGGCAAGGCGCAGTTCGGCGGCCAGCGCTTCGGCGAAATGGAAGTTTGGGCCCTCGAGGCTTATGGCGCGGCTTACACCCTGCAGGAGATCCTGACGGTCAAGTCCGACGACGTGACCGGCCGTGTGCGCACCTACGAGTCCATCGTCAAGGGCCACAACATCCCGCAGCCCGGCGTGCCCGAGTCGTTCAAGGTCCTTGTCAAGGAACTCCAGGCCCTGTGCCTCGATGTTCAGGTCCTCGACCGCGATGGCAACCAGATCGAACTCAAGGAAGACGAAGACGCGATGGATACGTTCAACCTCGCCCGCATGGACGCCGAGGATGAGCGCCACCGCAGCAACCCCTTCGCCGATGAAGCCGAGCTCGAGGACGCAGGCTTTGAATATGTCGCTGATGATGAAGTCAACGCCGACTTTGCCGGCGACGATCAGGAAGACTGAGAAAAGGAGGAGCATATAGAAAATGAGTTACGCAACGTTTGACGCCATTAAAATCGGAATCGCTTCTCCGGAGATGATCCGTGAATGGTCTTACGGCGAGGTCAAAAAGCCCGAGACCATCAACTACCGCACCCTCAAGCCCGAGCGCGACGGCCTGTTCTGCGAGCGCATCTTTGGCCCCACGAAGGACTGGGAGTGCCACTGCGGCAAGTATAAGAAGATCCGCTACAAGGGCAAGATCTGCGATCGCTGCGGCGTGGAAGTCACGCGCGCCAAGGTCCGCCGCGAGCGCATGGGCCACATCGAGCTCGCCACGCCCGTTTCCCACATCTGGTATTTCAAGGGCATTCCGTCCCGCATGGGCCTGCTGCTCGACATCAGCCCCCGCATCTTGGAAAAGGTGCTGTATTTCGCCGCTTATATCGTCACCGATCCCGGCGAGACCCCGCTGATGCGCAACCAGATCCTCTCGGAGAAGGAATACCGCGATATGCGCGAGAAGTATGAGGACGATTTCGACGCCGGTATGGGCGCCGAGGCCGTCAAGAAGCTCCTCCAGCAGATCGACCTCGAATCCTTGTCCGAGCAGCTCCACGCCGAACTCAAGAGCGCGAGCGGCCAGAAGAAGGCCCGCATCGTCAAGCGCCTTGAGGTCGTGGATGCGTTCCGCATCTCCGGCAACAAGCCCGAGTGGATGATCATCGACGTGCTGCCCGTCATCCCGCCCGAGATTCGCCCGATGGTCCAGCTCGACGGCGGCCGCTTCGCGACCTCCGACTTAAACGACCTCTACCGCCGCGTCATCAACCGCAACAACCGCTTAAAGCGCCTCATTCAGCTCAACGCGCCCGACATCATCGTGCGCAACGAGAAGCGCATGCTGCAGGAAGCGGTCGACGCGCTGATCGACAACGGCCGCCGCGGCCGCGCCGTTACCGGCGCGAATAACCGCGCACTCAAGTCCCTTTCCGACATGCTCAAGGGTAAGCAGGGCCGCTTCCGTCAGAACCTGCTCGGCAAGCGTGTTGACTACTCCGGCCGCAGCGTTATCTGCGTCGGCCCTGAGCTGAAGATCTACCAGTGCGGTGTGCCGAAGGAAATGGCACTCGAGCTGTTCCGCCCCTTCATTATGAAGAAGCTCGTCGAGGACGGCGCCGCCAACAACATCAAGTCCGCCAAGAAGATGGTCGATAAGGGCCGCACCGAGGTCTGGGACGCGCTCGACGTCGTCATCAAGGATCACCCCGTCATGCTCAACCGCGCGCCGACGCTCCACCGTCTCGGTATTCAGGCGTTCGAGCCGGTGCTGGTCGAGGGCCGCGCCCTCAAGCTCCACCCGCTGAACTGCACGGCATTCAACGCGGACTTCGACGGCGACCAGATGGCTATTCACGTGCCCCTGTCTGCCGAGGCGCAGGCCGAGGCCCGTATCCTGATGCTCTCTGCCAACAACCTGCTGCGTCCTCAGGACGGCGGCCCTGTCACGGTGCCGACGCAGGATATGGTTTTGGGTTCCTACTACCTCACGTTCGAGCGCTTTGAAAACGGCGTTTCCCAGATGGATAACGACGAGTTCTGGCCGCAGGACATTGACTTTGCCCTTGCCGGCAAGCGCTACGACGAGCTGACCGACGAAGAGAAGGCCAGCGTGAATCTGCACGTTTACCGCGACGAGGACGAGGCCATGCTCGCCTACAACGACCACCTCATCGGTATCCACCAGCCCATCCTTGTCCGCACGGTCAAGCAGATGCCGGACGGCACCATGGGCAGCAAGGTCGTGCGCGTTACCATCGGCCGCATCATCTTCAACCGCAACATCCCGCAGGACCTTGGCTTTGTGAGGCGCGTGGATGAAAACGGCGAGCCGACCGAAAACTACTTCGACTACGAGATCACCGAGGTCTGCGGCAAGAAGCTGCTCGGCAAGATCGTCGACCGCACGATCAAGCTGCACAACTTCACCATCGCGGCCGAAGTGCTCGATAACATCAAGGCCACGGGCTACAAGTTCTCCACCCGTGCGGCCATCAGTATCTCCGTTGCGGATATGACCATTCCGCCGGCAAAGTACACCCTCATTGCCGAGACCGAGCAGCGCGTTGTCGACATCGAAGACCAGTTCAAGATGGGCTTCATGACCGAGGACGAGCGCTACCGCGCCGTCGTCAAGGAGTGGGAAAAGACCACCGCGGACGTCACCGACGCCCTGCAGAAGAACATGGACCGCTACAACCCCATCTTCATGATGGCGGACTCCGGCGCCCGTGGTTCGATGAAGCAGATCCGTCAGCTGACCGGTATGCGCGGCCTGATGGCCAACACCGCCGGTAAGACGATCGAGATCCCGGTCAAGGCAAACTTCCGCGAAGGTCTGTCCGTCCTTGAATACTTCACCTCCTCCCGAGGCGCCCGTAAGGGCCTTGCCGATACGGCTCTTCGTACGGCAGACTCCGGTTACCTGACCCGCCGAATGGTCGACGTCTGCCAGGATGTCATCATCCGCTCCGACGACTGCGGCGCGACCCGCGGCATCACGATCAGCGAGATCAGCGAGAACGGCCAGGTCATCGAAAAGTTCTCCGAGCGCGTCAACGGCCGCTATCCGGTCCACGACGTGATGAAGCCCGGCACGGACGAGGTCCTCATTTCCAAGGATCACATGATGACCCCCGAGGATGCCGACCTCATGGAGAAGTTCGATATCCACTCCGTCGAGATCCGCACGGTGCTTACGTGCAAGGCCCACAGCGGCGTTTGCGCGAAGTGCTACGGCATGAACCTTGCCACGAGCAAGCCCGTCGGCCCCGGCGAGGCGGTCGGTATCATCGCGGCCCAGTCCATCGGCGAGCCCGGTACGCAGCTGACGATGCGAACCTTCCACACCGGCGGCGTTGCGGGCGGCGATATCACCCAGGGTCTTCCGCGAGTCGAGGAACTGTTTGAGGCGCGCCGTCCCAAGAAGATGGCGACCCTCGCCGAGATCGGCGGTAAGGTCCGCTTCGAAGAGGCGACCAAGGGCAGCCTGCTCAACATCATCGTCACCGCGGACGACGGCGACAACCGCATCTACTCGGTGCCGCACACCGGCCTGCGCGTGAACGACGGCGACGTCATCGCCAAGGGCACGCAGCTGCAGGACGGCGCGCTGTCCCCGCACGATATCCTGCGTATCCGCGGCACGTCCGCCGTTCATGACTACCTCATTCAGGAAGTTTTGAAGGTTTACCGTCAGCAGGGCGTTGACATCAACGATAAGCATATCGAGGTCATCGTCCGCCAGATGATGCGCAAGGTGCGCGTCGAGGAGTCCGGCGATACGAACCTGCTCTCCGGCTCCATGGTCGACCTGCTTGAGTATGAGGATGCCAACGAGGAGATCCGCGCGCGCAATGCCGCGGGCGAGGTCAACGCCGAGACCGGCGAGCCGCTGCAGGAAGCCATTGCCACGCAGCTGCTCATGGGTATTACGAAGGCCTCTCTTGCGACCGACAGCTGGATGTCCGCCGCGTCCTTCCAGGAGACCACAAAGGTCCTGACTGAAGCCGCCATCAAGGGTAAGGTCGACCACCTTGTTGGTCTGAAGGAGAACGTCATCATCGGTAAGCTCATCCCCGCCGGTGCAGGCTTGAACGCCTACCGCGAGTTTGCTGAGGAGATCGTTCCCGAGCCTGAGAAGCCCGAGGAAGAGCCGCACGAGCCGCGCATCATCACGAATGCCGTCGAAGTGTGAGTTAAGACCTCACGTATTGAATAGGTAAAAAGAGACGCGGAAAATTCCGCGTCTCTTTTTTGCCATTTTGGCGGAAAAAGGGAAAGCTTGACAGCCTCTTTTCAAAAGTTTGACGCGCCGGCGCGGAACGCACAAAAAAATTCGGGAAAAGCCCGTCGTTTCAGCAATTATTTTGTATAGACGGACTTAAAAAACGCTTGACGGCTTGTGTGCCTCATGGTATAATTTCAACTTGTGTGGGTATGTCCCACGGAATTTGTCATACCGTCAGGAGGGACCTGCCGTGACGCCGGATCTGTCCACTTGCCGCAAGGTAGCGGGCATCAAGCAGACGATGCGTGCACTGCGGGAACACCGCGCGGAAAAGCTGTATATCGCCTGCGATGCAGACCCAGCCGTGCTTGCGCCGATCGAAGCGCTCGCACGCGAAGAGAACATCGAGATCGACGATCGCGCCACGATGGCGCAGCTTGGCCACAGCGCGGGCATCGCCGTTGGTGCGGCGGTGATCGCCGTTCTGAGAAATTAAGGTTTTTTCGGGATATTTTACCGATATCCTGTAAAAAATATATATCACATCATTTCAGGAAAGGAGAAACAAGAATGCCTACTTTTAACCAGTTGGTTCGCAAGGGCAGACAGCAGTCGACTTACAAGTCCAACTCCCCGGCTCTGCAGTATGGTCTTAACACGCTGAAGAACAAGGAGACCGACCTCGCCTCTCCCCAGAAGCGTGGCGTTTGCACCGCAGTTCGTACTGCGACCCCGAAGAAGCCGAACTCCGCTCTTCGTAAGATCGCCCGTGTCCGCCTCACCAATGGCTATGAGGTCACCGCTTACATCCCCGGCGTCGGTCATTCCCTGCAGGAGCACTCTGTGGTCATGATCCGCGGCGGCCGTGTTAAGGACCTCCCTGGTGTGCGTTACCACATCATCCGCGGCACTCTGGACGCTCAGGGCGTGCAGGGCCGTATGCAGTCCCGTTCCAAGTACGGCGCCAAGCGCCCGAAGCAGAAGTAAGGCTGCGACCTTGAAATGAGCTTTGCCGAAAAGGTTTGATATATATTTTTGTGTCATTCACCTCTTTGGCAGGCCGGAACACGATGGGGGAGAGCCCCATTCGCGAGTACCTATGATTTCTAAATTATAAGAAGGAGGGAAGCAAAGTGCCCAGAAGAGGTAATGTTCCCAAGAGAGAAGTTCTGCCCGATCCTATGTACAACAGCGTCCTGGTGACCAAGCTCGTCAACAGCGTGATGCTCGACGGCAAGAAGGGCGTCGCCCAGAAGGTCGTCTACAGCGCGTTCGACATGATCAAGGACAAGACCGGCAACGAGCCTCTCGATGTTTTCAACCAGGCCATGGAGAATATCATGCCAAGCCTGGAGACCAAGTCCCGCCGCGTCGGCGGTGCCACCTATCAGGTGCCGATGGAGGTCCGTCCCGCCCGTCGTCAGACCCTCGGTCTGCGTTGGCTGACGGCCTATGCCCGTGCCCGTGGTGAACGCACCATGGCCGAGCGCCTGGCTGGCGAGATCATGGATGCTGCCAACAACAGCGGCAGCGCCGTGAAGAAGCGCGAAGATACCCACAAGATGGCCGAATCCAACAAGGCATTCGCCCACTTCCGCTGGTAACGGAGGAACGAGAGAATTATGGCAAGAAAAGTCTCTCTGGAAAACACCAGAAATATCGGCATCATGGCCCATATCGACGCTGGCAAGACCACGACTACCGAGCGTATTCTGTACTACACCGGCGTCAACTACAAGATCGGCGAGACCCACGACGGTACCGCCACGATGGACTGGATGGCTCAGGAACAGGAGCGTGGTATCACCATCACCTCCGCTGCCACCACCTGCTACTGGAAGGGCAGCAAGAACCAGTTCCCGCAGACCCGCTTGAACATCATCGACACCCCGGGCCACGTCGACTTCACCGTTGAGGTCGAGCGCTCCCTGCGCGTTCTGGACGGCTCTGTGACCGTTCTCTGCGCCAAGGGCGGCGTTGAGCCCCAGTCTGAGACTGTGTGGCGTCAGGCCGATAACTACAAGGTCCCCCGCATGATCTACGTCAACAAGATGGATATCATGGGCGCGGACTTCTACAACGTTCTGCACATGATCCACGACCGTCTCAAGTGCAACGCTGTCCCCATCCAGCTGCCGATCGGCTCTGAAGATACCTTCAAGGGCATCATCGACCTGGTGGAGATGGACGCTGATATCTACTACGACGAGCTCGGCAAGGACATGCGCGTCGAGGAGATCCCCGAGGACATGCTCGAGCTCGCTCAGGAGTATCGTACCAAGCTCGTTGACGCTTGCGCCGACCTGAACGACGAGATCATGGAGCTGGCGCTCGAAGAGAAGCCCGTTCCTCAGGACCTCATCCGCAAGACCATCCGTCAGGCCACCATCGACAATAAGATGGTTCCTGTCACCTGCGGTACCTCTTACAAGAACAAGGGCGTTCAGAAGCTGCTGGACGCGATCGTCGACTACATGCCGTCCCCCGTGGATATCCCCGCGATCGACGGTGTGAACCCCGATACCGGTGAGGAAGATGTCCGTCACGCGGACGATAACGCTCCGTTCTCCGGTCTCGCGTTCAAGATCGCGACCGACCCGTTCGTCGGCCGTCTGTCCTTCGTTCGCGTGTACTCCGGTATTCTGAATACCGGTACCGCCGTTCTCAACTCCACCAAGCATCAGAGAGAGCGCATCGGCCGCATCCTGCAGATGCACGCCAACCACCGCGAGGATATCGAGTGCTGCTACGCCGGCGACATCTGCGCCGTCATCGGCCTCAAGAACACCACCACCGGTGATACGCTCTGTGATGAAAAGGCTCCGATCATCCTGGAGTCCATGGAATTCCCCGAGCCCGTGATCCGCGTCGCCATCGAGCCCAAGACCAAGGCCGGTCAGGAGAAGATGGGCATCGCGCTGATGAAGCTGGCTGAGGAAGACCCGACCTTCAAGACCTACACCGATGAAGAGACGGGTCAGACCATCATCGCCGGTATGGGTGAGCTCCATCTGGAGATCATTGTCGACCGCCTGCTCCGTGAGTACAAGGTCGAGGCGAATGTCGGCGCTCCTCAGGTCGCCTACAAGGAGACCATCACCAAGGCTGTCGATCAGGATACCAAGTACGCCCGTCAGAGCGGTGGTAAGGGCCAGTACGGTCACGTCAAGATCCATGTCGAGCCCAACGAGTCCGGCAAGGGTTACGAGTTTGTTAACGCCCTCGTCGGCGGCGCGATCCCCAAGGAATACGTTCCCGCGATCGATGCCGGTATTCAGGGCGCCATGCTCTCCGGTGTTCTCGCCGGTTACCCGGTCGTCGATGTCAAGGTCACGCTGTACGATGGTTCTTATCACGAGGTCGACTCCTCTGAAATGGCGTTCAAGATCGCCGGCTCCATGGCCTTCAAGGAGGCCTGCCAGAAGGCCGGCCCGACGCTGCTCGAGCCGATCATGAAGGTCTGCGTCATCGTCCCCGACGAGTACATGGGCGACGTGATCGGCGACCTCAACTCCCGCCGCGGTCAGATCCAGGGCTTCGAGGCCCGCAGCGGCGCGCAGCAGATCGACGCTTTCGTTCCTCTGGCTGAGATGTTCGGCTACGCGACTGACCTCCGCTCCTGCACGCAGGGCCGCGGCCAGTACACGATGGAGCCCGCGCATTATATCGAGATCCCGAAGAACATTCAGGAGAAGATCATCAACCAGCGCACGAACCGCGCCTGATAAAAAGGTATTGCAAAATACCGCGTTTTACGGTAAAATACCGGTGTATGTAAATGACACCGGCAAACAACGAAATTTTTTCATAGGAGGATCACTCTAATGGCTAAGCAGAAATTCGAGCGTACCAAGCCCCACGTAAACATTGGTACCATCGGTCATATCGACCATGGTAAGACCACCCTGACCGCCGCGATCACCAAGTTCCTCGCCATGCAGGGCGGTGCTGACTACACCGATTACAGCTCCATCGATAAGGCTCCGGAAGAGCGCGAGCGTGGTATCACCATCAACACCGCTCACGTTGAGTACCAGACCTTCGACCGCGTTGGCCACAACTACAAGACCGGCGAGGACAACGCCCAGATTCAGGGCCGTCACTATGCCCACGTCGACTGCCCGGGCCACGCCGACTATATCAAGAACATGA
>ERZ773146.1939-NODE-1939-length-14555-cov-3.524759_pt1 | contig 14555 bp, 6 predicted proteins | sample MGYA00580847_ERZ773146 | MGnify/ENA primary metagenome ERZ773146 (study PRJEB29015, sample SAMEA2737830) | human gut metagenome | biome: human gut; feature: human-associated habitat; material: faeces | place: China | collected 2012 ...
GGATATTTATTAAAATCAAGAAATTATGAAGAATAAAATTTTACTTATTATTATTGCTTTGTTTTTGATATCTGCTACTGCAGTATCACAAAGTATAAATTATGCGTATGATAATGCAGGCAATCGTACATTTCGTATGCAATCATCGATTACACCGATTCCCCGTACTTTTAGTGGGGAGCGTTCCGCTGTTAATTCCAGCAGTATCGGAAATCTTGTATATACTACTCCCGGTAACTATGCACTTAATGAAAGTCTGCCTGTAGGAAGTACTCCTTATACCTTTAAAGTGAATGCCAACGGCTCTTCTGCTTTTACCATTCCGTTATCTTTACCTCAGGGGCAGGCAGGAATGACACCTGAACTAAGTATTACTTATAATAGTTTAGCCGGTGAGGGAATCTTGGGGTATGGTATGAATCTGTCGTGCATCTCTTCTATTACAAGAAATGGAAAGCGCAGTTTCTACGATGGTTCAAACAGTGCCGTATCTTTTACTAACGCCATATTTGAACTGGATGGCATACGGTTGATAAAAAATGGCAGTTCCAACAATTATCTGAAAGAAATCGATGACTTTTCACGTATCACTCTGCACAATGGTACTACGGGTAACCCTCAATATTTTGTGGTACAACAGAAAAATGGAGGTCGGCTTTACTATGGTGATTATAATGGTACAAACGCTTTTCAGAAATCATCTTCAAATACTGCTTATATTGCTTGGTATCTGGCTGCACAAGAAGACGTACATGGAAATTATATCAGTTATCAATATGAGCAAGATTTGACCAACGGAGATGTTTGGCTTACTTCCATTACTTATACGCTTCATGCAAGCCATAATTTCGCGCATGAAAACAAAATCTTGTTCAACTACCAGAGATACGTGGACGCCCAGAGTGGGTATATTTCTGGCTGCCAAGTGAAGCGAGATAAGATTTTGAGAGAAATAACAGTAAAGACAGATGCTACAGTTATGCGTCGCTATACGTTTGATTACCTGAAACCAACAGATGAATACACTAATCAGTATCCACGGCTCTATACCATAACAGAGTATGGTGAAGGTGGTACCGAAGCACTGAATCCTATGCGCATTGAATGGGGAGATGCAGGTAAACGCTTGTTTAATGCTTCCTATACCTATTCGCAGAACTCGGAGTTTGTGCAGGGCGACTTTAATGGCGACGGCTGTATGGACTTGCTAACTATTTATGATCTTTCTACAGAGAATAAGTCGCCGGGGGCTTCCAGAGATTATCTGGCGGTTTATCGCTACGGTAGTCCTAACGGGTTTTCCAGTGAACTCACCATGGCGACCTTTTCCAATCAGTATCGGCCTGTAAAAGCCGTTTCCGGTGATTTCAACGGGGATGGGATGGATGACTTTTTCTTTAGCACATCATCGGGATACGAATACTGGCAAGCTTCCTTGGACAATAACAATGTTCCTAAATTTACCAAACAGACTTATAAACCATCCGTCAGCACTGTCGGTACTCCCAACATTGTGGCTATGGCCGATGTGAATGGTGATGGTAAGGATGAACTGGTGATAGACAATGTTTACTTTAAAGATGGATATGCTACCGGAACAAGGTATACGTTGTCTCAGTTCAGTGTATTCTATACTTATATGATAGGTGATGTGGACGGCGACGGATGTCAGGACATCATTGTGTGCGACGATGGGGGATCGGTTAAAGTGTGCAGTCCGGCAAAGGATGCCGTGATATTGGAACGCAGTTTTGCCCGAAACTATATGCTTGCTCCCAATTGTGTGTTACTGTGTGGTTATTTTAATGACGACCGGTATTTGGATTTCCTTCTGCTGGAAGGATATAATGAAGTTCAGCCTGACAATACGCAGGCGGATGTTTATTATAATACCGGTGATGGGAAGAACTTTACATACCAACTGATTCTCAATAAGTTTATCAACCGCAGACAAAATTGTTTCAGAACAGGAGATTTCAATGGTGACGGTCTGACGGATGTGGTATGCGTGGCCAGTGATAATATAAGGTCGGATATGGAGAGCCAGTCAGGCTTTGTTTCAGGAGGCGATTATGTGACGGTGAACTATGCCCCCGATTTCAATAGGCAAAGCTCCAGTTTGGAGTATGACCTTTATCTTTCGCGAGAGACCGTCGGAACACCCGGAAAGGAAGGTGTATATATCCGTGATGGAAAGTACTATATATACCCATCCTACTTCTATCCCATTGCTGCCGATTTTTCAGGTGATGGTAAATGTGACCTGGTGAATGTTTGTGAGTTTCGCTCTCATCCCTTTGACTCCAGTCATCCTTCCTGGCTGACAGGCTCTACTTCCCTGAAACTGTTGTGCCTAAGTCATCAGAGTACTTCGGATGTGGTTACCGGAATAAAGAACGGTGACGGCACGAAGCGGGAAATTGATTACCGGCTGGTGACTTCTGCTTCGCGCGATCCGAAATTCTACAATGGGAGCTATGCGAGCTGGAATAAGGATATACCTACTTTCAATACGGTGAAGTCTGTTAGGCTGGGCACTCTTTTTAATGATCCGCTGGCAGAAAACAAGAGCTATACGTATACATCTCCGATTTACACATATAAGTCCCGTAGGGAATTTCAAGGGTTCCGGACCCTTGTTTGCCAGGACGCTATTACCGGAAATAAGATGAAAACAGGATATAGCACTACCGATTATTCAGGGTATCCCCATTATTATAAGACCTATGAAATGTTGGAATCGGATATCATGTATTTTGTACAAAATTATGAGATAGCATTCAAAGGCACTTATGGGAAGTATTCATTCCCTTATACTTCAAGGTTTACCTCATTAGACTACCTGAAAGATATTTATAAGACTATAAATTACAGTTATGATGCGTCGGGCAATATGACTGCCCGAACGACTAACAGCCTGAACAGGACAACGCAAGAATCACAGGGTAGCACAGAAATAATGAGCTATTCGGCATGTGCCAATGTGTCCTCCTTTCCCAGCCGCATGAATAGCTACAAGGAAACTTGTAATAAAACCGGGGTTTCTATAGTCAGTAAAGAGAAGAGCTATACCTATAATGGGTACGGCGACTTATTGACCGAAACTGAGCATGGTATGACAAGACGATATTCTTATGATGCCACTTTGGGGCTCTTGACTTCGGAAACCGTATCAGCCGACGGGAAAGCGCGTACTCATAGCTATGAATATGATGATGCCCGCTATGTGAAAAAGGATACCGATCCCGTAGGGTTGGTGACGCAGGTTGTGCAGGACTTTTATGGAAATCCGCTTTCAGAAACAGCTCCCGACGGGCGAACCGCTACTTATCAGTACGACACGTTCGGTCGACTGAAAAAATCTTTTTCCCACGAGCAGGTGCCTACGGAATATCGGTATTCATGGACCGGTCATTCAGTGACGGGAACAGCTGCCAGTTTGTATCGTCAGCAAAAGTTCTATGACGGGGTACTGACCTCTGAAACTACAGTAGACTGCTACGGACGTACATTGCTGCAGAGCGAATTGCAACCTGGAAGTAAGTGGCAGCATTTACGCAGTAGCTATAATGCAATAGGCCTGCCGGTGAAAGAGGAAACGTTGTGTGGCAACGGTACTTTGAGCCTGCTTGCCACCGTAGATTATACTTACGACGGTTACCAACGTCTGATACAGGAAGACCATCATTCGGCAGACGGAACTACTTTGAATAAACAGGTTTATCATACTTACAACAAACAGACCGAAACGCACCGTACTGTGACGGACAAAGAGAGTACGGAAACCTTCGTATATGACGCTCAATGGAATATTGTGTCGCAGAGCGACGCCACAGGCACCACGACTTATACTTATGATGCAGCCGGTCGTGTGGTAAAGGTAAGTTCGCCCGGCTATCCGGTGACCTCTACCTATAACACTTATGGCTTGTGTACCAGTGTCAGCAACGCTGCTTCGGGTACTACGACTTATACGTATAATGGTTTTGATGAACTGGCTACGAAGAGAGATGCGAATGATAACGTTACGACTTATACTTATGATTTGGCGGGGCGTCTTGTCAGTGTGGCAGATGGAGAGCGTACGTTGTCTTATACCTATAATAATAAAGGGCAATTGATAAATAACGGGGTCTCCGGTCATCAATCTGCTTATACCTATACGACTGCAGGATTATTACAGAAAGAAGTGAAGACTATTAAGGATCAGGCACTCACTAAAAGTTATACCTACGACAGTAAAGGACGTTTGCTTACATATACCAGTCCGTCGGGCCTTGTGCAGAAATTTGGTTATGATGCTTCTCACAATCTTATTTCCATCACTGACAATGCAACTTCCGTCAAATTGTGGGAAGCTAAAAGTTATAATGATCAGGGATTGTTGACCAGCGATGTGAATTGCGGAAATAAACAAACTGCTTATACTTATGATCAGTTAGGAAAGTATAAAGGTATCAGTAACTCTCTGGCTACTTTCAGTTATCAATACAACCGAGGTGGCTTGCTGACGCAACGCATCGAAAAGTTCGGTGGTAGCGGGCTTACTGAAACTTTTGCCTATGATGCAGAAGGATGTCTGCTAAGTTCTACTCTTTCGGGAAAGACTCCGGTTACTGTGTCTTACAATAGTGGACGTACCATTAAGGCAAAGTCGGATATCGGAAGTTATAGTTACAATGCATCAGGTGCTCCTCTATCGGCAATAACTCCGATATCAGGATACTCGTCTGCTCTTCAACAGGTAAATTACTATAAGAATAATCTCCCTTCTGCGATAGTACATACCGGTTGTACCCGCGAATATGAGTATGGAGCCGACAATTTACGCGATTATAGTGCACTGACTGTTTCTTCTTCCACGCTTCCTTTTGCCGCAGGTAAACGTTACTATTTTGATGATTTTGAGCGAAATATTAACACAGGAAATGGTGCTGTTTCCGATTTAGATTATATCTTTGCCGATGGACGTTTGGTTGCTTTAGTCCGTACTTCAAGTGGTAGTAAAACCTGCTACGGGGTGTTGACCGATCGTCTGGGTTCTTTGATGTCGCTTTACACCAGTGGAGGTATTGTTCAGAAGTTTTCTTATGATGCCTGGGGTAATCGCCGTGATCCGCTGACAGGTGTTGTGTTGAGTAGTTCGGAACTTGCTTCTGCCAACAGCATCACCAGTTACGGTTATACGGGTCACGAGCATATCGACGAGTTCGGGCTTATCAATATGAATGCCCGTATTTACGATCCTAAGATAGGTATGTTTATTAGTGTTGACCCGCAAGCGGGTAGCTACCCGGGTACGTATCCTTATACTTATTGCGGCGGTGATCCGGTGAACAGGGTTGATCCGACGGGGGAAGATTATTGGAGTACGAGTGATCCGAATGTAATCTATAACTTCTGGAAGTATTATAATGATTCGAATAAAGATAAAGGTGGTTATGATTTCCAGGGTTGGTATCAAATGTCCGATAGGGAATTTCTTGCAGCTTATGATAAGTATGGAGAGGCTTCTTTGACTTACAATGATCAAACTTCTAAAATGTATTTCTCTAAGGGTAAAGTAGTAAATGGAGAAGTTGTGATTTATGGAGGTCATGTAACGGTACGGAAAGGAAAATCAAGTGTGCTTTCTGATGTTAGCTCCTCTTTGTCTGTAACATCCACAATATCAGGAGTTCTCGGAGATGCTGCTGAAAGAAGTAATGCTACTTTCAGATTGAAAAATAGTGAGAAAAAATTTGATTTTAGATATTACAAAGATGGTTGGAAAGGTAACAAGTATTATAAACCAAGTAGTGTTTCAACCGTAGGAAAATATATCAATAGGGGAAGTCGTGTTGTAAGTGTGTTGGGCACTTTTGTATCAGTCACCCAATTTAAAAATGCTAATACGATTGAAGAACAAGTAGAGAGTGGATTAGATTTATTAATAGATGGAGTTGGCTATTGTCCCGTTATAGGTACAGGTATATCTTTGTATTGGACCTTTGGCGGCAAACAACTCCACTATATGTATGTAAACAAGGGGCTTATTCCGCAGATAAAAATGGGAGTAAATCCAGGGCTTCCAGTATATCAACCTTTTAAATAAAGTACTTATGAGGATTCTTTTTAATTATTGTTATTATAGAATTAGTAAATTCTATAAAGATTGGGGAGAAAGTGGTTCAGAAGGCACTGCTGGAGTTATATTATATGGTTGTTTAGGTGGTTATTTTCTATCAATGTTGGGATTTATTCTTTCTGCTTTTAATATAGAAATGACAGAAATATTAGTTGCAGTTGTTATTCTATTTTTTATAGGTATGAGCTTCTTCTTTGTTAGCGAGAAAAAATACAAAGAATTGGAAGAACATTATAAAAATGAGAAACATAGTAAGCTTAAAGGCTGGTTCGTTTTTACATTTTGTATTTCTTCTTGGATATTGTTTATCATCGTTTTGTATAGCGTATAATGAATTTCTATTTACTTTGAGATGATATCCCTTCCCTGTCTCTTACTATGCGATATATAGTAGAGACAGGGAATTTTCATTATTCTACTTCCCAGTTAACCCCCAACGGATTATTACAAGTTCTCCATACTAACGCTAACTTAGGATTATCCAGTATCCACATCTCGCATCCTTCCACGGCATCCTTCACATGAATAAGCGGATAACCTAAAGCCCGTTCGTTACTGTCCAGGACAGAGTACGTCGTTTGATTGTAGACAAGTGTTCGCTGCTCCTTTAATTGCTTGTAGGCGGAACGGGAAAGGAAATAAACAGTTTCCTTCGGAGAGAGCTGTACGTGCTTACCATCTTCCGGTTGCAGGAAACTGAGCTGTGTAGCTTGTTCTATGGATTTGCGGCCCATGGCATAGCTTCCCGATTGCCATTTTAAATTGCGTTCTATTCCCCAATACAGGTATATAGAATCCTGCTTTTCCTGGAAAGACATTTTATATTTCCGTGTCTGTCCGTGTAATTTGAATACAAATAGCAATGTATCGGGCATAATGCTCTGTGCAAATAGACTTCCGGTGAAGCCCAGACATAGCAAGACGGATAGAATCATATGTTTCTTCATTACTTCTCGTTTTCTTCGTTCAACAATAATTGTTTGCCCCATTCACTCGGTTTCCCATCTTCAGGATTAGTTCGCCACCTGCAACGATGTCTTTATGCCGTATAGCTGAGTAGGGGTAAGTGTCTCCATTCAATGTAACGGATTGTATATATCTGTTCTTATCAGAAAGCCCCTGAGTGGAAATCTTGAAAGTCTTTCCGTTATCTAACCGGAAGATTGTTTCTTTCAGCAAAGGAGTATTGATCAGGTAATAGTCTTGTCCGGCATTGGGGTATAGTCCCATCATGTGGAAGGCAAGCCATGAGGACATGGCACCGGAGTCATCGTTGCCCGGTAGTCCTATAGGTTCATCATTATAGTTCTTGGCAATGATTTCGCGGATACGGTCACTGCTACGGTAGGGTTTTCCCAGCCAATGGTAAAGACAAGGAGAGAGGAAAGAAGGCTCATTGTTTACGTTGAAGAAACCCTGATCGAAGAAGATGTCCAGGCGTGCTTCAAACTTCTCTGCACCGCCGCATTTTTCTATCAGTCCGGGAACATCGTGCGGTATGCTTAGGGAATATTCCCATGAGGAAGCTTCGTAGAAGAACATGTCCCACCAAGGCGTGTACCAGGGACCTTCGAAAGTGACGGGGGTATAGGTAAAGGTCGGTTTTTGTATATTGGACTTTCCGAAAGTGATTTCATCGAGCCAGTTGCCTTTTTCATCGCGGGGCAGAATGAAACCTTTGGCACCGGCATGTTCATAATCGTCACGCCAGAGGTTCTTCCAGTTTCCGGATTGCTTCAGATAGTGCTGATAAAGGTCTTCTTTTTCCAACCCTTTGGCAACCAGGGCAATGGCATAATCGCAATAGGAGTATTCCACGGTACGGTTTCCGGCACGGGGAATGCCGTAGGGGATATAACCGAGTTCCAGATAAGGGATCAGTCCGCCCCGTCCTTCTGCTTCATGGCGGTCGCCGGGACAGACGGTTGCATCTTTCAGCATGGCTTGCAAGCTGAGTTCATAATCTATTCCTTCCAGGCCTTTTACGAAGGCGTCGGCTATTACGATCTCGGCATTGGAGCCGCCTTGTGTGCGTCCGTTGCAGTTGCCACTACGGGCATCAGGCATGTAACCGTCTCGTTTGTAGATATTGATGAGTGAGCGGACGATGTCTGTTTCGCGTTTCGGATCTATCAGGGTAATGAGCGGTGAAGAAGTGCGATAAGTGTCCCAGATGGCATAGAAGTCATCATAATAAGGTTCATTATCTGCCCAAAGAGGATTCTCTCCACTGCGGTCTACAGGCATAATCATGGTGTGATAGAGGCCGGTATAGAACATGCGTTTCTGTGCTTCGGGGGTACGGGGAGAGATTTCAATTCTTTGGAGTAAGTCTTCCCATTGAGCCAGAAGCTGCTGATGTGCGGTCTCGAATGACCAATGAGGAATATCGGAATGAGCATTCTGGCGGGCTTTCAGTGAGCTGAGGAAGGAGATACCTACTTTCAACTGTACCACTTCTTCAGATGAATTGAAGCGTAGTAATGCTCCGGTCTTTTGGTGTGAGTCGTATTGGAACTTTTCATTTGTTATCTTATCACCTTTCCAGGTAGCTGTATTTACGAAAGGTTTATCCGTTTCTGCATAAAAGTAGACAGTGTAGGCACGACCATTGTTCCATCCGCCACGGATACGGGTATAGCCGATGACTTCGCGGTCGGAGATGATTTGTATTTCGGAGCCTACAAATTGTTGTGCCTCGCGTGCATCGGGTACGGGACTTTCACCTAAGAAGAATCCGGCATCGATGGCCAGTGACTTCAGAGAGTCTTTGGGATAGGTGAAACGATAGAACGAGGCTTTAGGTGCGGTAGTTATTTCTGTCTGTATACCGGAAGCTTGGAATTGGGTAGTATAATATCCTAATTTAATAGTTTCGTACTTGCGGTGATCGATATGCTTTGTTCGGTCCATTCCGTCGCCGAAAGGCATTACAAGGATATTGCCATATTTAGGTCCGCCACCTGTTCCGCTGACGTGTACCTGAGAGAAACCGTCTACCTGTTCGGGCATGGGTAGCCAGCCGCTGTTCGGGCGTGGGGTACAGTCTGGTGAAGGTTTCACCATTCCGTAGGGGCAGGAAGGGCCGATAAAGACTCGTCCCAGTCCTTCGGAACCAATGCGTGGGTCTACGTAATCTGTGAGTTTGGTGTTCTGTGCAAAAAAACTTGTAGAGAACAGTAATAAGACGGATAGTGTGATTAGTTGGTTTTTCATTGGCGGAAGTATTTTTAATGGAAAAGCCGGGCACCGCAACCGACTGATTTGGGTGTATCGGCTGCAATGCGGGGCTTTGGGTTTTAGAAACTCTAAAAGAAAACAACAGTTTATTTTTTACCTTAGTGATTTCAATTAATAACCGTTATTCTGTTTCCAATTAGGATTCGTATTCAGTATATCCTTATGAAGTGGGAATATACGGCGTGTCTTATCGAAATTGGCGGTTGGGAATCCTCTATAATGTGGGAAGAACTCGCTTTCGAATGTGCCGAAACGTATCATGTCGTTCCTACGCCAGTTTTCATCAAGGAACTCACGTCCACGCTCATCAAGAAGTTCCTGGAGTGATGGAGTATGGTCAATAATAGGTGCTGTAACGTAACTACGTATTTGATTGAACAGACTCGTTGCTGTATCACCGTTGGTAGCGGAACCTCCACGTACTATAGCTTCAGCCTTAGTCAACAAAATGTCTGCATAACGGAATATAGGAAGGTCGTTTGACTGATTTCTGCCATTCTTGAAATCATCATCTATAACGAAGAACTTCACAGAACGATAACCTTGGCTATAACCATTGATATCATCACCTACGCCAAGCTCAATATCTCCTTCTTTTACAAGGGTAATCTCTTTAGTAAGTACAATAGGATCACCATTTTTATCTACAGCAATTTCATCTGTTGGAAGATAAGTCTTAGGATCATATACATGAACAGTACCACCTATGACGCAATTGTTACGTTGATCACCCTCAAGATTGAACAAACTTGCGAACTCAGGAGTCATAGTAATGTAACCACCACCGGACTGACTCAGCTTCATACCGAAGTAGCTTTTTTCACATGATTTGATATCTTTCCAGCAGCGAGAACGACCATACTGCATACCTTGTGCTGTATATGTATCATATGGCATAACGTATATGAAGTCTTCAACTTGTGGACCATTGTCTGGACCGAACTTCTTGCTATACGACATAGAGCCAAGATTGAACTTGCCTGATTTGATTATATCATCACAAAGCGCAATACAATCATTCAGCTTTTCATTCTTTGCAGTAGCTGCATCATATAGATCAACAGAAGCTGCTGTATATACAGGCCAGTTGATGTATATCTTTGCCAAAAGAGCCTCTGCCATCCATTTTGTCGGTTTGCCATATGTATTTGTATTTACTTCATCGGTAAGTTGGGGGATAATCTCTTTAAGTTCGCTCTCTATGAATTTTGCTACATCAGCACGAGGTGAACGGTCTATAGTCTCACCTTCAGCCATTGCATGGTCAAGTATTGGAGCATCACCCCAGCAGTCCATCAATATGAAATGGAAGAAAGCACGCATTGCACGGGCAGGAGCGACAGTTGCACCAGCTTCATTGCCTCCCAATTCAGCAATAATTTTGTTTGCTTTTGTTATACCTGATGTCAGTTGACCCATCCAGTCGATGGTTGCATCCTCGTATGTATAGTTGTGAAGACTCGGATGCGCGTATGCACCACTGTCATACCAGCCACCACCGTATGATACAGCAGTATATTCATCACTTGACAATGCTTGTACTTCCATGTATCTACGTCCGAATACATCCCTCAACTGATAGTACACATCAGCCATCTTTGCTTCAACAGCAATCTCGTTGGTAGGATATTCTGTATATTGAGATTCTACATCAACATCCAAATTAGTACAGCTAGTTACTAAAGCAGCTGCACAAGCTGTAAATAATAATCTTATATTAGTTTTCATAAATATCATCTCTGTTTATAATTAGAAATTAACCTTTAAGCCGACCATTGTTGTACGAGAGTGAGGGTATGTGCTCCAACGATAGTCAACGCCCGGAGCAAGACCACCCATGTTTACTTCAGGGTCGAGTCCCTTATATCCTGTGATAGTGAATAGATTGTTACAGGTAACATATAGTTGAGCACTCTGTAACCAACCATCAAGATTCTTGAAAGTATAGCCTAATGTCAGGTTAGATAGACGAAGGTATGAGCCATTCTCAATGAAACGGTCAGAAGGTATATTACCTCCAGTATCTGTTGCAGGACGGTCTGTTATAAATTCTTTAAGTACATTCTTTCCGTTTGCAAACATTTCAGGACTTGAATAGTTGGCACGTGCACCATTGTAAATCTTGTTACCGAATACACCTGTAATGAATATGGTAGCGTTCCAGTTCTTATAGTTGAATGAGTTGTTCCAACCAAGATTAAGTTTAGGCTGTGCGCAACCTGTGATAGCACGGTCTTTGAATGCAGGTTCGCTTGTTGTTTCTCCTGTGCGTTTACCTGTCTCTTCATCTCTTACATAGTAAGAAGCCTTACCGTCTTTATAGCCGGCAAACTCATAAGTAAAGAAAGTGCCGAGAGGCTGACCTTCCATGATGCGTTGAGTGTAGCCGTTAGATGATACACCTGCTACCATAGGGTCACCTTGTGTAAATGTACCTACCTGGTATTTGTTGTTTGACAATTTGTCTACTGTATTTTTGTTGTGAGAAAGGTTCAAAGTTGTATTCCAAGTGAAGTTTTCAGTTTGTACTGGAGTAGCATTGATAGAGAACTCGATACCTTTATTAGTTATCTCACCTACATTGGCTGCTATATTATCAAAAGGATAGATGTTTGTGGAAACCGGATAATTCCAAATCAAGTCTTTGGTCTTTTTGTGGTAGACCTCGATAGTACCATTGATACGACCATTGAATAAAGCATAGTCAATACCTGCATTGAACATACCAGTGCTTTCCCATTTCAAATCAGGGTTAGCATTTTTTGTTGCAGCCAGTGTACGCCAGTTTTTGTCATTATAGTTGAAGAAACCGGATGCTCCGTACGTTGCTACGGATGTATAAGCACCGAAGCCAAGAGCATTACCACTTATACCATAACCGAAACGAAGCTTCAAGTTATTGAACAAGTTCTGATTCTTCATGAACTTCTCTTCTGTAATGTTCCATGCTACGGATACTGAAGGAAATGTGCCCCACTGGTGGTCTTTGCCGAATACAGAAGAACCGTCACGACGCATAGTTGCTTGAATCATATATTTGCTATTGTAAGAGTAGCTTATACGACCATAGAATGATATATTACGTATAGTCTCTTTTGTTCCACTTTGTATAGCAGGTATACCATCAATAGTGCTGGCATAAGTAAGTTGGTTCCATTTCAATACATCATCATAGAAATCGTGGACTGTTAAGCCAAAGCCGTCGTTGCTCATCTTCTCTTCCCAAGAGTAACCAGCCATAAGAGAGAGCTTGTGAACATCCGCGATAGTAGTATCATAGTTACCGTAAGTTTCAAATGAATGTTCGTGACCGAAGTATGTAGAACGGGTTGCACGGCCGTTGTATGCACTTATACCCTCAAGCTGAGTGTTGTGTGTATCGTATGAACTATATGTGCTTTGGCTGTTTGTAAATGAGTAGTTGGCATTCCAGTTAAGACCTTCAATAATCTTCAGAGTTGCCTTGCCGATAACCTGAGTATTCTTGTAGATACCCTCGGATGTATTTTCATTGATTAAGGACAATGGATTATAGTTCTTTGAGCCAGAACCTTTTGTCCATGAACCGTCTTCATTTCTTACAGGAAGGGTAGGGGAGAAGTAATTCATTGCATCAAGAACAGATGCACCTTCATTATCCATTGGAACACCCACACCTTTACCATATCTTGCATTTACACCTGCCGAAAGGTCTAAACGGTCTTTCAATACCTTAGTTGTAACTAAAGAACGGACATTAAGTCTGTTCATTTTAGAGCCTCTCACTACACCCTGACGATCCATATAGTTAAGACTTGCCATGTAGGTAGTCTTTTGTGCTCCACCATTGATAGAGATATTGTGGTTTGTGCTGATAGCAGTGCGAAGAACCTCATCCTGCCAGTTTGTATTTGCACCTTGATCGTTGGCAAGTGTTAGTCCGTTCTCTTTTGCGTATGCTCGCAGGTCGTCTGCAGTAGCCATGTCCATTTTCTTCAAGATGTTGTCAAAAGCAACGTATCCGCTATAGCTTACATTTGTACGTTCCATACCGTTTTTACCTTTCTTAGTGTTGATAATGATAACACCATTTGCAGCTTTAGAACCATAGATTGCAGTAGCAGTAGCATCACGAAGAACATCAATACTTTCTATATCATCAGGAGCAACCATGGAAATATCAACTCCAGGAATACCGTCGATAACATAGTAAGGACTCATTGCAGCGCCTTCACGAAGTGAAGAAGCACCACGAAGAGTTATACTTGGTGAACCGTTAGGGTCGGCAGAAGATGTAACAGTAAGACCTGCTACCTTACCTTGCAGCATACTTGCTGCGTCCGAGAATACACCGACATTCAACTTGTCAGCTTTAACTGTAGTAATAGAAGATGTTACATCCTTACGGCTCATAGAACCATAACCGATAATTACTACTTCGTCCAGCAATTCTGTATCTTCACTCATAGTCACGTCAACGACGCTTTGAGTGACTTTTACTTCCTGCTTGTTATAACCTATAAAAGAGAAGATAAGTGTTTCTCCTCTCTCTACGTTCAGAGAGTATTTTCCATCAATATCGGTAATACAACCGTTAGTTGTGCCTTTTTCCAGTACATTGACACCTATCAATGGTTCACCTGTCTTATCTGTTACAGTACCGGTCACCTTGTTCTGGGCGAATGCTAGGGTACTACTTAGCAAGAACACAACAAAGAGCATGCTTTGTATAAATGTTCTCTTTCTTTTTAATTGTACATTCAGCATAAAATAAAGTTTTAGTTATAAAATAATCTCTTTTTTCTATATATTTATAAATGTCATTTTGACTGCAAAAGTAGGATTGGCCTATTACAGAGATGTTTCGCATATGTTACAATGAAGATGTAATATTGTGATATACAATAAATAAGAGGATTGAAGACAAACGGGGGAATTTGCCTTATATTACAATCTTTGGATGAATGTAATGTAAAGAATAAGGGTAGAATTTCCATGCTGTCCTTAAATATAGGTATCAGCTTAGAGAAAAAACGGAATAATGTCTTTGCCTCCATAGTATTTTAGATTTTGATTGCTGCAAATCTACACTAATGCTATCGGAGTCGGGAAGAAAATGATGCAAAATAGGGAGAAAATAGTAAACTATGCTTTTTTACTGTATTTACCCCGCCCAATCTTCTCTATCCAAGTTCCTGTAGCCGATGGC
>ERZ773146.1940-NODE-1940-length-14551-cov-5.370585_pt1 | contig 14551 bp, 7 predicted proteins | sample MGYA00580847_ERZ773146 | MGnify/ENA primary metagenome ERZ773146 (study PRJEB29015, sample SAMEA2737830) | human gut metagenome | biome: human gut; feature: human-associated habitat; material: faeces | place: China | collected 2012 ...
GTGTCCCTCTCCCCTCGCCCGCCCAACAGATCTCTTTACATCCCCAGCTCGTCCAGACGCTCGAACAGATCGGCCACTACGGCATTGGAGACCAGCAGGCCCTGCGGCGTGAGCGCCAGCCTGTCCCCGTCCAGACGGGCCAGACCGGCGACGGCCAGCTCGCGGCACCAGCCGCCGTGGTCGGCCATGAAATCCCGGCCGCTGAGAGACCTGTACTCCGCCAGCCCGAAGCCCGCGCAGGTACGCAGGGAAAGCATGAGCCGCTCCTCCAGCCGGATGCGCGGCGTGATGGCCTCGGCATCATGGTCGGGACGTCCGGCGTCGATGTCGGCCTGCCAGCGCGCCTGATCGGGCGTATCGGTCCAGCGGCGGCCCTCCAGGGTGGACGTGGCCGCCGGGCCCAGGCCCAGATAGTCGGCCCCTGTCCAGTAGCCCATGTTGTGGCGACTGAAAAAGCCGGGGCGGGCGTAGTTGGAGATCTCGTACTGTTCCAGGCCGTACGCGGCCAGCAGGCGGATGCCTTCCAGATACATGCGTTCCTGCTCGTCATCTTCGGGCAGGGAAAGACGCCCGGCGCTCCAGTCGCGTTCCAGCGGCGTGCCTTCTTCCAGGGTCAGGCCATAGGCCGAGACATGCTCCGGCTCCAGGGCAAGGGCGTCTTCCAGCGTGGCCAGCCAGTGGGCCGCATCCTGTTCCGGCAGGCCCCACATGAGGTCCAGCCCCAGATTGCGGCAGCCCGCGGCCCGCAGATGCTCCACGGCCCGCAGCACGTCGGCGCGCCGGTGCGGCCGTCCCAGCAGGGAAAGGAAACTGTCGTCCATGCTCTGCACGCCCATGGAGATGCGGTTGATGCCCGCGGCCAGATAGGCGTCCACGGCCCGGCGGGCCAGCAGGGATTCGGGATTGGCCTCCATGCTGATCTCGGCCCCGGCCGCCAGATGGAAATGCCGGTCGATGCGCTCCAGCACGGCGGCCTGGAAGTCGGGCGGCAGCAGGCTGGGCGTCCCGCCGCCGAAAAAGACGCTCTCCACCGGCCGCCTGCCCAGGCGCGCGGCCCAAAGATCCAGCTCGCGCAGCAGGCTGTCCCGGTAGGCCGCCACCCGGGGCGAACTGTCGGGCGAGGCAGGGCCCAGCGGCAGGGAGTGGAAGGCGCAGTAGCGGCAGCGGGAGCGGCAGAACGGGACGTGGATGTAGACGAGCATGGCGGAAAGGGACGCGGATGGGCAGGGATGACGGCACAGGCCGGAGAGGAAAGGGCCCCGGGACGGCAAAGCGCCTCGCGGCTTGGCAAAAACGACGGCACAGCGTATATTCTGCTCCTCGCGATGGCAACCCGCCGTCGCCGTCCCGCGCTGCGGGACGCCCGTTCATCTCGATGCTTCGGAGAAATCTATGGACATCCGTTTTCAATGCCTCGGCCCCGACCAGTGGAAGGCCGAGATTCTCATAGTGCCTGTCTGCCAGGGCGAGAACATGCTGGAAGCCTGCCCCGCGCTGGACAATCTGGCTCCTTGGCTGGCCATCGCGCCCGCCATGCGCGACTTCCAGGGCAAGAAGGGCCAGCAGGCCCTGCTGCACGGCCATCCCGAACTGCGCGTGCCGCGCGTGCTGGCCATCGGCCTGGGCGCCCGTGAAGACCTGACCACGGACGACATCCGCACGGCCGTGGCCACCGGTGTGCAGCGTGCCCACGAACTGGGCCTGGAATCCATCCTGCTGCTGGAACCCCAGCTGGCCACCCTGCCCGGCGGCCGTGAGCGCCTAGTGGAAGAAAGCGTCTACGCCGCCTGCCTGGCCCTGTACAAATACGATCTCAAAAAGCCCGCCAAGGACGCCCCCGCGGCTCCCCAGTGGCTGGCCGTGGCCTTTGAGGGCGATTTCGTGCCCGACGGCGGCCAGCAGGCCGCCCGCCGCGGCGAACGCGCGGCCGAGGCCGTGTGCCTGGCCCGCCGTCTGGACAACACGCCGTCCAACCTGCTCTCTCCCGCCCTGCTGGCCGAAGAAGCGCAGAAGCTGGCCGCCGATGCCGGTCTCAAGTGCACCGTGCTGGACGAGAAGGATCTGGCCGAAGCCGGCATGAACTGCCTGCTGGCCGTGGGCCAGGGCTCTGCCCGTCCGCCGCGCCTCATCGTGCTGGAGCATGCTCCCGAAGGCCATGAGCAGGAAAAGCCCCTGGTGCTGGTGGGCAAGGGCATCACCTTCGATACCGGCGGCATCTGCCTCAAGCCCGCTGCCAACATGCACGCCATGAAGGGCGACATGAGCGGGGCCGCCGCCGTGCTGGCCACGCTGGTGGCCTGCGCCGGGGACGAGCTGCCCCGCCGCGTGGTGGGCATCATGGCCTGCGCCGAGAACATGCCCGGCGGCAATGCCATGCGCCCCGGCGACGTGGTGCGCGCCGCTTCCGGCGATACCGTGGAGATCCAGAACACCGACGCCGAAGGCCGTCTGGCCCTGTGCGACGCCTTGGATTACGCCCAGAAGCAGTGGACGCCCGCGGCCGTGGTGGACATCGCCACCCTGACCGGCGCCTGCGCCGTGGCCTTGGGCACGCAGGTGGCGGGCCTGTTCTGCGATGACGACGCCCTGGCCGAGCACATCCGTGCCGCCGGTGCCGTGGGCGGTGAGAATTACTGGCCCCTGCCCCTGTGGAAGGGCTACGAAGACAACCTCAAGAGCGAGGTGGCGGACATCTGCCACATGGGCCCGCGCGAAGGCGGGGCCATCCACGCGGCGCTCTTCCTCAAGCATTTCGTGCGTGAGGGCGTGCGCTGGGCGCATCTGGACATCGCCGGCGTGGACTGGGCAACCAAGAAGACGGCGCTCTGCCCCGTGGGTTCCACGGGCTTCGGCGCCCGCACCTTGCTGGAACTGGCGCGTGGAGGCGTATAAATGTTGCAATCCACAGCCGCCCCATCCGCCGACTGACTCCGCAGCTGGCGGATAGGGGCCGTGCGGATTGCCCCTCCCTGAAGGGAGGAGTTACAGAAAAGGATTTCATCGGCTTCGCCGTCTTGTCAACTTCTCTTTCCCCCCTGAAGGGGGAGGTCTCAAGCCACAAAGGAACTTTTGATGAAGGTCTATCTTATCGGAGCCGGTCCCGGCGATGCCGGGCTGCTGACCCTGAAGGGCCGTGACGCGCTGGCCTGCGCGGACGTGGTGGTCTATGACGCACTGGCCAACGATTCGTTGCTGGGCCATGCCCGCCCCGATGCGGAGCGCATCTACGTGGGCAAGGTGGCGGGCAACCATGCCCTGCCCCAGCACGAGATCAACGCCCTGCTGGTGCGCAAGGCCAAGGAAGGCAAGGTGGTGGCCCGCCTCAAGGGCGGCGACCCCTACATCTTCGGCCGCGGCGGCGAAGAAGCCGAAGAACTGCTGGCCGCCGGCGTGCCCTTTGAGGAAGTGCCCGGCATCAGCAGCACCATCGCGGCCCCGGCCTATGCGGGCATCCCGCTGACCCACCGCAACTTCGCCTCGTCGGTGACCATCATCACCGGCCACGAGAACCCGGACAAGCCCGGTTCCGTGCACAACTGGAAGGCCCTGGCCGCCAGCGCCTCCACCCTGGTCTTCGTCATGGGCATGAAGAACCTGCCCGACATCGCCCGGCACCTGCTGGACGCGGGCATGGATCCCGACACCCCGGCCGCGCTGGTCTACCGCGGCACCACGCCCTACCAGCGCAGCCTGGTGGCCACCATCTCCACCCTGCCCCAGGCCGCCGTGGACAACAAATTCAGCAATCCCTCGGTCATCGTGGTGGGCAAGGTCTGCTCCCTGCACGACCAGCTGGGCTGGTTCGAACAGCGCCCGCTGTACGGCCGCAGCATCGTGGTCACCCGCGCCCGCGAACAGGCCAGCGGCCTGGCCCAAAGCCTGACCGAACTGGGCGCCAACGTCATCCAGTGCCCCACCATCGAGATCAGCCCCCTGGCCGATTACAGCGAGCTGGACGCCGCTGTGGCCCGTCTGGCCGAATACGGCTGGATCATCTTCACCTCGGTCAACGGCGTGCGCCACTTCTGGAAGCGCCTGGCCGCCTGCGGCCGTGACAGCCGCGCCATCGGCCAGTGCAAGGTGGCGGCCATCGGCCCCGCCACGGCCGACGCCCTGCGCGAGCGCGGCATCGAGCCCGACTTCATCCCGGCCCGCTATGTGGCCGAGGGCGTGGTGGAAGGCCTGCTGGCCATGGGCCCCGTGGCCGGCGTCAAGATGCTCCTGCCCCGCGCCGCCAAGGCCCGCGAGGTGCTGCCCGACGAGCTGCGCAAGGCCGGGGCGCAGGTGGACGTCATCGCCGCCTACGAGACCGTGCCCGCCGCCGCCCGCAAGGACGAAGTGCTGGCCGCCATGCAGAACGGCACCCTGGACTGCGTGACCTTCGGCTCTTCCTCCACGGTGGAGAACTTCCTCTCCCTGATCCCGGCGGACGAGCTGCGCGCCCATCCTGAAGTGAAGCTGGCCGCCATCGGCCCGGTCACGGCCAAGACCCTGGCCGACAACGGCCTGCCCTGCCACATCCAGCCCGAGGCCTACACCATCCCCGCACTGGTGGAGGCCCTGAAAGCCCACTACAGCCCGCAGAGGTAAACCATGGCCCTGAAAATCGCCATCCTGGCTTCCGGCAGCGGTACCAACGCCCAGTCCATGATCGACAAGGCCGCCCAGGGCGTGCTGGACATCGACATCCGCCTCATCGCGGGCAACCGTCCCGGCGCCAAGGTCTTCGAACGCGCCGAAAAGGCCGGCATCCCGCATGTCTGCATCGACCACAAGGCCTTTGCCGACCGCGAGAGCTTCGACCGCGAAATGGTGGCCGCCATCAAGGCGTCCGGCGCGGAATATGTGGTGCTGGCGGGCTATATGCGCCTGCTGACCAGCACCTTCCTCCAGGCCTTCCCCGGCCGGGTCATCAACATCCACCCCGCCATCCTGCCCAGCTTCCCGGGCGCCCACGGCGGTCCCGATGCCCAGGCCTACGGCGTGAAGATCACGGGTTGCACCGTGCACTTCGTGGAAGAGCTGGTGGACAGCGGCCCGGTCATCATCCAGGCCGCCGTGCCGGCCAATGCCGGCGAGGAACTGGACGACCTCATGAACCGCATCCATCCGCTGGAGCACCGCATCTACCCGCAGGCCCTGCAATGGCTGGCCGAAGGCCGCCTGCGCGTGGAAGGCCGCCAGGTCTTCCTGGCCCCGGCCGACCGCAAGACCGTGACGCCTGACGGCCCCTGGCTGGTCTGGCCGCCGCTGGAAGAAGGCTTCTAGCCATCCTGTCCATATCAGGGCGGGGGAAGGACATGCGTCCTTTCCCCGCCTTTTCTTTTCCTACCCGGGCCACGGCCCGTTTTTCCCGGGCGGTCATGCCCCGCCCGCAGCAAGGGAGCACTGCCATGAAACAGACCGCCGTCACTTTCCGCCAGGCCAAGGGGCAACGCAAACTGGCCATGCTCACGGCCTATGACGCCACCGTCGCCCGGCTCATGGACGATCATGTGGATGCCGTGCTGGTGGGGGATTCCCTGGGCATGGTCATGCTGGGGCAGCCCGATACCCTGAGCGTGACCATGGACCAGATGATCCATCACAGCGCCGCCGTGTCCCGGGGCCTGACCAAGCCCCTGCTGGTCTGCGACATGCCCTTCATGTCCTACCACCTGTCGCCGCAGCAGGCCTGCGCCAATGCCGGACGCCTGGTGCAGGAAGGCCGGGCCCAGGCCGTGAAGCTGGAAGGCGGCCGCCATTTCTGCCCGCAGGTGGAAGCCATCGTGCGGGCGTCCATCCCGGTCATGGGGCATCTGGGCCTCACGCCGCAATCCCTGCACAGCATGGGCGGCTACAAGGTCCAGGGCCGGGGCCGTGAAGCCGCACAGGCCCTGCTGGACGATGCCCGGGCACTGGAACAGGCGGGGGTCTTCGCCATCGTGCTGGAATGCGTGCCCGCACCACTGGCCGCGCTGGTCAGCCGCAGCGTCAGCGTGCCCACCATCGGTATCGGCGCGGGCCCGGACTGCGACGGCCAGGTGCTGGTCTGGCAGGACATGCTGGGCATGGTAGACGGTCTCTCGCCCAAATTCGTCAAACATTATGCCGAGCTGGGCGCGGCCATGCGCCAGGCTTTCCAGACCTATGCCGACGAGGTTCGCGCAGGGACCTTCCCGGCAACGGAACATACCTACGGCATGGATGAGAAGGATCTGGAAAAACTGTATTGAACCGCCATCACTGCGGACTGCCCATAGGCCGATGCGTAACGGCTGCCGGGGGAAGGGCCCCCTTTCCCACGGGACCGGCTAAAAAAGACGAAAGCCCCGGCATTGCCGGGGCTTTTTATGTTTGTTTCGTTGAGACCTTTCTACCTCACAGCGCTTCCCGAGGGGGTGCTGCGTCCAGTCCGGGAACCCGGGCGGCCGCGGCCGTCATACCGGCAGCGGCTCCACGGGAAAGGGAGCTGCCGTCCGCCTAATAGCCGCAGGCCAGGCCGTCGCCGCGCGGGTCCGTACCGCCCTGGAGCACGCCTGTCTGCGGGTCGATGCGGATGGCACCCGCATGGCCCATGGTATCGGTATAGTCCTCCACCCGGCGCACGGGGTGCCCGCGCCGGGCCAGCTCGTCGGCCACGTCAGCGGAGATGCGGCCCTCCAGCTTGAGGTCGTTGCTGGACTTGCCCCAGGTGCGGCCGTACAGCCAGCGGGGCGCGTCGATGGCTTCCTGCGGGGTCATGCCGTAATCCAGCACGCGGGTGGCGATGGCGGCCTGCGTCTGGGGCTGGCCCTCGCCGCCCATGGTACCGTAGACGAGGAAAGGCTTGCCGTTCCTGGTCAGCATGGCCGGGTTCAGGGTGTGGAAGGTGCGCTTGCCGGGCTCAAGGCGGTTGACGTGCGCAGGGTCGAGGGAGAAGAAGCTGCCCCGGTTCTGGAGCAGCACGCCCGTGCCCCGGGGCACGATGCCGGAGCCGAAGTCATGGTAGATGCTCTGGATCAGGGAAACGGCATTGCCCTGCCCGTCCACCACGCCCAGCCAGATGGTGTCGCCCTTGGGGTCCAGCGGCGCAAGGCTGGTGGCGGCCCTGTCCATGCGGATGCGGGCGGCCTGCCGCTTGCCGTGCCCGGCCGAGAGCAGGCGCTCCAGCGGGATGTCCACGAAGGCCGGGTCGGAAAGGTAGGTATCGCGGTCGAGGAAGGCCTCCTTGGTGGCCTCGATGATAAGGTGGTAATAGTCCGCGCTGCCTTCCCGTATCTGCGACAGGTCGAAGTTGTTGAGGATGTTCAGGATCTCCAGCGAGGCCATGCCCTGGGTGTTGGGCGGCAGGTTCCAGGCCCGGCAGTCGCGGTACGGCACGGAGATGGGCTCCACCCAGTCGGCCGTATGCCGGGCAAAGTCCCGCACGGTGAGCAGGCCGCCGTTCTCTTCCAGATCCGCCGCTATGGCCGCGGCGATGGAGCCCTTGTAGAATTCGTCCGCGCCCTTGTCCGCCAGCAGGGCCAGCGTGGCCGCCAGCTCGGGCAGGCGCATGACCTCGCCCAGCCCGTAGGGCTTGCCATCCCTGAGATAGGTGGCCGCAAAGCCCGGATAACGCTGCAGATCGCGGAATTCCTGATCCGTGGGGTCGGTGTCCACCCCGCTCCAGTACGCCAGTGACGTGCTGACCGGGAAGCCCCGCTCCGCCAGCTCGCGCGCCGTGTCCAGCAGGGAGGCGAAGGAAAGCTGCGAGCCCAGGGCCGACCGGCTGTACTTCCAGGCCTCGTCCCAGCCCGAGACCACGCCCGGTACGGTATTGGCGGCCAGATAGCCGCGCGCCGGCACCTTGCTCAGCCCCCGGCTGCGGTAAAAGTCGATGCTGGCCTTTTCCCCGGCGCGGCCGCTGGCATTGAGGCCCTTCATCTTGCCCGTACGGGCATCATAGATGAGCCAGAAATTGTCGCCGCCCAGCGTGCACATCTGCGGATAGACCACGGCCAGGGTGGCGGCCGTGGCCACAGCCGCATCGATGGCCGTGCCGCCGCGCCGCAGGATGTCCAGCCCGGCCTGGCTGGCCAGATAGTGCGGCGACGTGACCATGCCGTTGCAGCTCATGGGGTTCTGTCTCTGGGAAGGTGTCATGGGCGCGCTCCCTTCCCTGCGTGCTGTCGTAGTGGCGGCGGCGCTGCTCCGCGCGGCCGGGATGGCCGCCAGCGAGGCTGCGGCCAGTGCCGAATACAGGAACCTTCGTCTTTCCATCGTGCATCTCCTGCTCTGCCCGACGCCTTTGCCGGATGGCGGCGTCCGGGATGCCGGACATGATGCAGAAGCTATGCCGTAAAGATTTTTCCTGTTATCTCAATATATTGACAAAACAGACAGCAGCAGGGGCTGTTATTTTTCGACCCGAATGTGGAAAACAGCATTTTTCCACAGGCCCTGCCGATGAGGGCAGGGGCTCCATCAAAAAATTATCCTGCGCATACAGGTAATTATAAAAAATATTCTCAAATGTAGAAAAATCAGGGCAGTTGCGCGCCACGTGGCGGCATCCCCCGGTCCCGCAGGCCTGCGGGGCCTTTTCCCGTCGCCGCGACGGCATCTTCCGAACGGTCGCTTTTCCCGCAAGTCCGTCAGAGGCGGCCCTTCCGCATGGCCCGGCCACGTCCTAGCCGGCCAGCTCCCGGCAGACCTTTTCCAGCCAGTGCACACCGGGCCAGAGCACGGCTTCGTCGAAATCGAAGCCCGGCTGATGGTGCCCGGCCGCCAGATCGGCCCCCAGGAAGGCATAGGCCGCCAACCCGCCCTCTGCCTGCACGGCCCGCATCAGGGTCGTGGCGTCATCGCTGGCGCCCATGTCGCCCTGCTCACGGATCCGGGGCAGCGGGAAGCAGCCCCCGCCCCGGGCATCGGGCGGCAGTTCCCGGGCACAGCGGGCCAGCAGCTCCGCGAAGGCCGCATCGCTTGCCGCCGAGGGCGCACCGCCCACCACGTCGAGCTGCCATTCCAGCCCGTGCATGGCGGCCGCGCCCGCGATGACGTCCCGGGCACGCCGCAGCATGTCGTCGTTGACCTCGCTGTTGTTGCCGCGCGTCTCGCAGGCCATGAAGGCCGAGGCAGGCACGGTATTGCGGCTGCTGCCGCCTTCCAGACGCCCCACACAGATGCGACTGGTGCCGTGGCCATGACGCGGCAGGGCGTGCAGGCCCAGCAGGGCCGACGCCGCGCCCTTGAGGGCGTCCCGTCCCTGTTCGGGGGCAGCGCCCGCATGGGCCGCCCGGCCCGTGAAGCGGACATCAAATTTGCTGGTAGCCAGAAAAGCGCCCACGCCGGTGACCAGATCGCCGCTGTGCGGGGCTCCCAGACCGATATGCACGGCCAGGAAATGCCGCGCCCCCGCCACATGGGAGACCATGGACGCCGCACCGCGCACGCCTTCCTCGGCAGGCTGGAACAGCAGACGCACACGCCGCCGCAGGGGGGCCGCGCCCGGAGCCGTCAGCAGGGCCGCCAGCCCTAGGCCCAGAGCCATATGGCCGTCATGGGCACAGGCATGGCACAGGCCTTCATGCCGGGAGACGAAGCCCTCGCGCACGGGCCGGTGGGAAGCCTCCTGCGCTTCCATAAGCGGCAGGGCGTCCATGTCGCAGCGCAGCACCAGCGCCAGCGGCGCGTCCGACGGGCCCACATCGGCCACCAGGCCCGTGGTCCGGCCCATGCGCTCCAGCCAGTACGGCTCCAGCCCTTCCGCCAGCGCCCGCTGCCGGGCCCGGGCTTCGACCTCGGGCGCGGGCAGGCCCATGCGTGCGGCAGGGTCGATGACCTCCTGCCCCACACGCGGGGCAAGGCCCATGTCCGCCAGCTGCCGGGCCACGAAGCCCGTGGTCCAGAATTCCGTCCAGCCTTCTTCCGGGTGCCGGTGCAGCTCCCGCCGCCATTGGATGATCTTTTCCGCCGTCTCCATCGTCACTGCCTGAAATCCACGGGCACGCGCACACGCTGCCCGGCCTTGTTGGTGAAAAGCAACCAGCCGTGTTCCAGCCCGAAAAGGTAGAGCCGCCGCGTCAGGTCCACATCCTTGCGGCAGTAGGCGGCGATGTCGTCCAGCCGTCCTTCCTGCCACCAGCGCAGGGCCTGCAGGCCGTCGGCGCTCTTGGGCTCGTCCAGGGTCGCCTGCCCCAGATTGTCCAGGGACACGCGGTACTTGAGACTGTCCTGCACCCGGCGCAAGAGGTCAAGGCCCGGCAGGGCCCGCAGGTCGAAGGACGCGAAGGCCGAGAGCACCGCATAGTCGAAGCGGAAGGAGTTGAAGCCCACCACCAGCTGCGCGGCCCGCATGCGGGCAAAGAGCTCCGGCAGGGCCTCCTGCGTGTAGGTGAAGAAATCGTCGGCCCGGCTGTCATAGGCCACGGCGATGCTCACGCCCATGCGGTCGGCCCTGTTCCAGCCGCCCACTTCGGCGGCGCTGCGCCGGGTCTCCACGTCGAAGACCAGATAATGTTCCGGCGGTCTGCCCACCGCGCCCACACCGGGATCGGGACGGGCAGAGACGCTGCCCGCTCTGCCGGCAGACGCGGCAGGGGCCATGAGCTCCGGCCTTTGCGCAACCGACAGGGATGACGGACGCGAAGGGGCCATCTGTTTGCCGGCAGGCTTCCCGACTGCGGCGGATGCGCTGGTCTGCGGGATGCTGCCAGCCACAGAGACCTCTCCTCTGCGGCCCTCGATACGCTCCTCCTGCGAAGGAACGCCTTCCGAGGCTGTCGTCCCAGCCTCTCCGGCTCCAGCGACGTTTGTCCGAGTACCCGGCCCAGCCTGTCCTCCAGCTCCCGCCGGGGCCGTGGCGGGGGCCTGTCCGGCCCAGGCCGCCATGATGGCCGCCATGTCCGGCACGGGCGGCGGCACCGGGGCCGCGGGCTCGTCCACAGGCCGGGGAGGCAGCAGTTCCGGCGGCGGGCTGATGCGCAGGTCGTCGCACAGGGCCTCGCCCTCGGCATCCGTACCAGGCGCCAGCAGATCGCGGATCAAGCGCAGGGCCCCGGCCTTGCTGATGGGCCGGTTGCCAGAGCCGCACTTGGGCGAATGCACGCAGGAAGGACAGCCGTCCTCGCAGGGGCAGGCCTCGATGACCGCCGCACAGACCTCCAGCAGCTCGCGGGCATGGCCGAAGGCCTGACGCGTCAGGCCCGCGCCGCCGGGCAGGCCGTCGTAGATGAAGACGCAGGCCAGGCCGGTCTGGGGATGGAGCGGGATGGAGATGCCGCCGAAATCGTTGCGGTCGGCCATGACCAGCAGGGGCAGCATGCCGATGGCCGTATGCTCGCAGGCATGGATGGAGCCCATGAAGTGCACGAAATCATCTTCAAGACGCTGGCGGCAGCTCTCGGGGATGACGTACCACAGGCCCTCGGTCTCAAAGATCTGCGGCGGCGCTTCCAGCGGCACGATGGTCAGCAGGCGGTTGTCGCGCGTGCTGCGCTTCTCGTAACCGGTGATGGTGTCGATGATGCGCAGACGCCCCCGGCAGACCACGCCGCGCCCCAGGGGACGGCGCTCCAGCTCTTCAAGGATGTCCGTGCTCTTGTGGCCGCGCACCCGCGTGAACCAGTCCACTTTGGCCTGACGGGCCCGCACCCGGCCCGCTGCCGGGTCCATCTCCTCGATGACATAGCTGCGGCCCCGGTGCAGGTAGACCGCGCCCACATGGGTCTCGCGCCAGGCCCGGAAGCCGTCCACGGAACCGATGACCGTGCCCTCGCTGTCCTCGATGACGAAGCTCCGGCCCGTCCCGCGCAAGTCCACCAGCCGCTGCGGCCGCTTGCGGGCGGCCAGCCACTGGCTGCCGTCGGCGGAGAGCAGCAGGCGCCCCTGGGCCGCCAGATCGCGCAGGGCCTCCTGCGCCGGGGCCGGGACCAGCCAGGGATCGCGGGCGGACAGGGGCAGCTCGGCGGCCGCGCACTCCAGATGCCGGGCCAGGATGACCTCGTTCCAGGGGTTGACCACGGCCTTTTCTGCCGGACGGCTGAAAAAGTCTTCGGGATGGCTCATGAAATACTGGTCCAGCGCGTCCTCGCCCGCCACCAGCACCACGGCCGACTCCTGCTGCGCCCGGCCCACGCGCCCGCCCCGCTGCAGGGTGGACATGATGGTGCCCGGATAGCCCACCAAAATGCAGACATCCAGCCCGCCGATGTCGATGCCCAGCTCCAGGGCGCTGGTGCTGACCACGGCCAGCAGCTCGCCCGAGGCCATGCGGGCCTCGATCTGGCGGCGTTCCTCGGGCAGGAATCCCGCACGATAGGCGGAGATGCGGCCCGCCCACGGCCCGGAGAGGCTCCCGGCCCACAGGCTGACCAGCTCGGTCATGCGGCGGGAACGGCAGTAGACGATGGTGCGCAGCTTGCGCGCCAGCGCGGCCCGCAACAAATCGATGGCCGCCGTGGCCGGGCTCTGGTCGGGATCGAGGAAGACGTAATGCCGTGCGCCCTGCGGCGCGCCGGACTGGTCCACCACCACGGGCGGCTGGCGGCCGGGCAGCAGGTCGAGGCCGGAGAGCGACGCGGCCAGCTCGCCGGGATTGCCCACCGTGGCCGTGCAAAAAACATAGGACGGCATGGCGCCGTAATGGGCGGCCAGCCGGTTGAGACGGCGGAACACGCCCGCCATGTGCGCCCCGAACACGCCGCGGTAGGTGTGGGCCTCGTCCACCACGATGTGGGACAGCCCGGCCAGGAAGGGGGCCCACTGCTCATGGTGCGGCAGCAGGGCCAGGTGCAGCATCTCGGGATTGCTGATGAGCACCGTGGGCGGGTCGCGGCGGATCTTGCGCCGGAAATGGTCGCTGGTGTCGCCGTCATAGAGGGCGGCCGTGGGCCGGGCCTCCTCGGGCCAGCCGGAGACCAGGCGCTGCAGCCCGGCCAGCTGGTCCTGGGCCAGGGCCTTGAGCGGGAAAAGATAGAGGGCGTGGGCCTCGCTGTCGCGCAGATGGCGCTCCAGCACCGGCAGATTGTAGATGAGGCTCTTGCCGCTGGCCGTGGGCGTGGCCACCACCACGGAATGCCCGGCGCGGATGTGGTCTGTGGCCAGGGCCTGATGGCTGTAAAGGCCGCTCAGACCGCGCTCCTCCAGCGTGCGCCGGATGGCCGCGGGCCAGGGCAGGCGGCTTTCCGCATAGACGGCCGCCCGCGCGGGCTCGCAACGGTGATGCCGTACCTGCGGCCCCAGCTTGTCCGAGGCCAGCAGGGCCCGGACATATTCAGCGACGCCCATGACGGGCCTCCCTGACGATCATGGCTCCGGCCGCCGTACTGCATGCCCTCAAACAAGGCCGGGCATGGGGGCTCCGGCACAAGGACAGCCGGGGGAAGGCTGCCGGTGCTCCGGACAAATCCCCGGCCCTGTGCGAGCGCAGCGGTCTCCGGGCAGGGAAGAAGGCAAAGACAGGGAGGGGCGCCGCCCCTCCCCGCCATGATCTTTCTGGAGCAGCCAAGGCTATTTGCTGTCCTTGAGGGCTTCACGGATGCGGCACACGCCGCACATGTCGCCGGACGAGGTGGGATAGCCGCAGCTGGTGCAGGGCGCCAGTTCCACGCCCTCTTCGGCCTCGCGCCGAGCGAACACCGGCCGGGCGCGGGCCAGGAAGCCCTGATAGAAGTCCAGTTTGCGGCCGGGCATGGCCGCTTCCAGACGCTGCAACAGGGCCTTGAGCGTGCTGAAGCTGGCACCGGGGCTGTAGGGGCAGGGGGCATAGTGGTGCTCGATGCCCATGAGGAAGGCGTAGTTGGCGGTCTCGAACTCCGTCAGGCGCCACAGGGGCTTGACCTTGCGGGCAAAGCCGTCCTCGCCGTCCAGGCGCGGGCCCTGGTCCGAAAGATAGGCCGTGTCCCAGCGCAGGGTGTTGCTGAACAGGCGCGCCACCTCGTCGTCCAGGTTGTGGCCCGTGGCCAGGGCGTCGAAACCTTCGTCCAAGGCCACCTTGTTGAAGAAATGCCGTTTGATCTTGCCGCAGGCCGAGCAGACGGGACGGTTGAGGCGTTCCTTGACCAGCGGGATGGCCAGGCCCTCGGCAGCCAGTTCCTTGACCATGAGCTTCAGGCCGTGCTTGGCGCAAAAGCGCTCCACCACGCCGCGGGCCACGGGCGAGGATTCCGGGATGCCCAGGTCGATGTGCAGGCCGGTGACGTCATAGCCCTGCCGGGAAAGCTCCAGCATCAGGGCCAGCGAATCCTTGCCGCCCGAAAGGGCCACCAGGATGCGTTCGTCACGGGTGAAGAGCTTTTGGCCTTCGATGCCCTTTTCCACCTGACGGGCAAAGAACTTGAGGTAACAGTCGGGGCAGAAGGCGGCGTTGTGGCTGCGCAGGGCCACCACGGCCGTCGCCTTGCAGATCTTGCATTTCAATGGCGTCTTCCTTGGAAAGAGTGGATGCCCCGGCGTGCTCCGGCGGCATGTCATGGCAAAAACAGGAAAAAAGCCCGCACGGGGCCTTTCCTGTATAAAAAACATCCCGCCCGGCGTCCAGACGACGGCCAGCGGGAGAAATATATGGGGGAGGGAACCCCTTTTGCTTGCGGCAAAAAGGGGTTCCCTC
>ERZ773146.1949-NODE-1949-length-14512-cov-5.446566_pt1 | contig 14512 bp, 7 predicted proteins | sample MGYA00580847_ERZ773146 | MGnify/ENA primary metagenome ERZ773146 (study PRJEB29015, sample SAMEA2737830) | human gut metagenome | biome: human gut; feature: human-associated habitat; material: faeces | place: China | collected 2012 ...
TTGTCCACATGCCTTCTTGTAACTATAAAAGCTGAAGTTTCCAAACACGCTCTGAAAACTGTCCTAACAAAAGAGTGTGGGCGATATTTTGTTCCATTCTCCATCATCATTAAGAGCATCATATCCGCCCACATTTGCGAACGCAATGCTGTTATGGGCAAGCCATCTGCAATGTATTGTATTCATTATCATTACTTGCAGCGGTTCTTTGTCTCGCGCCCTGACAGCCTGCCTGTACACCTGACGCCCGTTGTTGGCCGGACGTCGCAAATTCGGGAGATGCTGTTATGCAACTTACCAAGGGAGCTATTGGGAACCTCATCAACCGGTACAAGGCGGTGCTCAAAAAGTGCCACCTGATGAACACTTTCGGCAGCCTGGCTGTGGCCGGCATGCTGGTCATGGGCGGCGCCGGCATGGCGACCGCCGCAGACGATATGCCTTTGGGTGGTGGCAGTCAGGAATGGAGTGGAGATGCCGATCATCTCATGGGCGGCAACCTGTACAAAGGGAATGTCACGGTTCCTGGAGAGACCACTCCGGGCGACATCTCCCTCTCCATCAAGGGCGGCACCATCGAGGAAATCATCGGCGGCAGCTATGTGAGCGGCAATAATGATCAGGTCGGGAATGTCACGCTCGGCAATATCAGCACTACCATCCAGGACGGTTCTTCCACCGAATTCGTGGTGGGTGGCAGCAAAATCTCCAATGACGCGGACGCCACCCTGGCCACCGGCAAGACGAGCCTGACCATCAATGGTGGTACCTTCGGTGAGGAAAACAAGAACGATGGCTACGAGCTGGTCATGGGCGGCAACTACGTCAAGACCGGCACGGATACCACGAATACGGCTAGCGCAGAGGGGTCCAGAGTCACCGTCAATGATGGTACCTTCCACGCCTCCGTGGTGGGCGGTAGTGTCGCCCACAGATACAATGGCAATAACTCGATTATGGTCGAGGATAATGGCTCCACTTCCGTTGTCATCAATGGCGGAACCTTCAGCCCTTCCCAAAGCAACATTGCTGACAGCAATGGCGGCATCACTCTGACGGCGGCCGTCATCGGCGGCGGCCTGGCCTATGGGGGCGGCAGCTCCGTGCTGGGTTCCCGCGACAATCCCGTCACCAGCAGCGTGACCATCAACGACGGCACCATCAACGGCAAAATCGTGGCCGGCAGCGCGGCGGTGAACGGCAGCACGGCCATGATCCACGGCAACAGCCAGCTCACTGTTAGCGGTGGTACGCTCAATAACGACCTGATCGGCGGCAGTTTTGCCGAAAATGCTTATGTTCCCCAGGAAGGCTACAGCCTGAATATCACTGGTGATACGGGCGTAAGCATGAGCGCAGGCACGCTTGACGGCGAGGTCATAGGCGGCAGCTACCTCCGCGCCAACGGTACGGGCAAGGTCGCCAACAGCTCCGTGGCCATCAGCGGCGGCCGGCAGGCGGCACAAGACAACAAAAAGGCCCAATACGTCATCGGCGGCAACAAGGCTATGGCCTATAGCGGCAGCACGACGACAGTAGTCGTAGAAGAAACTTCCTCCGTCAGCATCAGCGGCAAAGATACGCTTGTCGCTGACGGGGCTGTGCTTGGCGGCGGCCTGGCCAAGGCCACGGATACCGGCAAAGCCACATCGACAGTCAACAACAGCCTTGTCTCCGTGAAAGATGGCACTCTGGCCGGTGTCATCGGCGGCGGCATGGCCGAAACCTACAGTATCAAGGAAGGCGGCTTCGCCAAATCCGAGGTGACAGGTGCTTCTTCTGTCGCCATCAGCGGCGGCACCATCAACCAGATCCAGTTTGGTGCTGTGGACGCCAATGACGGTGCTCTCGATGCGGCCATCGTTGGTGGTGGCATGGCCAATGACGCCAACTCCACTGCCACGGTGGGCAGCACCAACGTGACCATCAGCGCTGGTACCATCCTCGGCAAGGTCGTGGCTGGCGGCGCGGCGGCCAACGGCGGAACCACTACGGTGAAGGGCGATACCTTCCTGTCCATGACCGGCGGTACGGTCAAGGATGACCTGGTGGGCGGCAACCTGGTGGACGGCAGCGCCAGCACGAACACAACCTTTGCTCAATCCTCCGATGTGAAAGGCAGCACGCATGTGAGCCTGACCGGTGGCAACATCGACGGCGAGGTCGTGGGCGGCGGCTATGTGCGCAATGCCAACGCCACAGCCAATGTGGAAGGCGATACCTATGTGACCGTTTCCGCCAAATCCGGCAACAATGAGCCTCAGGCCTGGGTGCAGTATGTCATCGGTGGCGGCAAGGCCATGACCAACGCGAACGGTCAGGTCGCGACCGCCGGTGTGAAGGGCGCCAGCCATGTCCTGGTGGAAGGTGATGCGGCTATCGGCTTCGGCACCGTGGCCGGTGGAGGTCTGGCCCGAACCCAGGGCAACGGCGGTACGACCTTGGCCAACGTAAGTGAGAGCAACGTCGAGATCAGCGGCGGCACCCTGGCCGGTGTGGCCGGTGGCGGCGTTGCCGAAAATTACGGCAGCGGCACTGGGACAGCATCTGCCTTGGTGACCGAAGCAAACCTGATAATCAACGATGGTACCATCAATACGGTAAAGTACGCCGCGCAAGAAAGCGAAAAAGCCTCTGTTGTGGGCGGCGGTATCGCCTGGAGCAAGGGGGGATCAGCTGACGCCGGCGTACAGACCGCCAATACCGTCATCAATGGCGGGAGCATCAGCCGTCACGTTTTTGCCGGTGGCCTTGCTGACGGTGCGGGTGCGACCTCGCAGGTGGATACGGCCAACCTGACTATCCGTGGCGGTAACCTTCAGGGCAACATCCATGCTGGCGGCTATGCCATCAACGGCGGTAAGGCGGAAGTAAGCACGGCCACCGTGACCTTTGACGGCACGACGGACTTTGCCGGCAAGGTCATCGGACAGGGGCATCAGGACGAGCAGAGTTCTGCGACCGTCAAGGACAGCACGCTGGCCTTCAGTAATTACGACGGCGCGTTCAATGGTACAGTGATGGCATTCGACCATATCTCTGCTGCCGCGGATTCCCAAGTATCCATGGATGTGCTGGATGTCACCACGGCCGGCCACAACAATAAACTGGACATCAATGGTGCCGGCACTATCACGGCCGCGTCCGTCACAGTCACTAACGGTACCAGCCTGACAGTCTCTGACGGCGGTCACCTGGTCGCTGGAGACCTGAACACCCAGGATACCGGTTCCGTCATGGTGGAAGATCTGGGATCTACCCTGGTGGTCAGCAACACCAATCTGGACAACCTGGCTGACAAGAGCCTCCGCAGCACAGCCGGCAGCGAGATCCGTCTGGATGGCCTTGCCGACGAAACCAGTCTTGCTGACATCAAAGACAAGCTGGCCGAGGACAATACGGGCATCGTCAATCTGGGGGACACCCAGATCACCGGTCTCAGTGAGCTGACCCAAAACGGCGAGATCAGCTACGAGGGCTGGGAAAAGGCAGGGGCCACCGGTTTCACCACGGATTCCATCAAGGGCTCCACGCTGACCGGCGTGGCAGGTGCGAAGGGATCTGATGACCCCGAGGGTATCCCCCCAGCGACCAAGATCTCCGGTATGGCCGTCTCCGATGTCAAGCTGAGTAGCGGGACCTACCTTGAAACGGATGATTCCGTCACATTGACCGGTCTGGGGAATGGCAGCCAGTTCGTTTCCAGGGCGGATGGCTCCCTTGGCGGGGCTTTCGTCTACGGGACACTCACGTTGGGGGATACGGCCTACACGGGGACCAAGTACATCAGCTACATCGGCTTTGGCAGTGATGCCAAGCATACGCTCAACACGTTGGGCGCAGACCGGGATTCCTCCCGCATCGTCGTGACGAGTGACATCCGGGGGGGAGAGGGTAAGGATGGTACCATCAACGCCACCGACGTCACTCTGCAGGTCAGTGGCAACATCGGACAAGACATCAGCGCGGTACCTGAGAAGCAGGACAAGCTGGACATCAATGCCAATGACGCCAATATCCTGGTCGGCGGCAGCATCCTTGCCGAGAACGTCAGCCTGCAAAACGCATCTCTGCTCCATGCGGATAAAGATCTCGCCATCAAGGGCAATCTTTCCGGTCAGGGCGCGGTGGTTGCCGACAAGACCCTGACGCTGCAGGAGGCTTACACCGGCAAGGAAGGCGACGACCTGACCCTGCAGGCGGACACGCTGAAGACGGGTGCCATCAATTCCACCACCGGCGATCTGACCATCGCTGCCACCAATCTGGTTACCAGCGGCGAGACCAAACTTGTGGACGATACCCTGGTGGCGGACAATGTTGCTCTGGGTGGTGCCCTCACGGCATCCGGCGCGAGCCTGGTGCAGGTGCAGGACTTTGGCACGTACAGTGATGCCGATAGCACGTTTACGTCCGGTGCGCTCGACCAGGCTGTCAGCGTGCAGGACACGAGCCTTATGGCCTACGGGGCTGATCTTGCCCAGGCGCAGCAGGCCGTGGCCGAGACCGGCCATACGGGTGCCGCTTACTACGCGGGCAAGACGCTGACTCTGGCTAATGACGGCAGCCTGACCGTGGGTAATGCCACCGCCCCCACCGCTTCCGGCGTTGCCTTCGGCAGTGATTCCCTGCTGGTGGTGGACGGCACGGCCATGAACGACAAGATCGTCTTCACAGGCCCGACGAATGCTACCGCCTCGGTGGATGCCGGTTCCAAGCTGCATGTGGACAATGCCGTGGCCGGTGGCTTCACGGTGTTCGGTGATGGCTTCACTTCGTCCGTCACCGACTGGGCCGATGAGAACGTGACCACGGACTCCGCCATGCTGGATGCCAGCTACGACGACACTAACAAAAATGTCACCGTCAAGACCAACAATGCCCACACCGTCTTCCCCAACCTGAGCGACGGCATGGCTGACGCGGTCAATGACCTGTACAACGGCAAGCTCAACAACGTCGATTCCACCGACATGGGCGTGCGCTTCCTGAGCCGCGCCACCAACGACCACTTCCTCGGCGCCGACAAGGACGCCGCCGCGGCCACCATCGAAAGCGCGGCCCGCATCGCCTTCGCCGGCGCCGTGCCGCAGATGACCAAGATGGCTTCCGATGCGGCCACCAATGCCGTGGTCAACCGTCTGGGCTTCGCCAATCCCGCTGACGGCGCGCAGGCCATGGATGCCGAAGGCAAGATCGTGGACCGCAACACCACCGGCTTCGCCCTCTGGATCGCTCCCCTGTGGCAGAACCAGCACGGCTGGGGCATGGAAGCCGACAACCTCGATTACGGCTTCAACGGCAATCTGGGCGGTGTCTCCCTGGGCGCCGACTATACCTTCGAGAACGCCCTGCGCGCCGGCATCACCTTCAACATCGGTGGCGGTTACGCCGAATCCTCCGGCGGCGACCTCAACAGCACCGAAAACCGCATGAGCTTCTGGGGCCTGGGCGCCTACGCCGGCTGGAACTATGAGAACTTCGGCCTCATGGCCGACGTCTCCTACACCAGCACCTGGAACGACCTCAAGCAGGACATGGACAGCCGCATGGGCATGGGCGATCTGGAAGCCGACGTGCAGGCCAGTGCCATCTCCGCCGGTCTGCGGGCTGAATATCTGCTCCAGACCAGCGCGCTCGACATCATCCCGCATATCGGCGTGCGCTACATGAGCCTCAACACCTGGGGCTATGACGTGGAAGCCAATGGCGGCAACGTGCTGGAAGGCGACGGCTTCCATCAGGACATCTGGACCTTCCCCGTGGGCGTGACCTTTACCAAGGACTTCACCCTGGACAGCGGCTGGTCCTTCAAGCCCAGCATCGACTTCAGCGTGATCCCGGCCGCCGGTGACATCAAGGCCAAGCAGGACGTGGCCTTCACCGGCCTGCCCGGTAGCTATGAAGTGGAGACCCAGATGATGGACTACCTCACCTGGCAGGGTGGCGTCGGCCTGGAAATGGGTAACGACACCATGAGCTTCGGCGTCAACTACACGCTGCAGGCCGGTCAGCACACCACCGGCCACGGCGTGTTCGGCAGCTTCCGCTACGAGTTCTAAACATCCAGCCTGCGCGGCGGCCGTCGAGAGTCACGACCGCCGCGCTTCAACAGGGCCGGTCTCCGCACCTTCCGGGGGACCGGCCCTGCTGGTTTTCCGGTCCGCAACGGATCTTCCTCTTCGCTTCCCCAACATTTCCACCGACAACTGATCCATATCATGGAATGCACAAGAATTACTCAGGTGGGTAAAAACACACTCCAAGGAAGAGAGCCATGCCCCATCTTTCCCGTTTTTTGTCCGGCCTTGCCCTCATGCTGACCCTGCCCCTGTCCGGTTGCCTGGACACCGGCCCTGACGTGGTCTGCGTGGATGTGGAACGCGTCCTCAGCCAGTCCAAGGCCGCACAGCAGGCCAACGAGCATCTGGGCAAGGTCCAGACCATCCTGCGGAACGGCCTGGCCGCCTATCAGGAAGAACTGAAAAAAAGCCCTGAAGAAAAGCGCCAGCAGGAGCTGCGCCAGGGGCTGGCCCTGCTGCAGCGCCAGATGGCCCTGGAACAGGCCGCCGCCCGCGACGTGGTCAGCAAGCACATGCTGGCCCAGATCGAAGCATGGCGCGCCGACAAGGGCGACGTGGCCGTCATGGCCCGCCAGAACGTCCTTTCCGCTCCCGCGTCCATGGACATCACCGCCGAGATCATCAGCCGCATGGATGCGGGCAGCGTCCAATTCGCCGAGCTGCCCCGGGTCAGCATCCGGACCCATGCCGACGGCCCTGATGAGGCGGCTCCGGCGGCAAAGGAAAAGCCCGCCAAAACCCCGAACAAGAAATAGGAGAAGACCATGCCCGCCCTGAAAAAAACTCCCGCCAACAGCCATGCCCCGGAACAGCAGCCCGAACAGCCGCAGATGCGTGTGGCCATGCTGCCCGCCCCCGGTATGGGCACCATCTATGCCAATGCCTTCCAGACCACCTTTGCCCGTGGTGAGATCCTGCTCACGGCCTGCGTGAGCCGTCAGGAAAACGACCAGCAGGGCCCGGTGCTGGCCGTCCGGCCCCAGCAGGCCATCGGCATGAGCCCTGAGAGCGCCAAGCGCCTGGCCGCCGCCCTGGTGCAGGCCATCCAGCAGTACGAGGCCCAGTACGGCGAGATCAGCCTGTAGCCCGCGCCTTCCGCCTTTTCTCTGATACGCCGGATAAAAACGCCTGAGGACAGTCCTCAGGCGTTTTTTCGTGACGGGCTCCGCGACGGCCCGCCCCGAGGCCCATCCGTTCCGTTTTTTCCGGCCGTTTTGTATTGCCGCTCCAAAGCGCGCATGATATGCTTCCACGAACGCAGTCCAGCGCGACCGGGAAGATCACGCGCCGGCGGGGGATGCATGCCGGTAAGCCGTATGCGGCGCTGCGCCTTCCAGACCTTCAAGACAGGAGCATGTTCATGGATCCGTTTGACGCGGGTTGGCTCTCTCTGCTGCCGCCCATCATCGCCATCACCCTGGCCCTGATCACCAAGGAAGTCATTTCCTCCCTCTTCCTCGGTATTCTCAGCGGCACCGTCATCTATTGCCTGGGCATGGGCACGGGCGACCTGATCATCAAGCCCGTGGAGATCGCCTTCACCACCATGGTGAACAAGGTCGATTTCAACATCATCATCTTCTGTACCCTGCTGGGCGCGCTGGTGTTCACCATCTCGCGTGCCGGCGGTACCCGTGCCTACGGCAACTGGGCCACCAAGCGCATCAAGAGCAAACGCGTGGCCATGCTCTCCACCGGCGGCCTGGGCGCCTTCATCTTCATCGACGACTATTTCAACTGCCTCACCGTGGGCACGGTCATGCGCCCGGTGACGGACCGCTACAAGATCTCCCGCGCCAAGCTGGCCTACCTCATCGACGCCACCGCCGCCCCCATCTGCATCATCGCGCCCATCTCCAGCTGGGCTGCCGCCGTGGGCAGCAACCTGAAAGCCACCGGCGCCTTTGAAAGCGACTTTGCCGCCTTCGTGGCCACCATCCCCTACAACTTCTACGCCCTGTTCTCCATCATCATGGTAGTCATGGTCTGCCTGGGCAACTTCGACTTCGGCCCCATGCGCAAGGCCGAACTGCGCGCCCAGCAGGGCGAACTGGGCAACGTGGACGCCGAACAGGCCGAACTGGGCGCCAGCGCCAAGGGCCACCTGATGGACATGCTCGTGCCCATCGGCAGCCTGATCGTCTTCGCCGTGCTGGCCCTGCTCTATAGCGGCGGCTACTGGGGCAGCGATCCCGCCTACCACACCCTGGCGGCGGCCTTCGGCAACTGCAGCGCCTCCAAGGCCCTGGTCTGGGCCTCCTTCGGCGCGCTGACCGTGGCCTTCTTCATGTTCGTGCCGCGCGGCCTCATGAGCCTCAAATCCTTCATGGACTGCGCCGGTGAAGGCATGAAGGCCATGATGCCCGCCAACACCATCCTGGTGCTGGCCTGGGCCATCAGCGGCGTGTGCCGTGACCTGCTGCAGACCCCGCTCTTCGTCAAGACCATGGTGGCCGACGGCGGCATCTCCGGCGGCCTGCTGCCCGCCATCATCTTCGTGGTGGCCGGCTTCCTGAGCTTCTCCACCGGTACCGCCTGGGGCACCTTCGGCATCCTGATCCCCATCGTGGTGCCCGTCGCCCAGGCCGTGGATCCCAACCTGGTACTGATTTGCCTGTCCGCCACCCTGGCCGGCAGCGTGTTCGGCGACCACTGCTCGCCCATCTCCGACACCACCATCCTGTCCAGTGCCGGCGCCGGTTGCGCCCATCTGGAACACGTCTCCACCCAGATGCTCTATGCCTGTGTGGTGGCGGCCAGCAGCGCGGTGGGCTACATGGTCTCCGGCCTCATGCACGGCAGCCTGCTGCCCGGCTTCGCCTCCGGCCTGGTCTTCATGGTGGTGACCATGCTGGTGCTGCGCCAGCGCCACAAGCAAAAGGACGCTGCCCAGGCCTAGCCGGGCTTTCCGCCATACCGACGAAAAAGGCGCTTCCCCGAGGGGAAGCGCCTTTTTTGCGTCATGCGAACGATCAAGCCGGGAGGAGACGGATCAGGAAGCCGAACCGCCATCCTCGTCCTTGTCGTGTCCCTTGCTGCCCTGCAGCTTGCGGAAGATGGTGCTGCGGTTGACCTGGAACAGCTCCGAGACCCGGCGGACGGAACCGTGCACCTCGATGGCCCGGCGCAAAAAGTCCCGCTCCATGTCGGCGATGATCTCGCGCAGGGGCCGGGCCTGCATGAGCACGGCATCCAGATGGCCGCCGCTCTCGTCGTGCAGGCCGCTGATGTTGGACGGCAGGTCGCGGGGCGAGATGCGGGGCCCCTGGCGGGTGATGACCAGGCTGTGGACCAGGTTCTGCAATTCGCGCACGTTGCCCGGCCAGCGGTACTGGGCCAGCATGTCCAGCGTGATGTCCATGAAGGCCAGCTTCTTGCGGTATTTGGTGGTGTACTGGCGCAGGAAGAGCTCCGCCAGCACGCGCACGTCCTCGGGCCGCTCGCGCAGGGACGGGATGCGTACCGTGCCCACGTTGAGACGGTAGAACAGGTCACGGCGGAAGGTGCCCGCCTCCACGCATTCCTCAAGGTTGCGGTTGGTGGCGGCGATGATGCGCACATCCACCTTGCGGGGCTGGGAGCTGCCCACGCGCACGATCTCGTTGTCCTGCAGCACGCGCAACAGACGCGTCTGCATGGAAAGGGGCAGCTCGCCCACTTCATCGAGGAAGATGGTGCTGCCGTCGGCGATCTCGAAATAGCCGGGCTTGCCCTTGCTGGACGCACCGGTGAAGGCACCGGGCACATAACCGAAGATTTCCGATTCCGTCAGGGTCTCGGAGATGCCGCCGCAGTCCACCTTGAGCAGGATCTTGTCCTTGCGGCGGCTCCAGCGATGGGTCAGGCGGGCGAACACGTCCTTGCCCACACCGGTCTCGCCCATGATGAGCACGGTGGCGTCCGTGCTGGCGTAGCGCTTGAGCTCCATGGCCACCGACTGCATGGCGCTGCTGGCGAAGACCGGTTCCAGGTCGCGCCCCTGGGACTGGGCCACGAAGGCCAGCTTGTCGTTGATCTCCTTGATGAGCTTGCGCTGCTCGCCGGTCTGCTCGTTGAGCTCGGCCAGGCGGGTCTCGTCGCGCACGAAGGTGACCACCAGACAGACGCGCCCCTTGTCGTCAAAAACGGGCGACCCGGAGATGACCACGTTCTTGCCGTCCTTGAGCTTCTGCATATAGGTGGCGGGCTTGCCCGTGCGCACCACTTCGGGGTTCAGGGCCAGGTCGAAAAAGCCTTCGCTGACCAGGTCGCGCACGTTCTTGCCCCGCAGGTCCCGGGCAGGCACCCCCACCAGATCGGCATACATCTGGTTCACATACAGGGTGGTGCCCATGGCGTCGGAAATGAAAACACCGTCGGAAATGGTATCGAGGATGGAAGTGAAGAATTTGTGCCAGTTGACCATATCCGCTCCTTGAGAAGGCAGAGGAGGCAAAAAAAGGGCCCGTCCCCGAAAGACGGACCCTTTACGGTTGCACGAAAGCCCGGCCTAACGGGGGATGACGACGCGGTCCCCCAGCGTGGCGACGGCGATCTTCTGCAGGGCGGCAAACTTTTTGTCGTCCAGCGTCACGTCGCCCATGGGGGGCACACGGTCCAGGAAGGTGTACTTCTGCGTGCCCAGACGGTGATAGGGCAGCATCTCGTACTTCACATGCTCGAAAGGCTTGAGGAAGTCGCAGATGGCCTTGATGTCCGGGCCATGATCGTTGAACCCGGGAATGACGGGCGTACGGGCCGTGATGGGCAAGTCCGGGAACTCCGTCACCAGGGTCTGGAAATTCTTCAGGATGAGGTCGTTGGGCATGCCGGTGTGCTTTTTGTGCACTTCGGGATCCATGTGCTTGATGTCGAACAGCACATAGTTGAGGTACTGGGCCGCCTCACGCACCACATCGGTGGGGACGAGACCACAGGTCTCGATGCAGGTCTTCACACGGCGCTCACGGGCCAGGCGCAGCAGGTTGAGGGCAAATTCGCTCTGCAACAGGGGCTCGCCGCCGGAGATGGTCATGCCGCCACCGGAGCGAGCATAAAACATGGCATCTTCCTGCGCAACCTTGAGGGCCTCGGCCACGGTGTAGGGCTTGCCGTAGACGATGATCCCCTGGGCCGGACAGGCTTCGGCACAGGGCATGTCCTTGCAGCCCACGCATTTGCTGCGGTCGATGGCCACGAAGCCGTCCTCGCGACGGGACAGGGCGCCGTTGGGACAGGCCTTGAAGCAGCGGGTGCACTTGTCCGTCCCCAGGCAGCGGCCCTGGTTGTAGGCCAGCTCCGGTTCCCTGTGCTGGGATTCCGGGTTGCTGCACCAGCGGCAGCGCAGACCGCAGCCCTTGGTGAAGACGATGGTACGGATGCCGGGACCATCATGCACGGAATATTTCTGGATATTGAAAACGAGGCCGCGCGCGTTGTTGTTTTCGATCACGGGGTCACCGCCGGAGATGTTGAAGGTTGACGAAGGGAGAGCTGAAAAACGCCAAGGCCTCCGGCCTCCCCGCAGGGCAGCCGGAGGCGGTGCAGGCCGGCGGCGGCACGAGGCCGCCGCCGTTGGTAACCGGAACTAGATGGTGTCGTGTTCGGTACGGGCGATGAGGTCGTTCTGCAGGTCGGGGGACAGGTCCACGAAGTAGGCGCTGTAACCGGCGATACGCACGATCAGGTTGCGGTACTTCTGGGGATCCTTCTGGGCGGCCAGCAGGGTGCTCTTGTTCACCACGTTGAACTGCACGTGCCACAGCTTCAGGTCGCAGAAGGTGCGGATGAAGGACACGAGCTTTTCGGTGCCCTGTTCGCCTTCCACGCACTTAGGCGTGAACTTGATGTTCAGCATGCGGGCGAAGCGGTCGCGCATGCCCATGTTCTTGGTGTTGTAGTTGGACAGCAGGACGGCGGTAGGACCGTTGACGTCGGCGCCGTGGGAAGCGGAGGAACCGTCAGACAGCGGGAACCAGTCCACGCGGCCGTTGGGAGTGGCGGACACCACCTTGCCGAAGGGCACGTGAGAGGTGAAGGGCACGTAGCGCACGTTGTAGTGCATGCCCAGGTCCTTCTGGCTGTACTTGGCAGCGAATTCCACGGACAGGCGGTCGATCTCGTGACCGATGCTGTCGGCGTAGGGATCGTTGTTGCCGTAGCAGGGAGCGGACTTCAGCAGGGCCTTCACGTCTTCATAGCCTTCGAAGTTGGCGTCGATGGCCTTGATGACTTCGTCCATGGTCAGCTTCTTGTCTTCAAACACCAGCTTCTTGATGGCGGACAGGGAGTCCACCACGGTGCCCAGGCCCATGTATTCGAAGTAACCGAAGTCGACGCCTTCGGGGATGTGGGTCTGGTGCAGGTCGATGCAGTGCTTCATGCACAGGTCGTGCATGGCGGAGCCCATGGGCTGGGCGAAGTGCTGGGCACGCAGGTTGTTGACGATGTACTGCTGGGTGAAGGCGGTACGCAGGAACAGCATGTGCTGCTTCACATAGGCGTTCCAGAATTCGTCCCAGGTCTTGAAGTTGCGGGGATCGCCGGTTTCTTCGCCCAGCACGATGTCGCCGTACTTCTTCATGCGGCCGTTACGCAGCACCATTTCCACAGCAGCGGCGAAGTTGATGTAGGCACCGCCGGAGGTGAAGGTGTCGCGGTTGGGCATACGGGCTTCGGTGCAGCCGGACACGGCGTAGTCCAGGGCTTCTTCGAAGGTGGCACCCTTGGCCACGTACAGGGGCACGACTTCTTCGTCGTTGATCAGTTTGGGGAAGCCGGAGCCGTCCTTGATGGTCTCGGCCACGTCCCACAGGTAGCTTTCAGGCGAGCGGCTGTGGATACGGGCGGCCAGGTCGGGGTAGTGCAGCGGGAACTCGCGCTTGGACTTCAGGATCAGGTGGGTCAGTTCGTTGGTGGCGTCGCGGCCGTCGGGGGTCTGGCCACCCACGGTCACGGCTTCCCAGTGAGCGTAACCTTCGTTGAAGGCGCCGCCGCAGGGAGAGATGTACATGTCGATGAATTCGGCCATGCCCACCCACATGCATTCCAGCAGTTCGATGGCCTTCTTGTTGTCCAGGCTGCCGTTTTCGATGTCCTGCTGGTAGTAGGGATACAGGTACTGGTCCATACGACCGTTGGAGATGGTGGTACCGGTCTTCTGTTCGATACGGGAGAACATCTGCACGAACCACTGGCTCTGGCAGGCTTCCCAGAAGTCGCGGGCGGGTTCGCCGGGCACGCGTTCGGCGTTGGCGGCCATGCGCAGCAGTTCGGCCTTGCGGACGGGATCGTCGGTCTTTTCGGCCACCTTGCGGGCTTCGTCAGCGTGGCGCTTGGCCCACAGCACGATGGCGTCGCACACGATCACGACGGCATCCAGGAAGGGCTTCTTTTCGCACATGTCCTTGGCGCTGGCGGGATCGAGGGCGGCCAGCTTTTCCTGGGCTTCGCGCTTGATGTCGTTGAAGCCGCGCTTCAGGATCTTGCCGTAGTCATGCACCCACTGGATGGAGGAACGGAAAGAAGAGGTTTCGTTGACGATGAAGCGGGAGATCAGGCCCTTGGGATCGTCGTAGGTCAGCTTGTGGATTTCCGGAGGCAGAGCGGCGGCCAGAGCTTCGTGGTAGGTCTTGCCCTTCCAGTAAGGAGCGATCTCTTCGATCACGCGCTTGGCGTCTTCAGCGGTGATGGTGGCGGGAGAGGTGGCGCGGGTGGGCAGGTCTTTCACGGCCATGTCCAGGAAGTCGCCGTCCAGTTCGGGGTACAGGATGCCGTAACGGCCGTCGCAGCCGGCGCGGCCCAGCAGCAGCTGGTCGTCCTGCACGTACACGGTGATGTTCTGGGCGATGTGCATCAGAGCCTTGGCCCAGCGCAGCACCAGGGGCTGGCCTTCGGTTTCCTGCATGGACTGGGTGAAGTACAGGGCGCGTTCGATGTCGATGCGGGGCTTCATGCCGTCGAAGCGTTCCAGCATGCGGAACACGCGCTCGTGGGTGGCGCGGAAACGGTCGACCTTGCCTTCGATCTTATCGAGCAGGCGCTGTTCCTGGGGGGATCTGCATTCGCAAACGGTCTGAGACATATCTGTTCTCCTCTTGAAAGGGTGTTTGACATATTTCGCGACGAATCGCTTGCGAAATAAATAGCAATGCCTGTGCCATTTTGGTAACATATTGATTTTTTAATATATTTTTTCCAGCGTAAACTCTTCCGACTTCCATATATTTTTTTTAGCCCCCCAGCAAATATATCAAAATGATGCAATTTTGCGTCTAAAAATTTTTTTCACAGCCTCTCCAGAGGACGATGATGCCAAAATGCATCATTTTCATGACGCTGAAAGCAGCATCAAATGCGGCATTCTGGCTGTGAAGGCTTGGCTGTCAGATAGATCAAAAAAAAATTCTTCCCGAATTTCCCCCCGCCCAAAATGATGCATTTTTGCACCA